>JGI26470J50227_1000528_pt1 | contig 15572 bp, 14 predicted proteins | sample FreactTroBogLake_FD_50227 | JGI IMG/M metagenome (IMG submission 50227) | reverse complement strand
CCAGCAGTCGCTGTGGTTGCACTACTGAAGTTTAACAAATTAAGGAAGAATTGTTGCCAACTTCTTGTTGGTCTTTGCGTGTTTCCATCCAAAAAAACCGATTGCGGATATGGATTTAACTGCTGTGTAGTAGAAACGCCATTAGCCATTAGTTTTCTCCCACGCTAGACTTTAAGTTAGCCGACACAATCACGCTGTTTACAGGGTCAGTAAAGACCACTTCAAACACCCTGTCCCGTGACCATCCCAAACGCCGCCAGATAGCACGATTCTTGTAGCGACCAAGCTGACCAATAGAGACCCAATACTCCCGTGACCATGTAGAGCCACCATCATTAGACCAGCGCAACATTGCTTGCGGGTTAGTGGTCGTTGAAATGGTTGTCAATGCGCTATCAGAGCCAATCGTGTAAGTAGCAATAGATTCAATAAAGAAACTTTGATTTGGCGAAATCGTCAGCGTGTTAGGATAACTTGTGTTTACAGGCTGCGTAAACAAACCCGTTGTACCTGTGCCAGGCTGGAACTGAATCTGCATTTCGTCAAAGTATTGACGTTGCAAGTCAGTCGTTAAATGAGGCGTTCTACGCAATCTGCGGATAGTTTGACCATCATCTGTGTAGTTTTGCGGATCAAGTTCGTAAATCTTGCCATTGGCATAGTCGCCAACAAGCACCATGCCTTGAAACAAAGCAGCGCAATTAGACAGATGGCGGGTGTATTCGTTACCATCCCAATACAGCCATTTGTGCCACATCTGGGTCGTTGCGTCATAACACCAAGTCAAACCATTAGCACCAATGCTAGGGAAAGTCACCACATAAACTTCGTGGCCCTCTAGCTGGTAAGTATAAGCAACAGCATCACTAACTGTTTGATTTACAAGCGTATTTTCAACAGCGTGAGTAGATATGCGAGTTGGTATATACCCATTCATTTGCATGATCTGTGCTTGCCCACGGTTATTGCGGGACACATAAGCAAACGAATTGCCTAATCGATACAGCGACTGAGGGGCAGCAATACCGTGTTGAGTGGATGTGCCAGGGATACGCTGGAAAGGGAAGGGGATAGCGCCCACATCTGTCCACACTTCGGACGACACTTCACCCATCAAGTAAACTTCACGATGGTCAGCGACCAAAGCGACTAGCTTATCAGGGGCTGCGTCTTTAAACGCATAGGACGTAGAGCTAGAAATGGGTGAAAGCAGACCAGAAGCGCCCCATTGTTGAGTGCCTGGGTTGTTGTAAACAAAGTAGTTATCCACAATGTCAACAGACGAACCACCAGAAAACGCACCATCAGTAGAGGGCAAAGTTGTGAACTGGATAGCGTAAAGCGTCTCAGAGCCAACAGTAGCCGTACCGCTGACCGTGTATGTGCCTGTGCCGCCAGTGCCAGTTCCAAGGGCTGTAATCACTACGTTGGACGAAATGCCAGCGCCGTAAATAGTCTGTCCAAGGTGCAAAGTGCCACTAGTAACGGCTGTGACTGTCAAAACATTGGCTGTAATTGAGCCAGTAACAACAGCGCCAACAGTAGACGAACCTAAATTGCTTGCAGCGACTGTTTGTGATTGGTTGACTGTATATGTGCCAACACCACCTGTTCCTGTCCCTAAAGCTGTAATAACCGTGTTAGCAAGGACGCCAAGGCCATTTAGAGACTGATTGATAGCAATCGTGCCAGAACTGACGTTTGTAACGGTTAAGGTTGTTCCGCTAACCGAGCCAGTAAATACAGCGTTCGCAGGACTAGAAATATACCAGACATAGCGCCGTGAACCGTCAACAATGTAAACGTTAACGCCGTTATCGCTAATTTGAACTTGGCCTGTTGACGTGTTCAAAATGCCAATAACGTTAGGCACTAAGTTAGAAGTCAGCGCATAAACGTAAGCACCGCAAACAACGATAAGCTGATTGCCTCCAGAAACCGTGTGCATACCACGCACTTCAGCAGCGTTTAGAACCGCTTGTGTGGTAAGTCCTGGCGTAGGATAAAGCGCAACCACCCCACGGTTGCCAGCTTGCTTTAAAGGGTCAATCTCAGGTCGCCAGTTAATACACTCTTGGGTTTCTTGGTAGATACTTGGAGAATCGTAACTCGGGCCCACGAAACCGAAATCAGCCATAAGTTACCCCTCGCAAAAGACGCTTAATACAAGAATAGCTAACGCCTTGCTCTTGAGCTAATAGCTTTGCTGTCTTGCCATTCTTGTTTTCTAGCTTCATTTGTTCAACTTGATCTTTTGTAAATTTACTATTTGGATTTTTATCGCCATTAAAGTCTGCGTGCCTGTTTTTGCTGTCTCGATCTCTTATGTTGTCAAGTTGACTTCCAACAAACAGATGTGACGGGTTACAACAAATAGGGTTATCGCACTTATGTAGTAAAAATCCTTTCGTATCTCGATCTATTTTAGGTGCTGCAAGTTCAATTTCTGATGGATTTGTAAGCCAATAGATAACTCTGTGAGCATAGTAACGACCACCGTTAAATCTGACCCTTCCATACCCTTTATCAGTTATTTGACCCAACCAATTCCAACATTCATGGGGTTCTTTTTTATCTACTTTTTCCCATAAATTTTTAACATCGTTTGGCTTACATCCAGCTCCTTCGGCTTTCTTCTTACCTTTGTTTGCTTGTGAAATTTTGTTTTTATGTTCTTGTGTCAAGGGTTTTCTTTGGTAGTGTCCAGTTGGCATGATGCGCTCCTTCGTTAAAAGATCACATCTTACACCATGTTGGTCATCTGAAGAAGCCCCCGCTGAGTATCCAGCCCGCGTCTTTTTGCCTTCCCACCAGCAGGGCATCCGCATAACGTGCAACTTGAGGCGGCTTCATATTGGTGCGCTTCACAGTCGCTTTAGCATCGTTAGCGTTCTTCGTAATCATCGCAATCTGCGTTGGCGATGACTTACCGTATTGAGGCATCAAGAAATAAGCCAAGTTCCAGCGCAGAGCGTTTGTGTAGCCCTGCGGTAGCTGAATCGTGTCGTTAATGCTTGAGTAACGGCTAAAAATGTTGTCGGTGAACATATGCATTTCACCTTGAGCAGGGTTAGGCCACAAATAAATGTTGCCCAATAACTCTGTCGGCTGATAGTAAAGCGCCTTGGGCCAAGGGCCGTTTAGCGTTTTCAGACCGATCATTTCGTATTCTTCCAGCGACAACACAGCTACTGGATAGTCCAAACCGCCGTTTTGAACAGGGATTCCATTGCTGTTTGTGTTGATACGCACAAAGCAGCTAGAAATGGTCAAAGGACGTTGATAGTAAGCCGTAATTGGAAAAGGCGTTACAGTTCCTGTCATGGATGTGCTGCCAACCGATTGAGAGACTGAAACGGTATAAGTTCCTACGCCACCAGAGCCTGTTAAGACCGCAGTAATCGTAGTGCCTCCCGTAACGCCGCTGCCGCTAACCACACAGCCAACACCCAAGTAACCAGCAGAAACATTACTAACAGATAAGGTAGTGCCGCTAATAGACCCAGTAAACGCCGGACTAGGTGTAGAAACATAGTTGTTAAGGGTATACGTCCCCGCTTCGTTAATGTTGCCACCAGCGCCCGTATTAAACGCCACAATCTGCGTTCCTTGGGGCAAGTTCATGTTCACGCCGTAAGTCGTGGTTAGATACTGCCCATTGGAAATAGCACCAGACGTAATGATCGGTGCATTAGCCGTGATCGATTCGTTGTTAATGAACAGCGACTGAGAAATGGTGTAAGTACCGACCCCGCCGTTGCCTGTGCCAAACGACAGAATAGATGTGCCGCTAGGGATTGACGCACCAGTAATGATGCTGCCGACCTGCAAAGCACCGCTAGAGACAGACGTAATGGTCAGCGTTGAGCTATTGATTGAGCCTGTGCCAGCAAAGTTGTTGACATTGGTGTTAGCGACTGTCAGTTTGTTGCCGCTAACGTAGCCAGTAAAACCAGCGCCGATTTCACCTGTTGGGCCGATTGTGTATTGCGTTTGACCTGGGACTACTGGAAAGATGATTTCGTTCTTGTAGTAAACCATCATGGATTCGTTAGACCATTGATCGATCATGTCGTTCAATAGATCAAACGCATCCTGTGCCGCATCTGGCGTAGGTGTTTCACCAGCTTCCAGAGCGCCAATGTCCTTCAGCGCCCTAGAAATGATGTCAATCGGCATTACCATTGTTTAAGCTCCAATGTAAACACTTGTGGTTTCCACGGGGGTACAACAGATTTCGACTTCTCAAGAAGCGCCAATTGTTCCTCTAGTCGTGATTTTATAAGATTTTTACCGTCTCGCATAGCCTCGGCTTCAATCCAATCAACAACTATTTTTTCTGTTACTTGGTCAAAAGGAATCTTCAGAATTGGGTCAGCAAACCACCAATTGCCTTCAGTCTCAACAGACTTATCGTCCTCTGAGGCTGTGCAACGGTATTTAGCGTGAGTAATCAGACCATCAACAGCTGATAGTTCCTCAATTTTCCATGTGAATTGCATATCACGCCTTTGGTTCAGTAGGCCAAGCCATATCCCAAGGAAAGCCAGCTTCTTTAGGCAAGTCACGCAAGGCTTGACGATATGTTGCCCATGCTGCTTTATCTACTGGCGCATCAGCAACTTGTGTCCAATCGCATTTAGACAGCTTATCGTCACGTTGTTGGCGTACCGATGTTGCTTGAGCTGCGTCAGTTGCTGCCTTGGCTTCATTGTCCATGTCGGTCACGACAAACGAGGTGTACCATTGACCGTTTTCTTCAACAGCAGGGCCAGCACTAGCGACTTGATAGTGTGTCAGCGTAGGGCTAGGGCCATCAAACACCACATCGGCTTGCAACTCATCAAGAATTTCAGTTGTGGTTTGACCCCATGATGGGCCACCGTTGGAGGCAATGTGTTGACGAAAAGCCTCCTCAAACATTACTTGTCCATTTGAGCGTAGTCGAATTTGCATGATTTGTCCTTATGCGATAGCCAAGAAGATGAACGAACCGCCAGATGTATTTACTGGTGACGCTGATGTCAAAGTAAAACCACCGCTTGATGCGTATGTTCCATTGTTACCTGTGGTTTGTGCCGCAGCCGTATCCCATTGCAAATATGGGCTAGAACCTGATGTTAGTCCATTTGCGCTATCCCAAACATACCAATCACCAGTAGAGTCTGTACGTTTTGCAAGAATAAACCTAGCGCCTCCAGCGCCAAAACCGCAAGCTATAGATTGTGTTCCGCCTGTGCCTGTGTATGAGCCTACTTTGGAAACACCGGGGCAAGTTGCAAATAAGTAAGCAACATAATTGTCACCACTTCCATTTACACCGCCAGAAGTTCCAACAGAAAATACAGATGATGTTGGAGCAGTATTATTAAATAAAACATTTCCTGGGTCTGCGGCAGATGCTTGTGTTGTGTTCAAAACAATATAATTACCAATACCAAGAGGGGCAACGTAAGTTGGCCATCCAGTAGAATTTGATCTGTCTTTAATAATCATCAATTCAGGTACAGCGCCCAAGTTGTGATTGAATGTAGTTGCACTCCCCGTCCCCGTATAGCAAACTTCATCAAAAAATCTAGGTGCTCTAGCAAAGTTCCAATAAATCATGGGACTTGTAGTAAACCAAAAAGCGTCAGTAATACCAGTATTATTATCTAATCCAAAACCTTGTAAATTATTTGCTTCTGCATTAAGTGAATCAGTCCAAAGATAAGGAGCGCTACTTTTGGATGAACCTCTAAGCCTATCAATATCAGTATTATCATTATTTGCCCCTAATGGCCTACTAAAAACCGAATCAACAACAAAGTTGGTAGTAAGAGGAACAGGTGTAGAAGAAGCAGTATTTTTAATAGGCACAAACACCGTAGTCGGGTCAGTAGGCACAGCCATTGGGCCTCTGCGTATGGCTATGTAGATGTAGGTGGTAGCCGCACCATTAAATGCGCCACTTGTTCCATTTAAAGTAAATCCCGTTGCGTTAGGAGTCATGTACTGTGTTCCAGAATTGGCTACTTCAGCATTTGTAAGATTTGGAAATAATGGATTAAATTGCAAATCTGCAAAACCGCGCATAGTATCAACGGCATACCAGTTACCTGTTGAACTAGAACATTTAATAAAAATCATTTGCGGTTCATAACCCAAAGTTACATTATTTCCAGCCGCGCCAGTGCCCGTGTAAGACCCACACGAAATCACATTGTCCGTACCTGTCAGCCCAAAGCCTCCTGCGTTAGAGGCAAATAGGTAGGCAACATATGTGCCGCCAGAAGCATTGACTGTTGCGTCAGTACCTACGCTAAATACACTACTTGTTGGGGCTGTACTGTTCCAAACAGTTGTTGCGCTGGCTTGAGCATTTGTCAAATTTAATTGAATGCTGTAAGCGGCAGAAGTTAATCCGCTGTGGTAAACCTGCCAGTTTCCGCTAGCATCTGTGCGTTTAACAATGATACAACCGGGAGCCGAGCCAAGGTTATGAGCAATCGTGCGGTTTGCACCTGTGCCCGTATACGTCACAACATCAAAGAACTTAGGTTGTTTGCGGAATGTCCATGAGGCGTAAGTAAAAGAAGAAGTGTTTATACCTGCATTACTTCCAACACTAATTCCATTTGAATTAAAAGACGTTAATGTGCTTGGAACATTACTTTGAGGGTTGCTGTTTATGGAAAAAATAGGATTATTTGGGCCGCGAATAGTGTCAAACCATAAATGATTGTACCCAGTGTTACTACGAACTTTAGTCCAAGCAAGCCCACCTTTACCCGCCAAATCAATACCGTTGGTAATTGTTTGACTTGTGCCATTACCTGTATACAAATAGGTACTAAACACATTCTCTATGTAATTAGGAACAGCAGCCGCACCACCGCCATACGCATCTTGCGTGTCATTACCCGAGGTTTGTTGCAATGGCATCGCTATTCCTTATTTGTATTGTGTCAGGCTTGCCAATACGGTATATGTCGCACTTGCCGTTTTAATTACACAAAATCTATATGTATCAAGTCCAGACGCATTACCAGCACTAGGTGCGCCACCAATCCACTTAGGCGTCACCGATGTGCCGTCAATCGTCACAGCGTTGTTGTAGTAAGCCGTAGAACCTTGAGTTGTAATCAAAGTGAATGTCACAGATTGGCCTGTTGACAAAGCTGTGTTCATGCTTGTGCCAGAACTGAAAGCGATATTCAACGTCCAGTTGTTAGCAGCGCTGGTTGTGTAGTATTGAACCGAGCCGCTTTGAACGTAAAAGTTAGTCGTGCTAGAGGGCGCAGCAGCCACCACGTTGACCGTTTCGTTGCTGTCCAGCAAGGTAGTGCCAAACGTGCTTGTAGAGCCGTTAAACGTCTGTGTGGCTGTCCAAGTATTAGCAGCCGACAAACTAACACCACTAGTAGGGGTAGACCAGCTTAATGTTGAGCCGTTACTGGTCAAAACTTGCCCGTTTGTGCCGACAGTTGTTAAACCTGTGCCACCGTTGGTCGTGCTGATCGGGCCGGAAATCATGGTATTGGTGACCGTGCCAGTATCACCAGTAGAAACCAATGTGCCGTTAGCCAGCGGAATGTTCAGATTGAACGTGGATGCGGTATTTTGACCAACCAAGTTAGTCTGACCGCCGCTATTTGCTTGGAATACTAATTGACCCATGATTGTCCTTTAAGGTGCAATGTAAATGATATTGTTGACAGTCAGAGCGCCTGTCGAGGGGTTGAACTTCAGCTTAGTTGAACTTGTATTTACCACATTATTCCCAGAAGTTGCTGACACTATCGTTGGATAGTATGTCGCATTTGTGGAAGTATTGTCAGTAATTGCTACGTTTGTTGCATTAGTCGCTGTTGTTGCCGTGGTCGCAGTTGATGCGTTACCCGTCAAAGCGCCCACAAAAGTAGTTGAAGTGACGCTAGTCAACCCCGCAATCGTTGTAGCACTTGAACCCAAGCTAATAGCGGTCGAGCCAACCGTTATTGATGAATTGTTAAGGGCAGCGTTAGGGATGCTGGTCAATGATGCGCCAGAACCGCTAAAAACAGTCGCTGTGAGCGTTCCTGTTGATGGGTTGAATTGATACTTAGTAGAACTGGTGTATTCAGTTGTCAGATTGCCGCTAGTAGCAGAGGCAAACAATGGATAGCGGGTTGCGTTGGTCGTGGTGTCGTCTGTGACCGTAGCGTAAGCCGTTGGAGTTGACCAAGTTGGTGCGCCTGTGCCGTTGCTTGTCAGCACTTGGCCTGTCGTCCCTGCCGCCGATATAGCAAAAGCAGAAGCGCCAGAATAGACGATGCCGCCAGCAACAGCGGTCAAGTTAGCGTTTGTGCCGCCATAACCAAGGCCAATAACGTTGCCGTTCCATGTGCCGTTTGTATAAGAACCAGCCCAATTCAGCGTGTTAGTTGACCAGCTTGCGTTGCTAGGCGGCGAATTATGGTAATCCCACGACCCTGCTGCTGTTGAGTTGCTCAACAAAACAACTGTAATGTAAGCGCCTGATTGAACCGTGGCAACCGTAGTGGACGAATTGTTTTGAATAACAATCGTGCCGCTAGATTGGTTATTGTTAAACGTAAACGTAGCGCCATTGGGCAGCGTAGTTGCATCAGGCAATTTAATTGTTTGACCGCCAGAGCCTGTAATGGCCCAATTCTGGACAGAAGAAGCTGTCAGCGTAATCAATGTGCCAGCAGCTTGGCTTGTGTAACCTTCGAACAAGCAATTAGTAGTGACGTTGCCGTTTGCATCACGCAAAACGACTGAGTTAGCGCCGCTTGATGATGTGACGCCAGTGCCGCCATTAGCGACAGTCAAAGTGCCAGCCAATGTAACAGCGCCAGATGTGCCAGTAGAAGGCGTTAAACCCGTTGTACCGCCGCTAAACGTAGAGACAAAGTTGCCAGTAAGGGCAGATGTAGGAATCGTTGTAGAGGCTGTCATAGCCCCTGTGCCGTTTCCATAAACATAGCCTGTCAGCGTAGTAGCGCCTGTGCCGCCGTTAGCCACGTTTAATGTGCCGCCTAGCGTTACAGCGCCTGTCGATGACGTGGAAGGCGTAAAGCCTGTTGTCCCTGCTGAGAAGCTAAGAACTCCTGTATTGGCGATAGTTACTGCGCTGGAGCCGTTATATGAGCTACCAGATAGTCCAGTACCAATAGTAAGGGCGTAGGGAGCCGAGGCAGTAATCGATCCGCTGCCACCCAGAGAAATGCTAGTACCATTGACCGTAATACTAGAGTTCGTAAGCCCACTGTTCGGTATTGTGGCATTGATTTGGCTCGGTGCAATGCTAATCGGAGTGCTGCTGGCAGCGGTCAATTGGCCCTGTGCGTTGACCGTAAATGTTCCCACGTTGGCGGCAGAGCCGTAAGAACCAGCCGTTACCGCCGTGTTGGTAATGCTGAATGTGTAGCCTGTAAGCGTCAGCCCTGTGCCAGCACTATAAGTGGACGAAACAGAGAAATTAGACCATGTGATCGGTGTCGTGCCTAATGTGCCGCCTGGCTGAACGTAGCAATACCAAGCTGTTCCATTTTGCGAACCAGATTCAACAAAAACGATTGCTGAAATATATTGGTTGTATGTGCTTGCGTCTGCTGCGTAAGTCCAAGCACCGCTAGATGCGATATAAATGCCGTTTAAGGCTTGGTTAGACTGATTCTTAACCAATACCCGAGCGCCAGCCGTAACCGATACGGTATCAATAGTCTGCAAACCAGACAGCGTAATGTTTGCTGTGGTCGCACAAAGAACTGGCTGCTTCCAAGAAAGCCCCGCAGCGGTAGCGTCAACATATAGCTTATTTGCTATATCTGTGGGATTAGCTGGAGTTGTAGCCACAGTCCCCGTGGTCGTAGCCATCGAGGTAAAAGTAGCCGCGGCAGGGACAGAACCACCGATAACTGAGCTATCAATGGTTGAATTTGTGATTGTTAGCCCTGATTGAATGGGGCTGATTGAGGCATAGAACGGCTGACCCTGACCGATAAACGTATTGAATGTGTTATCCAAATTGAACAACGCCTGTACGGGCAGTATGTTCTGGTCTACGGTTTTATTAGGGCCAGCCATTTTTTTCCTTACGATTGGTCAACCGTTGGAGCAACGTAAACCAAGTTAGTGCCAGAAGAGGCAATTGCGGTCACATAAACAGGATATTGCATATTTACAGCAGGAACAGCGATCAAGATCGGGGTTGTCATTCCCGCTGGCAATACGAAATCCCCAAATGTCCCGTCTGTTGGCAATTTTGCCACATCGCTCGAAATAGTGCTGAATTTGATAGCAACAGTCGCTGTACCAGTATTGGTGCAAGCCACAAAGTTAATCAAATCGGGCGTATTTGAGGTCAGCGCAACAGCAGAGTGGGCGGTAGTACCGACAGACAAGCCGAGGGTTTGCCCACCAAGTCTGAAAGCAGACGTATTTGCCATGTTAGACAGCCGTTACTGGTGCAGGGCCTTCCAAGCGAGTAACTTGGATGGTGTAAACGCCAGCAGTAGGAGTAACAGAAGCAGCAGTAACGTTGGCAAACTGGATAGTCAGCACGTTAGCAGCCAAACAATCAGCTTCAGCAACCACGATACCAGCGATCTGCGTACCGTTCAGACCCAAAACTACAACGATGTCAGTCGTTTGCAAGCCAGGAATAGANAAGGTTTGNGCAGCGGTAGTGTTAGCAGCAACAGCAACAGGTGTTAATGAAGGCTGAATGTAGAAAGTTTCGTGGGAATTACCACGGGTGATAGTCGTAGATGACATTTCGTGTCCTTTGCAAAAGGTTTGTTAATTGTAGCTTTAAAAGCAGAAAAAGCCATCTTTTTTAGGGATGGCCTTTCCTTACTTCACTTCAGATTACAGCAAGGGAGTGCTGAAATCGTAGCAGTAAACGTAGACGTCAAAGGTTGCGCCAGCCACGGGAGTGGTCAGGCCAGTAACGTTGACATACAGCGTTTGTGTGGTCAAAGCAGTAGTTTGTGCGGAAGGTGAAGTCACAGACACGCCGTTGACAGTTGTCAAGTTAGCGATAGTGACAGAGCCGTACAAGCTAGAGCCGCCAGAAGTGGTCGAGACACCCACAGCCAAACCAGTTGTAGTACCGACAGCAGCGCCATTGGCGTTCATGTTGGTAACAATCAGGGCTTGGGGCAAGAACACGCCAGTATTAATAACTGGAACAGCGTAGTTAGCAGTAGCGTTAGCACTCACGTTAGTCAGAGTTGCAACCAAACGCAAGGCTTGGTTAGTCAACACATTCTGTGGGTGTGCCGATACTGTGGTTGATGGTCCTGGATTAGCCATTTTGAATATCCTTTCTTAATTAAGCTGCGACACGGCAAGCCAACTCTGGATACAGAGGAGCCCAGCCATACAAAACATCCAAACGGGTTGGAATTGAATCGTTGTTAATCGTGTATTGCATTTTGTTACTCCTAGCATTTCTGCTAGTGGTGCTTCCGCTTCAGGTCGCACTCTAAGGCTTCTTTTGTTATACCCTAGTTCAGACTATCGCATCCCTCGTAAGGGTTTCTTCACTTAGTCGTTCAGGCTGTATTTAAACTTGCCCCTTGTTGTCCGCTGCCGGAGTTCCAAGTCAATCAGAAGAAATTTTCTATTAGATCAAAATCTAAAAGCCGCCAACATTAACGGACTACACGCATCGACAAACCAACTTCCTTATCGGAAGCACGACCAGCGAAATGGACGCCATCAGGCAATTCCAAGTCAGCCACAGCCAAGGTGTAAGCATTACGGTGCATCATGATGTTCTGGGGTGAAGTCACGCCAGTATTGTTGAAAGCCGTAATGTTGGGGCTGTTGTAGCTAGTCACGCTCACGTTTTGGAACTGGCCCGAAACGATGATAGCGGGGCTGATGTTCACAGTAGTGCCACCAGTGCCGACAGTCGTGGTGCTGTTAACAACAAAGTTACGCAGCTTGCCATACGATTGACGGTTTTGTGGGTTAACTGCGTACACGCCAGGGATAGTGAACACGTCACCAGCGTTCAGCGTAGAAGCTGTGGAAGCGGTCAAAGTCACGTTGGAGCTAGAAGCCCAACCAGAAGTCAACACACCAGCAGAGCTAGTAGAAGCCAAAGTAATGGCGATAGTGTTAGCAGACCAAGAACCGAAAGTTTGCGACACAACGTTTTGGTCGAGTTTCCAGTTCATGCCGCCAGAGTCACGGCCCATCAAACCCTTGCGATATTGCTCGCCAATGGCTTCTTGAGGCACAAACAGACCCTTCAAGCTATCAACGATAGTTGCAGAGGTGAAAGGCTCAACAATCATCGAGCGGCGACCGTCACGGGGTGCGCCTTCGCTGTCGAGGTAAGCAGCGCCAGTCAGGTATGTAATCAAACCTGTGGGAGGCGTACCAGCAGTACCAACGATGTTGTAAGTATTGAGAGCGGCAGTTTGCAAACCGTCACGGTCAATCTTATTGGCAATCGCAGCCACGGCGGGTTTCAACACACGGTCAGAGAACATATCCAAAGACAGAGCCAAATCTTGCGTGGTGAACTGCGTGTCGACGTGGAACTGTGTGGACAGAGTGACGGGAACGCTGGTTTCGTTGAAATCTTCAACGTTCAGAGCAGGGCCAGTAGTACCGATGAAACGACCAGGTTTACGGACGTTAACGGTGTTACCGATTTTGCCGCCGACAACAGCGAATTGATCGTCATAGTTACGGTCGACTTCCGAGGTGAAAGTCAATTCATTCTCCAAAACCATCAACGCTTCGTTGGTGATCTTGGAAATCGTGAGCAAATTATTTGCCATTTTGATATTCCTTTAAAAAGATAAAAAATTAACGAATCTTGCCAGCCTTACGACTTGCTTTCCACTGTGCATAAGTCCCATGAAACTTGCCATCGGCAGTTAATTGAACTTCTGTGCTAGTGCCAGCTTTAATCGGGTTGATTGGCGGGGGTGCTTTTGATTGACCAACAGTATTGCTCGGCTTAGTCTCAGGTTGCTTCTCAAACTTCGCCTCAAGTTTCCCAATCTCTCGCAAGGAAGCAGCGACCGACATGGAAGTTAGCTTCTTAGCCAAATCTGCATCTTCTGCCAAAGCATAAAGAATTCGAGGGCCAACGTCACTTTCTAGCATGGCGTCACGAATATGGTCAGGAACAACCACATCACTAGATGCCACCATATCGTCAAAATCTGGAATCTCGCTTTTCGCTGCTGCCACCTTGTTTGCCCAAGTCGATATGACTTTTTGGCGCTCTTGGTCGGCCCTGCGGTCGGCTTCTTCCCGATCTCTTTTAATCAATGCTTGCTCAGACGACCATTCTGCTAATGCTTCTGCATATTCAAAAGCATCACGAAACTGGCTCGGCTGAGGCTTTGCGTCAACAGGTGCGGCTGGCTGTGGTGCTGGCTGCGCTTGTTGCTTTAAAGCCCTTAATTCAGCTTCCAGAGCTTCCTTTTCAGCCTTTGCTTGCGCCGCTTCTTGACGGGCTTGCTCACGCTGCTTCGTAATCTCAGAAAACCGCTTCTCAAGTTTAGGATTCTGCTTGCGCTCCTCTACTGGTTTCGCTTCGTCTTTAGCCTCTGGTTCACTCTGCTCTGCTACCTGTTCCGGCTCTGAAGGAGAATTCTCGACTTCAGCCTCGGAGGGTGCTTGGTCAGCTAAACCCATTTTCTGGCTATAAAACTCGGCTGCGTTCTCGCTGGTAATAACATTACCCGCTTGCTTTTCTTCTGACATAGGTTTCCCTAAGAAATTTACCCAGTTAACCTAACTGGTAAGGTTTTGTGGTTATACCACTAAATTGCTCGGTCTGTCGAGTTAGATANTGCTTCTCGCTCAGCCCGTTGATCTATTTGCGCCAGCATCAGCGCCAATTGNGCTCGCATTTGCTCAATCTCAATTTGAGTTTGCGTTTTGATAACAGTATCGTGCGCCTGTGTATGCGTTTTAAGCAACACGTCACGGTGTTTCTCTTGGTCACGCAGTTCAATATCGTGCGCTTTGTTGGTTTCTTTAATCAGCACACGCTTGGTTTCAGCATCTTGCTTGACCTGCTCAATATCTTGACGCTGTTTAATCATCATCTGCATTTGTTGCAGTTGCTGTGTAAGCTGCTGAATCTGCGCTTGCGAGGCTTTAAGCTGCATTTGCACTTGAGGCGGCACGTCTGATTTTTCGTTAATTTGCGCCATTGGATTAGATGCAGCCAAGCGGTCAGCAATTGTGTCAGCGCCAGGGAAGTCCATGTTTCGGAAAACCAAGTCGCCAATGACGTTAAACAACTGCTCATTGCCACCCAACAGCGGCAGCATTGCATCCACAGCTTCTTGACGTTTTGAGTTGTAGCCTGGGCCAGTATCCATTACCACGTCATATTGCCCAACGGTCATATCATGGAGAACACGATAAACGCCAGCTTCATCACTTGTGGGCTGGTTAATAGCAACCAAATCAGGCTTGCCATCATCCCCAATAATACGCATAACTCGATGTGTATCATAAATGCTTGGAATCATNCCCAGAATNATCTTGGCNGTNTGAGCAATTGACTTTGTAAGNTTGTCGTAAAANTCAAAGTTNGTNAGNTCNACCTGTTGNTGNTGACCATTCAGAGCTTTGCCGGACATATTGCCTGGCAGTTGCTGAGAAGGGTCAAAGATGCCCATCAGGGTCGTAATGTCCTGATTGATAGCGCCCAAAGCGGTCATCACGCCAGTTGGAGGCGGCTCAGGTTGCAGACGCTGCGGAGGCGGTGCAGGATTACCGTCAATGTCGGTTTGCTTGTAGCGCAATAACGGGAACGACTTGATGTTAGCCGCTGCCCATTCGCCTTCGTGACCTTCGTCTTGGCCTTCAGCAAGCAGCCATTTGGCCTTAGGAGCCAGCGCCACCGATTCTGTCAGGGTAGTCTGCCAGAAGTTATACATACGCTGTGCGTCTTTAGCGTGGCGAACCATGCCAAACTTCTTGCGCTTGTCACCAATAACAACGTGGCGACCATAAACAGGCACGACAGGGATGTATTCGCCTGGGATGTCACGTTCTTCAATAATGTCGTAAGCGGTCAGCTTAATCCATTTGATCTGACGCTTAATGGTTTGACGCTCTTTCACCACTTCCAAGCCCATAGCCTCGATGCGCTCAAAGAACTTGTCGCCATCATCAAAGCGGCTCGAGCCATCGCTCAAGAGATACAAAGTCGCTGGCTTGCGCTCAACGTAGAAATACTCGGCAATCCGAATATCCTCTTTGGTAATCCATTCTGACTGCGTATCGCCCGTTCCCCGCTGCGTAAAGCTAGAGCCATCGTCCAAGTCAGGGTACATATCCCTGAACTTTTCCTTGCTCATCATGCTGGTAATAAGCACTTTTTCAGCGTCAGAGCCGTCAATGCGCTCAGAGTTAGGGTCAAAGTAGACCGTAAAAGGGTTAGGGATTGCATCGATGTAGATTTCTTGGTCAAAGCTATCATCTTTGCAGTATTTGGTAATCAGACGCCAAAAGCCCCATCCCATACGCACAGCGTGGTCAAAAGCGGTATCGTAAGCATTGTCAGCATTGGATTGCGTCTCAATGTGGCGAAT
>JGI26470J50227_1000527_pt1 | contig 15577 bp, 9 predicted proteins | sample FreactTroBogLake_FD_50227 | JGI IMG/M metagenome (IMG submission 50227) | reverse complement strand
TGCTGGGGAGGCTGAGGAAGGGGCGGAACCACGACAGGAGCGGGGATGGGGTCTTCCTCCTCGTCCTCGTCCAGCTCTTCTTCGTCCCAGGCTTCGTCGACGCCAAGCAGTTCTTCCTCATCGGTGACCCGCATCGTCTGTTCTTCCTCGCCGATCATGATGGCGGGGTTGAGGTCTCCCAGGTCGAGCAACGAGGGTGGCTCCTCGTCCCCTTTCATCTGCATCCAGCTGGGTTCCTCCACCATGGGTTGTTCCTCGACCGCCTCGGGAATCGCGTTCGGGTCCTCGAGGGGTTGGACCAGGGTCCTGAGGTTTCTCTGCCAGGTTTCCTGGAGCTCGGCGCCGAGGGTGTCGGCGGCCTTTTCGTACATTTCCAGGGTTTCCATCATGAGCTCGAGCTCGTCCTCGGCCGACTTCTTGCCCTGAACTTTCAAGATCGCGTCGGCGAGTTCCAGCGCGGCCTTCTGGTCTCCTCCGGCTTGATGGAGCCGGGCCAACGCCCCCAGGACGGCGGTGTTCTGGGGATCCTCGGTCCTGAGTTTCTCGAGGATCTTCCGGGCGTCGTCGGGGCGGTTTTGCTTCTGATACAGGTTGGCCAGCAGCAACCGGGCGTTCTGATCGTCTGGTCGAGCCTGGAGGAAGACTTTGACCTGCTCGACGGCGGTGCCGGTCTCCCCTTCGTTCAGCGCATAGAGCGCCATGTCCATATGAAGATCGACGCTTTCGGCGTCGATCTTGTGGATCCGATCCGCCACCTTGTGGGCCAGGTACGGTCGTTTGGTCTTCAAATACAGGTTGCCCAGGGTCCGCAGGGCATCGAGGTTGTCTGGTTGCTTGTTGAGGACGGCGAGCAGGTCCTCCTCGGCCTTTTCAGGGGAATTCTGGAACAACCTGAGTTTCGCAAGCTGGAGCCGCACCGTGAGGTTGTCGGGCTCCAAGAGGCTGTAGCGGCTGAGCAGGTCGAGGGACCGTTCGGCTTTCCCGTCCTTGGAATACAAGGAATCCAGGTTCAGGACGGCCTTGCCGTACCGAGGATTCACCTTCAGCGCTTGGGCGAAATGGGCTTCCGCCTCCTCGTTCTTCCCCAGCTCCTGGTACAGGACCCCCATGTTGTTCAAGGCCTCGGGGTTCGAAGGGTCGTCCTTCACCATCTCCTGAAACAGGGTGAGCGCCTCTTCGTGCTGGCCCATCTTGTGGAGCGTCACCCCAAGGTTGTTCAGCCCCGCCTTCCATCCCGGTCGTCCCCGGAGGGCCGCTTCGAAACTCTGGCGGGCCAACCGCAGTTCGTTCCGGTGTTGGTAGACCAGGCCCAAATTGTACCGAAGGGTTGGGTTATTCGGGTCGGCCTCGAGGCCTCGTTGGTAGGTGTCCTGGGCCTTGTCGAGGTCGCCCTGGCTTTCGTAGATGGTCCCGAGGTTGTTGTAGGTAAAAGCGTTCTTCGGATTGGTGGTCAGGCTGGCTTCGTAGGCGTCGACGGCCTCGGCGGGCTTCCCCATCTGTTTGAACACGTTTCCCAGGTTGTAGAGGACTCCTGCGTTCCTGGGATCGAGTTTCCGAGCCTTTTCGAGGGCTTCGGCCGCCTCGGGAAGCTGTCCCAGCGACCGGTACATGACCCCGATGTTGTTCCAGGCTTCGGGGTTGTCGGGGGACTTCTCTAGGGCGCGGTAGAACTGGTTGACGGCGAGGCTGTGTCGGTTTTGGCGGCCGTAGAGGCTCCCCAGAATCATGTGGGCTTCCTGGTCGTCTTCGTTGAGATCCAGCAACTGTTTGGCCAGGGTCTCCGCCAATTCGTCGTCGGCAGACCGGTACGCGGCCAGGGCTCGGTGCAGAAGGTCCGATCGTTGGTCGTCGCTCATGGAAGCTTCCTTTGCGGTCGAGCCGCGATTTCCGGGCTGACTACGCTGACCGCCGTGGACCGGTAGGCCGCCACGCTCACATAGTAGATTTGGTCGTTCGCGAGACCGGTGAGGACGATTTGGGTGGTCTTACCGGCGTCCAGTGGACTGGTTCCCTGGGTTGAGACGGTACCCTGGGTCTGTCCCGGTCGCGGTCCGAAAAAGACGAGGTAGCCCTGGACCGAGCCCTGGAGGACGGGTTTCCACCGAACCGTGAGCTGGCCGTCGCCGGGAATGAGTTCCACGCCGGTGGGGGCCGGTGGAGGCGGATTGGGCAACGTGGTGACAACAATTTCGTTGACCCGGGGCGTTTCGGTTCCCGTCCCCGACGGCAAGAGGTCGATCCGGAGCTGAAGGTACCGGCCCTTGGCCAACCGAGAAAGGTCCTGGCCCGGTTGGAACCGGGTCCAGCTGTCTTGCTCTGCCTCGGCTGGCGAGAGCGACTTGGTCGTGTCGCCCGAGAAGGTCCATTGGTATCGGATGGTTTCCGCCATTCGATACGACCAAATCAAGGCGGAGTTTCCTTCGGTGAACGCCCGGGCCTTCACCGATTGAACCGTCGAATCGGGGAACCTCAGGTCAAAAATGCGGCTGATTGCCGTGCCCTTGGTGGCAAAGTCGGCGACAAACCGATCCGTCTGGGGTTCTTCGATCCAGACCCGGCTCAGCCGGAGTTCGTCCAGGGCGCCGTTGTACTTCGACCCGAGGACGAGATCACCCCTGGTTTGGGCTCCCAACACCGCCGCCAAGGGCCTTCCATCTTCGGTTCCCGACGGTGTGGCGTGGACCAAGCCCTCGGTTCTTCCGTCGACGAGGTATTCCAGAAGGCCCGTGGAAGCGCGGTAACGAAGCAGGTGGTGGTGCCACTGCTTCGGGATGAGGACCGATTCCCCTTTCACTTCGATGGTGACAGCGGGGAGAGCCGGCGAGGTGGCGAAGAGATTCTGGAGCGTCCAAACGAGCCTGGCCCCTTCGAAGCTGACCCTGAAGTCTTGGGTTTCGAAGGTTCCCGACGAAGTGCGACCGCCCTGCCACTCCAGAATCGTCTCGCCGTCCTCCACCTTGGACGGGTAGAGCCAAAACTCAAGGGTGAAGTCGCCCCAGCCCCTTCCGGGGGCAAACAGGGCGTCCGAAGTGGCTTGAAGGACCAAGGGGTTCTCACCCCGGAAGACCGCGCTTCCGCCCCCCAAGGCCGCAAACCCGCGCTGGACGGGGCTGGGTGCCTGGGCAACCTTGTACCGGGAGGCCTCGTCCTTCAGACGGTCGTCGAAATGGACGAGTAGATCGGTGTCTTCATCGGCGGTGTACTCCGACGCGGCGAGGGTGAGGTCCATCGTTCCGTCTTTAGTTCGCTGGAAACCTGTGCTGGAAAGTTGTGGAAAGTCCTTCCAACCCGCTTCGCGGCCGAACCGAAGGGTCCCCGCGGATCCCGGAGTCTGGGCCACCGAAGGGAGGAGAGTGACGAGCAAAAAGGCTATGGTGAGAACGGATTGGAACATCATCTTCGAATATCGGCACCAAGGGCGCCCTTCTGTAATATCGGCGCTTGTCCGTCCAGAGGGGTGAGCCTATAATGACCGATCAAAGGAACGCCGTGAAGATCGTCCCCGTCCTCGCCCTAATTTCGGCCACCTTGTTGCTGGCCCCGCCTCTTTTTTCCTTGACCGTCACCCTGGACGACAATTATCCCCCCTACAGCTTTCGGGACAGCGACGGGCACTCCCAGGGCATTCTGATCGACCTTTGGGCGCTCTGGAGCCAGAAGACCGGGGTCCCCGTCACCCTGCTTCCCTTGCCCTGGAGCGAAGCCTTGAAGACGATGGCCCAGGGGAAGGCCGATGTCCTCGACACGGTGTTCCAAACCCCTTCCCGCTCCCTGATCTACGACTTCACCGCGCCGTATGCTTCCATCCGGACCGCCGTTTACAACCGCGACGGGCTGGCCGGCATTTTGGAACTCAAGGATCTGAAAGGCTATCTTGTGGGGATCAAGGCCGGGGACGCCGGGGCCGATGTCCTCCGGGCGTCAGGGGTCGGGTTGCGGGAATTTCCCAGTTATGAGGCGGTGATCGACGCAGCGTCCCGGGGCGAGATCCACGTGTTTTGCATGGATGTGCCGCCGGCCCTACATTTTCTCTACGCGAAAGGACTGAGCTCCCGGTTCCGGCAAGCTTTCGTACTGTCGGAAGATTCGTTCCATAGGGCTGTTCCCAAGGATCACGTGGCCACCTTGGTTTCGGTTTCCCAAGGATTCAACCTTCTCTCGCAGAAAGAAATCGAAGCGGTGGAGGCCCGGTGGTTGGGCGCGGCTTTGCCGGATTTGCCCCCCCAATCCATCGCTTTCACCATCATCATCGCGTTGGCGGTCGTGGCTCTGGTGGGCGGATTGGTGTTCTTCCTCGGACGTCAGATCCAGCACCGATCCGGACAATTGGCCGGAACCGAGGCCCGCTTGAGGCTCAGCGAGGACTGGGGCCGCGCCTTGGCCGAAGCCCTCCCCGACCTGTTGTTCATCCTGGATTCGACAGGCCTGGTCCTGGAATGCAGGGCTCCGACGGCCAACTCCGACTATACAGAACCCGAGCGTTACGTCGGAAAACGTTTGGTCGAGTCTTTTTCCGAGGAAATGGCTACGATGGTGGCCCAAAAGATGGCTGTTGTGGAAGTCTCCGGAGGGGTAGGAGTCGTCGAGGTCGAATTGACGATTCGGGACCGGAAACGGACCTTCGAGGGCCGAATTGTCAGGATGGCCGACGGAAGATTCCTGATCATAGTCCGCGACCTCACCGACAGCCGGATGGCCTGGAAAGACGATCTCCAGCGGAACAAACTCGAATCCCTCGGCGTGCTGGCCGGGGGACTGGCCCACGACTTCAACAACAATTTGGCGGTGATCCAGGGTTTCGTCTCGTTGGCGCGGGTCCAGTTGAAGAATCCGGACAAGGCCTTGGCCAGCCTGGACAAGGCCGTGGCGGCGACCCGAAGGGCCGCGGGGCTGACCAGCCAGCTCCGCGTCTTGGCCCACGGGAGCGAAGTCCACAGGAAGCACCTCTCGGTCCGGGAACTCGCCGAGGAGGCCGCCTCGTTCGCGCTGGTCGGGTCGCCCTGCCTTCTGGCGGTCGAGGTCGGTGATGGTCCCTGGATCGTCGAAGCGGATCCGGACCAATTGTCCCAGGTCTTTCACAATTTGGTGCTGAACGCCGTCCAAGCCATGCCCCGGGGAGGAACCGTGACCCTGGTGTTCCGCCGCAAGGGTGCCGACCACATCCTGGTCGCTGTGGTCGACGAGGGAACAGGGATCTCGCAGGACGACCTGCCGAGGATCTTCGATCCGTATTTCACCACCAAGCCCAAGGGCACGGGTTTGGGATTGTCGGTGGTCCACGCCGTCGTGGAACGCCACGGTGGAACCATCGAAGTGGACAGCCGGATCGGGCGGGGCACGGTCTTCACCGTGGCGCTGGCGGCGTCCCACGGGGCCATCGACAACATGGAGGATGGAAATCCTCCCGCCGACCCGACCCTCCGGGGACAAAGGGTCTTGCTGATGGAGGACGAAGGGGATCTGCGGGATCTGATGGTGCATGTCTTGACGTCCCTGGGTCTCGAACCCCTGGCCTACCGGAACGGGCGAGAAGCGTTGGAAGCCTTCGACCTCGCCTTGGCCGAGGGGCGACCGTTCCCCCTCGTCGTTTCCGACCTCCTCGTCCCCGGGGACATGGGGGGCCGGGAAATGATCTCGCTTCTGCGGACCCGTCCCGGATCTTTCAAGGCCTTGGCCGTCACCGGGTTCTCCACGGAGCGGTCCACCGAAGATTTCTACCACCAGGGGTTTGATGTGATCGTCGGCAAGCCCTTCACCGTCGACGAACTCAAGGCCAGGATCGTGGAACTGATGAAGAGCCCATGGAAAACCGCGTCGACTACCTGAAGGAATTCGTCAAATCCTTTCCCCAGGACAGCGGCGTCTACCTCATGCGGGACGCCGAGGGGGTCATCATCTACGTGGGAAAGGCCAAGGTCCTCGTGAACCGGGTCAAGTCGTATTTCACGGGTGACAAGGACATCAAGACGCGGATCCTGGTGAAGCGCATCCACGACATCGAGTTCATCACCACCGCCAACGAGTACGAAGCCCTCCTCCTCGAAAACAACCTGATCAAGGAACACAAGCCCCGGTTCAACATCCTGCTGAAGGACGGCAAGAGCTATCCCATGATCCGGGTGACCAAGGAAGACTTCCCCCGGGTGTTCAAGACCCGGAGGGTCGTGGACGACGGGAGCGACTACTACGGTCCGTTTCCCAACCTCAAACACCTTGACCTTTCCATCGAGCTGGCGGACAAGCTCTTTCCCCTCCGGAAATGCAAAGGCCCGCTGAAGCTTCGCAAGGAGCCTTGCCTCTACTACCATTTGGGCCGGTGCCAGGCTCCCTGCATCGGCAAGGTCGACGTGGAGAGCTATCGCAAGCAGGTCTTCAAGGTGAAGAACCTGCTGGCAGGGAAGACCATTACGCTGGAGAAGGAATTGTCGGCCCAGATGAAGCAGGCCAGCTCCGACCTGCGTTTCGAGGCCGCCGCCGAGATCCGGGACACGCTCAAGGCGGTGCAGGAACTCTCCGACGACAGGTCGGTTCTCGACATGAATCCCGAACAGCGAGACTACGTGGCCATGGTCGCGGAGCATCAATACGCCACGTTCGTCGTCCTCCAGTTGCGGGGCGGAAAGGTGTTGGGCCGGGACCTCTTTCCGACGGAATTCTACAGCACTGAGGACGAGGCCTTCGAGGAATTCTTGATCCGGTACTACAGCGACAACGCGCCGCCGTCGGCTTCGGTCTACCTCAACCGAGTTCTCGAGGTCGACAGTTTCGTGAGGTTTCTGAACCGGGACGGGCGGACCGGACCGGCGGTGGAATTTCCCCAGGGGGGGCGCCACGCCTCGATCCTCAGGATGGCCCAGGAGAACGCGTGGCTCGACCTCAAGAAGCGCCTGGAAACCGGAGGAAACCAGCACGCCCTCGTCGAGCTGAAGAAGGTCTTGAACCTCCCCAAGCTTCCCCACCGGATCGAGGGCTTCGACATCGCCCAGCTCGACGGTACTAACCCCGTGGCCTCGTTGATTTCGTTTTGGAACGGCAACCCGGACCGCAAGAACTACCGAAAATTCCACGTGAAGAGCCTCCAGGGTGCCATCGACGACTTTCAGTCGATGAAGGAAGTCGTCGCTCGGCGTTACAGCCGCCTGTTCAACGAAGGCAAGGAAATGCCGGATCTCATCCTCATCGACGGCGGCAAGGGCCAGGTCAACGCGGCCCATGGCGTGCTCACGGCCTTGGGGCTGGAGATCCCGATCGTGGGGCTTGCCAAAAAGGAAGAGGAGCTGTTTCTTCCCCACACCTCCGAGCCTATCCTCCTCCCCCGGGGCAATTCCGCGCTTCGGGTCCTCCAGGCCGTCCGGGATGAGACCCACCGGTTCGCCACGGGATTCAACCAGAAGCTCCGCTCGAAGGTCCTCAAACTGACCACCCTCGAGGGGGTCCCCGGGATTGGGGAAAAACGGAGTCAGAGGCTCCTCAAGGAATTCGGAGGGCTGGAGGAACTGGCTCTGGCCGAGCCCAGCGAGATCGCCCTCCGGGGTGGCATTACCGAAGCCCTGGCGGAGACGGTGAAGACCTATCTGGCGGACCAGACGAAACGGACGAAGACCGTGCAGGAGATGAAAAGGACCAGGAGGAACTGATGGATTGGAACGTGGGGATGCGTCCGCTGATTGAAAAATACCAAGGAAAACCCCACCCTTTGTCGCAGAAGAACCGGTACCAACTCCTGGTCATGGTCCTTCTTTCGGCGCAGGATTCGGACCGCCACATCAACGAATTGGCCCCTGCCCTGTTCCGCGCCTTCCCTTCGATGGACAAACTGGCGGGCGCCACCGAGGATGAGTTGCATTCGCTCTTGAACTCGGTGAGAAACTTCGAGAACAAGACGAAATGGCTGATGAAGCTGGCCCCGACCGTCGGTACCGACGCCGCGATTCCACGGAACCTTGCCGCGTTGACCAAGCTTCCCGGGATCGGTCGCAAATCGGCCAACGTGATCCTCAGGGAATCCGGGCTGCCCGCCGAGGGAATCATCGTCGACCTCCATGTGGTCCGGGTGGCCCCCCGGATCGGCATCGCCGAGGGCGACAACCCCGAAAAGATCGAGAAACAGCTCATGGCGGCCCTCGAGGTTGCGTCCTGGGGCGAGGCCGGGATGGCGCTTTCGTTTCTGGGAAGGGAGACCTGCCGACCGACGAACCCCCACTGCGGCGTCTGCGTGATGAACCCGGTTTGCACCTACCGGACCCAAGTCAACGCCTAGCTTCTGGGGGAGGCGCTCACTCTGCGTCGAGGCCGATGTCCAGGACGGTGACGCTATGCGTCAAGGCTCCCACGCTGATGAGGTCGACCCCGGTTTCGGCCAGCGCGCGAACTGTCGCCTCGGTGACCCGCCCCGAGGTTTCCAACAGGATGTGCCTTTGGGTTGGAGTCCCGGCGTTTCTCCGGGCCACCGCTTCCTTGAGGTCGGACGGGTGGAAATTGTCGAGCAGGATGATCTCGGGCGCCAGGGCCAGGGCCTCGTTGAACTGAACCAGCGAGTCGACCTCCACTTCGACCTTCACGGTGTGGCCGATCCCGGCGCGGACCCGGCGGACCGCTTCGGTGACGCTCCCGCAGGCAGCGATGTGGTTGTCCTTCAACAACACCGCGTCGTCGAGGCCAAACCGATGGTTCTTTCCGCCTCCGACCGTGACTGCATATTTCTGTAGAGCCCGAAGCCCGGGAAGGGTCTTTCGGGTGTCGACGATGCTCGCGTCGGTGCCCGCGACGGCGTCGACGAGCCTGCGGGTCCGGGTCGCAATGCCCGAAAGGTGGCCCAGGAGGTTCAGCGCCGTCCGTTCGCCGGTCAGCAAGGCTCGGGTGGGACCCGCAATCTTGGCGATGACGGCTCCGGGAACCAAGACGGCGCCGTCGACCAGAGCCTCGGAAACCGTCACCTCGGCCGACAACTGACGGAACGCTTCGAGGGCGGGTTCGAGCCCCGCCAGAATTCCCGCCTCCCGGGCCCGAAACACCGCTGTACTCCTGTGGTCGGAACCGAACACCAAATCGGTGGTCAGATCACCGCCGCGGCCGAGGTCTTCCGCCAAGGCGCGGGCGACCACATCGTTGTACAGGCTTCTGTTCATGCTTCGAATCCTCAATGGGTTCGCAACAGGGCGCCGCCGAAGGTGAACCCGCCGCCAAAGGCGCAAAGGCCCACCACCTTTCCGGGGCGCAACTGCGGTAACAGTTCAAAAAGTGCCAAGGGAATCGAGTTGGACGAGGTGTTTCCGTAGTGCCTGATGTTGCTGAAGACCTTTTCTTCGGGAAGTTTCGTGCGCTGTCGAACCGCATTGAGGATGCGCTGATTCGCCTGATGCGCGACCACGAGGTCGAGGTCGTGGACCGCGATCCCACCGGCAACACAAGCCTTCTCCAGCTGGGCGATCATGTGCTTCACGGCCTCGAGGTACACCTTCGGGCCGTCTTGGAAGATGTATTCGTCCAGGGCCAGGGGAACGCGCAGGATGTCGCCGTTCTCTCCCTTGGCGGAAAGCTCGGGTCGGTCGTAGCTGCCCAGCATTTCGGCGGCCCGGCTGGCTCCGACGACGAGGGTCGCCGTGGCGGCGTCTCCGAAAATGGGAGCCGTCTGGTAATCGGCAGGGTCGGTGCGGCGGCTGAGCACCTCGGTGGTCAGCACCAAAACGCGGCCGTCGGGGTTATGGCTCAAGTGGTCCCAGGCAGCCTGAAGACCGTAGAGATACCCCGAACACGCCGAATTGATGTCCTGAGCCTGCATTTCAGGGAGGGGCGTCAGGCCGTGGCTGAGTTCCGCCAGGGTCAGACAAGCCATCGACGGGGTGATCTTCACGGGAGTTCCCGTGGTGCAGAACACGGCGGTGAGGTCGGCGGCGGTCAGCTTGTGACTTTCCAAAAGCTGCGTGGCGGCTTTTACGGCCAAATTCAACGCGTTCTCGTCGTCGGTGGCCCAGTGGCGGCTCTCGATGCCGATGCTCTTGAAGATCTTGTCGGGAGTCCACTCGGGGCATTTCGCCGAGATCTCTTCGTTGCTGACGATCCGGGACCCCGGGGCGATCCTCAGGCCGGCGATACCGGCCACGGGACCGTCCGTCCGGGCGGCGAGCCTTCGGGATCCCGCAGCGGGTCGTCCGGCCGGAACGCCGTTGGGCCAAAGGATCAGGGCTTCGCCGGGGTTTTCCATGGTCACGGGTTTCTTCGAGACCCGGGCCGTGCCGGTGGCGACCTTGAGGAGGGGGGTGCCGACCTTCACCATCTCACCCACCGGGACGAGGATCTCGGCGAGGGTCCCTTCAAGCGGACAACTCAAGTCGAACGCGGCCTTGTCGGCCTCCATCTCGGCGATTTTCAGACCCGGCAAGAGGGCGTCGCCTTTCTTCACCTTCCATTCGAGCACGGTGACCGATTCATCCGAAGGGCTCGAACCCACGGCCTCCACGAACGCGAAGCCGTCTTCTCCCTTGGTCGGGGCCTTCCAGGCGAGGGTTCCGCCCAAGAGTTCGACGGCGGCGGTCAGGATCTTCTTATAGCTGGGGAGCACGTCGAGCTGGTTCTCAAAGTGGAAGGGGACGTAGGTGTCGGGTCGGCTCACCCGGCGGATGGCCACAGGCACCCCGGCCCGCTCGGCCACGGTGGCACTAATCTCGCTGGCCACCGAGGCCGTGATGTTGTCCTCTTGGGCGATGATGAGGCGGCCCGTCTTGCGGACGGACTCGAGGACCAACTCGACGTCCCAGGGGGAAATGGACCGCAAGTCGATCACGTCGCTGGTAACCCCCGAGGCGAGCAACGCGTCGGCGGCCTTGAGGCTGAAGCTGAGGGTATTCCCCCAACAGACGAAGGTGACTCCGGTTCCCTGGCGATGATGGCGTCCCTTTCCGATGGCCACGAGTTGCCGGGCGACGTCCCGGCTGGTGGCCTGGCTTCGGTCGTTGAGGCAACTCTTCGGGTAGAAGAAGATCGTGGGACGCTTCGATTCAAACGCGGCGTTCAAAAGGCCGGCGGCGTCTCCCGCCGTGGCGGGTAGGAACACGTCGATCCCCGGGGTGTGGGCGGCGATGCTCTCCATGCTCGATCCGTGGAAGGGACCGAGCCCCGGTTTGAAACCCCCGCAACTGACCATGAGGATGACCGGGGCGGTCCAGCCGCCGTCGGTGCGCCAGTACATCGAACCGAGCTCGGCGAAGATCTGGTTGTAGGCGATCGCGAAGAAGTCGGCGAACTGGAGGAATCCGACGGGCCTGGCACCGGCCAAGGCCTGACCGACGGCCACACCGACGATGGTCGATTCGGCCAGAGGGGAGTTTTTGACCCGGCCGGGAAAGGCCTGGCTCAGGCCCTTCGTGACGCCGAACACATCGCCCTTGGGGTCTTCGATGTCTTCGCCGAACAGGCTGACGTTCGGGTCCCAACTGAGGCGGTTCTTCAGCACTTCTCGCATGGCCTCGAGCATGACGATCTGCTCGCCGTCGGCGGTCCCCCGGTATTCCCGGGCGGTGTCGGCGAGCCCGGCCGCAAGGGGCGCCTTGGCGTCGAAGTTGGGTTGGGGGNCGGGGCTGTCTTGGGCGTCGATGCTGTCGGCCAGCACCTGGGCCTTGATCCGCCCGTCGAGCGCGTCGAGCCCGGTGACTCCCTGGTTGAGGAGCCACTTTCGCAGAAGGGGAATCGGATCGTCCTTCTTCTTCGTCTCCTCAATTTCTTCGGCGGTGCGGTACGTCCGCTGGTCGTCGGCGTTGGTGTGGCTGTTCAGACGCTTCACCTGGAAGACGACGAGGGCGGGTTTGCGGTCGGAGCGCATCTTGGCCACCACGGCTCCAAACGCCTCGTAACTGGCCTCGGCGTCACGGCCGTCGACCCGGACGATGGGGATGCCGTAGAACTGGTCGGCGGGGCCTTCGGGAGTCTGGTAGAACGTTTTTCCCGTCGTCTTGGTCGAGATGGCCCAGCTGTTGTCCTCGATGACGAACAGGACGGGCAGGGTTTCCCGGACGGCATGGGCCACCGCTTCCAGAACCTCGCCCTGCTGGCTGGTTCCTTCACCCAAGGCGCACAGGACCAGGGGTTTTTTTGCGTGGTCTTTGATCACCGAGGCCACGCCGACGGCCTGGAGCGCATTGTTTCCCACAGGACCGACCAAACTGAGAACCTTGTTCTTGGGGTCCGAAAGGTGGGCCGACATCTGACGGCCGCGGCTGTGACTCTCGTCCTTGGCGAACAGCGACAAGAAAAACTGGCGGACGGTGACGCCTCGGGCGATCATCAGCGATTTGTCGCGGTAATGGCAGTGGAGGTAGTCTTCTGGGATCAGATGGGGGTTCAGGAAGGCGATATTCTCGTGTCCGCTCCCGGAAACATGGAAGAAAGCCTCGCCGCGCTGAGTGTAGTCCTGCTCGAGAAGGTCAACCTCCCGCGACTTCAGGATGCTTTCGTAAACGGAAAGAAAAAGCGCGACCTTGCCTTCGGAAGGACTCATGAAAACTCCTGGAAAGACGATCGAAATTCATTCGGAGGATACGACCGGGGGGTGAAAAAGTCAACCAAGACCGAGCCTCACTCGGGTTGACTGTGGAGGTAGAGCCGTTGTCCGTCAAAGAGAACCACCGCCTTGGAGGGTTCCCCGAGGCGCCTGTGGAGCGCCGTACCGACGAGGATGGTTTCCTTGGGACATTCATTCCGGAGCGCCAGAGAGACCAGGTCGACCTCGCCGTCGGATCCCCGAAGGTAGTCCTCGACCTTCAGGTTCAGGCACAGCCGGACGGGATGCTCCACCCGCATCAGCCCCAGGTCGAAACCGTCGTTCGGGTGCATCACCAAGTGTTCCCTGTCGACCGCCGTGGAGACCGACACTTTCAGCGATCCAGTTTTTTTCATGGGATCCTCGATGAATTCAGTTTAGGGAAGAGGGGGCGCTCCCGCAAGGGTCAGCACCCGGAGGCCTTGGTCGGTGACGGTCATGGTGAGGGGAAAATCCGCGGGCTCGAGCCAGAGGACTTCCCCGTCCATTTGGAGGGGAATCTTCACCGGGCTCTCGACGACCAGCGTGTCTCCTGCCGCGAGGACCACGCCGGAAAGCCCCCGGTGGGTGCCTTGATAAAAGGGTTTTCGATAGGAGAGTTTGGTAAAGAGGTTCTTTTTTCCTGCCAAACAGAAGTTGTCGTCGTCGGGAAGGATTTTTTTCCCAGCGCCGTAGGTCCGACGGCCGGAGACCCCCAGGGCGGCCAGGAGGAACGGTTCCTCTTGGTCCAAGACAACCCTTCGGTGGTCTGTGAGGACGATTCTCGTGGGGACCACCTGCACGAAGGCCTCGTAAAAAAACGCGGCCGCATCGACCATCAGGCTGTAGGTGTTGCCCGGAAACCAGGCCTTGAACCGGTTCGTCAGGTCGACCACGAACGCGTCGAGGCCCACGCTGGCGATGTTGAAACTGTGGTGGAGCGGGTGTCCCTGGGCTCTCACCTCCAGGACGGGAAGCGGCCGGGGCTCCACGGCCCGGGAGCTCCGGCCCGAGAGCAGGTCGAGGGCCAGGGGCCAATCTCTGGTCTCTGCGGCATCGTTACCCGTCCCCAGGGGGAGTCGGAAAAACAGCAGGCTCTCTCGGGTCTCCCAAGGCAACCCCAGTGCCGAAATGAAGGCGCCACGGCTGGTTCCGTCTCCTCCGGCGATCACGACCAGCCGCTGGTCCCCGGGACCCAGGGGATCGAGGGCCTGCAGGTGGGCCAGGATCGCCCTCTCGTGGCCCGCATATTCGGTCGTCCAAGCGGAAACGCGTACGGTCCGGTCCGACCAAAGCGGTGGTGCGGGTACCCTTTGGGGGGCTCGAAGGAGGGCCTCGATGATGGCTTTTCGCCGACGCCGATGACGGAGCGCCCCCGCCTCGGGGTTCACGAGCAGGTCGATGTGCAGGTTCTTCCCGGGGAAGAGGCTTGTCTTCTCTAGCCAGCCCACCAACAGAGCCCGGAAGGAGGCAAAGCCGTGGTTCAAAGCCCGAATTCCTTGATCTTCGTAAACAGGGTGCGTCGGGTGATGCCCAGTTCCTCGGCTGCCCGGGTCTGGTTTCCCTCCCACCGAAGCAAACTGTCTTTGATCGCCAGCAACTCGAGCTCCATGAGGGTGCCGGTCCGGGGGGGCGGTGGTTCGGAGTGAGGGGCCAGGGCCGGAAGCGCCAGGTCCGCCTCGGTCAGGACTTCGCCGTCGGCGAAGATCAAGGTGCGTTCCAGGAGGTTCTCCAATTCCCGGACGTTGCCGGGAAAGGGATACGCGGCCAAACGTTTCAGAGCCCCGGGGGTGAGTTCCGGGGCGGTTCGTCCCATGGCAGCCGCCAGTTTGGCCAGCAGTCGCGCGCAGAGCCAAGGCAAGTCGTCCGTCCTGTCCCTCAGGGGGGGGAGGGCTACCGGGACGACGTTCAGGCGGTAGAACAGGTCTTCCCGGAACCGGCCGGCCTTCACTTCGGCCGTGAGATCGCGGTTCGTGGCGGCCAGCAACCGCGACTCCACCGGAATCGGGACGGTGCCTCCCAACCGCTGGATCTTTCTCTCCTGCAACACCCTTAACAGTTTGACTTGGATCGGAAGGGGCAGCTCGCCGATCTCGTCGAGGAACAACGTTCCTCCGCCTGCAAGCTCGAACAATCCATTCTTGCGCTTGTCGGCCCCGGTGAAGGCTCCTTTTTCGTAGCCGAAGAGCTCACTTTCCAGAAGACTTTCGGGAAGGCCCCCGATGTTGATGGCCACGAAGGGTCCGCCGGACCGCCCCGAAAGGTCATGGATCCGCCGGGCCAGGACCTCTTTTCCTGTTCCGCTTTCGCCGGTGATCAAAATGAGGGCGTTGGTCGGTGCCGCCTTGGTGATCAAGGCTTCGATCTTGGACCAAGACGACGAGGGAGGCCTGTCCGCCTCGGCCACCGCCTGGGGCCGGAGCGCCCGGGCGATGCGGCCGTCCCTGTGGGCGTCGAGCACGGCCCTCAATCGGACTTCGAGCTCGATGGGGTCGAAGGGTTTGACCAGGTAGTCCCGGGCCCCGCGGCGCATGGCCTCGACGGCGTCCTTGATTTCCCCGTGGGCGCTGATCATGACGAACGGGATGTCCGGTCCTTCGGCGCGGCACCACGCCAGCAGTTCGAGTCCGTCGAGGCCCGGCATCTTGAGGTCGCTGACCACCCCGGCGAAGGCCTCCTCCTGGAGAAGCCGTTGGGCGGCCAGACCGTTTTCGACCCCTGTGGCTTCGAACCCCGAGGCGTTCAGCCATTTCACCAAGGCTTCCCGGATGTTCTTTTCATCGTCGGCCACAAGAATCTTCATGGCTTGACCTCCGCGGCCGCCTCGGGAAGGTCGAGGGTCACCTTGGCCCCCCCTTCGGGGCGATTTTCAAGTTTGAGTTTGCCGCCCGCCGCCGAGACGAAGCTGTCGGTGATCGAAAGGCCGATCCCGGTTCCCGTGGTTTTCGTCGTGTAGAAGGGGTTCCGGGCCTGTTGAAGGCTCACGGGTGTGAATCCCGTTCCCGAATCGAGGACCTCAAGCCGCACCCACCCCGCCTTGGGACGGGAAAGGCGGACCACGGG
>JGI26470J50227_1000526_pt1 | contig 15591 bp, 18 predicted proteins | sample FreactTroBogLake_FD_50227 | JGI IMG/M metagenome (IMG submission 50227) | reverse complement strand
CCCCCACAGATGCCACCTCTGCCAGTGGAAATACAGCCAATGCAGGCCAATCTGACCGACAGGTTATTAAAGATATTGTCGCCATCGCCACAGACGGAGACAACGCAATCCAATCCCTCAACGCTTGTATTGACACCTACAACAAAGTGAGACAGACAGTCAATGAGGGGGTGAAATGATTACAGCAGAAAAACTTCATGCTCTTGGAATAGGGCCAGAATGGGTGGAACCACTGAATGCAACTATCCAAAAGTTCAGCATTTTTACCGTCAAAGAGCAAGCCGCATTTATCGGCCAGTGCTCTCACGAGTGCAACCATTTCAAAACACTGGAAGAAAACCTTAATTATCGAGCAGAAACCCTTCAAAAGCTGTTCGTTCATAAGTTCAAGCCAGAAGAAATTGCCCTTTACGCCCACAATCCCGAAAAGATCGCCAACAGAATTTACGCCAATCGAGGTGGCAATCGAGATGAGGCGTCAGGCGACGGAAATCGCTTCCACGGACGAGGCTGTATCCAACTTACCTTTCACGATAATTACTGGCACTGTGGCCAAGCTTTGGGTCAGGATTTTGTGATGAATCCTCAGTTGGTGGCCACTCCAATGTGGGCGGCCATGAGTGCAGGTTGGTTCTGGTCTACCCACGGTTGCAATCAATTGGCTGAATCTGGCAACGAAGAAGGTCTTTGCAAAAGGATCAATGGCGGTCTATTTGGCCTTGATGAGCGCATAGCATTGACCAATAAAACCTTTGCGGTTTTGAGTGGGTGAAAGTGCCCTTGTAAAGGATTGACGTCGGTGGGAAAATAGCTAAAACAATGGGAGAAATATGGCTACTTACACGCCCTCTTGGGTAATGACCTATGACTCGCTGAATGCAATCGTTCTTCAATACTTGGAGCGGTCTGATCAAGCGACGATTAACGCCATCCCCACTTTTATCACCCTTGCTGAATTTGAGATTGCCCAAGAGATCAAAACCTTGGGTCAGTTACAAGTTGTTGAAACAACAACCATTGCAGGAAACCCAGTACTTCAAAAGCCTTCTAGATGGCGTAAAACCGTCTCCATGAACTACACCGATAGCAGTGGTGTACGAACCCCAATTTTGCTTCGTAAGTACGAATATTTGACCAATTATTGGCCAAATAACACACTTACTTCCGCGCCTGTTTACTATGCTGATACCAATTGGGATCACTGGTATTTGGCTCCAACACCAGATCAAGCATACACCTTAGAGGTGCTCTACTACGAGCGCATTCAACCTTTAAGTTCTGACAATCAAACAAATTGGTTGACTCAGAATGCTCCAACGGCCATGTTGTTTGGCACTCTTTTGCAAGCAATGCCTTTTTTAAAGAACGATCAACGGCAAATTTTCCAACAAAAGTACACCGAGGCTATTCAGTCACTCAAGACTGAAGACACTTCACGTCTTGGTGATCGTCAATCTGTTGCAATAGATAGCTAATCATGACCTCATACGTTTCACCATACACAGGACAGACGATTAACCCATCACAAGTGGGTTATGAAAATCTAACGCTCACAACCACATACACAGCGCTTCAATGGCCTGTCAATGGAAATACGACTTCTGTTGTTGCTAACATCATTGAAGCTACAGCTAACGTAAGCCCTGCGTATGTTGTTTTACCTCCTGCTACCCAAGTATCAGTTGGACAAGCATTTGTTATAAGAAATATTGGATCTTCCAATTCTTTTACTGTTGTTTCTCAAAATTCTGATGGGACATACAACACCATACAAACTGTACCTGTTGCTCCAACCACGGCTACAGTAAACACTTATTACATTTACCTTACCAATAACTTAACAGTTCAAGGCACATGGTCAACTGTTGCTTTGGGTGTAGGAACTTCAGCCGCCAGTGCCGCCGCTTTGGCGGGTCTTGGTTTATTGCCGTTGAATACTACTTTAAACACCAATACGCAAGTTGCGTTAGTTTCTTCTGCTTATACATTTAATTCAAGCGATGGATCGCAATTGTTTGTATGGACAGGTGGTTCAGGAACAATGACATTGCCTGCTGTTACTGCTGTTTCATCTGGTTGGTATGTAATTATCAAAAATGATGGATCTGGCATACTGAATGTGACAGCCCAAGGTACAAGCACAATTGATACAACAAGCTCAACTGTTCAAATTCAGATAGCTAACTCAAGTGTTTTTGTATCCAACGGAACCAATTGGTACACCTATGCTTTGGCACAAACAAACGTATTTAACTATACGCAACTGTATTTGAGCCTTACTGGAGCCGCCGCAACAGTTACTTTGACGGCCGCACAAGCCAAGAATGTCATTCAGCAGTATGCAGGTATTCTGTCTCAGAATACAACAATTATTGTTCCTCAGACGGTTCAGCTTTATTCAATTAGGAACAGCACATCAGGTGCATACACATTAACCATTTCAACTGGAGTGACTGGTGGTACAACATTCAACGTAACATCGGGTACAGCGGCACTTTTAGTGTGTGATGGAACAAATGTTTTTAGTGCAACATCTTCATCAACAAGTTTTACGTCTCAATTGACGCTAGGAAATGGTTCTTCGACCAATCCATCGTTGAATTTTCAAGGAGATACAACAACTGGTTTGTATCTTGCCGCATCTGGCCAACTAGGATTTGCAATTGGTGGATCAAGCGCAGGAACATTGACTTCTAGTGGATTGTTGTTGCCTGTTGGTATTCAAGGCGGGACATTCTAATGACTGTAAAAGTTGCCGTTCTCCAAGCAGGTGCAGGCATCCAAAGGGATGGAACTGTATTTTCTGCTCCTTCTTATGTAGACGGTCAATGGTGCCGATTCCAATATGGTCGTCCTAGAAAAATGGGCGGTTATGAGGGCGCGTTTTTAAATGCTCCTAGCATCAGCCGTGGCATGATCATGCAGTCCCAAAGCGGACAAACATGGGTTGTATCTGGATTTAGCAATAGCATCCAACAATGGACTATTGGTAACAGTGACGCGATTGGATCTGGCCCACAACAAGTATTTGTGATTGGAAGCATTACAACGGTTGGAATTACAACAGCAGGCGCAGGATATACAAACGGTACATACACAAGTATCACGCCAATCACAGATAGTGGAAACGGTTCTGGGGCAACAATAACTGTTGTTGTATCTGGTGGCGCAGTCACAACTTTAACTGTAACCGCAAGTGGATCAGGTTATGGATATGGAGATACATTTACCTTTGCAACGTCAAGTCTAGGTGGTGGTTCACCTTCGGTATTGTTTAAAGGGACGATTACATCGGTTACATATGATGGGTTAAATTTAGCTCCATCAAGCAACTACTATGTAGCTGATACAAATGCGCTGTGGCAGTTTGATACGGGTTTTGATCCGTTTGGGACGGGCAATAATAATTTGATTGCGCACCCTGGCGACAACCTTCAGTACATCGACAGTTTGACCAACGTCAGACCATTGATTGGTACGTTTACAGGTACAAGTTTGACACCTGTAGGCGTTTTTACAGCATCGGGAACGACAACAAGCGGAAGCCCTACCGTTACTTTTGCAACCACAAACATAGCAATGGGCGCGGGTGTATCGGTCTATGGAACAGGTATACCTGCTAACACCAAGATTGTTTCAGCCACCACAACGGGTGGAGTTTGGACGGTTACATTAAACAACAACGCTACTGCCTCTGGCACAGTGACATTGACCTTTGATAACAACATTGCTGTAAGCGGTGGTGTTGTAATGCTTTATCCATACCTTTTTGTGTATGGAAATTATGGGTTGATCCAAAACTGTTCAGCGGGCGACTTTAACAATTGGACGTCAGCAGATGCCAACGCCAATAACGTATCCTCTACAAAGGTCGTTAAAGGCATGGCTCTTCGAGGTGGAACAACATCTCCTAGTGGACTGTTTTGGACAACTGATTCTGTTGTGAGGGTGACTTATTCACCCCAAACTGTTGGTACTTCAACCCTCTATTGGCGCTATGACTTGATCACTCAGCAGTCCTCAATCATGTCAAGCCAGTGCGTAATTGAGTATGACGGAATTATCTATTGGGTGGGCGTTGATAGATTCTTGATGTACAACGGTGTTGTATCTGAAGTGCCCAATACGCAGAACACTAACTATTTTTTTGACAACATCAATATTCTTCAAAGACAGAAGGTGTGGGCTACAAAGATTCCTCGTTGGGGAGAAATTTGGTTTTTCTATCCACGCGGTAACTCAACCGAATGTAACGACGCCATCATTTACAACGTCCGTGAGAAATGTTGGTATGACGCAGGATTAGCAGATGGTGCCGCACGTTCTGCAGGCGTCTTTTCTGAAGTGTATAGAAAGCCCATTTGGGCGGGTAATGTGGCCAATTCAGTGGGCACATATACGCTTTGGAACCACGAAGTTGGAACCGATCAAGTCTATTTGAACAACGTCAACGCCATCAATTCTTACTTTGAAACCAATGTATTGGGAACTGGTGCAGGATTAGTGGGTGCTCCTTCTGGTGGAGATAACCTATGGACTCGTTTAGAGCGCGTTGAGCCTGACTTTGTACAGTCTGGACAAATGAGTGTGACAGTCACTGGTAAGGGCTATGCGGACGATACAGACCAAACTTCGAGCCCTTATACATTTAACCCAACAACCCTTAAAATCGACATGAAGGAACAGCGCCGTGAGATGCGTTTGAGGTTTACAAGTAATACTCAAAACGGCAACTATTTCATGGGCCGAGTTGTATTGAGTGTCGAGACAGGCGACGTTCGCGGAACGGGCAACCCATGATAAGTTATGACCCTCGCGGAATGACATGGGATCAGTACAATAAGCTGATGGAAGAGCAGTTTGCGTCCAATCAGCTAGGGCATGTGCCTGAAGAGAATTGGAGAACATGGGTGGACGGCATGAATGGTATTGGTTATTTTGTCCAATCAGGAATACCAGATCACCGTCCATTTNATCATTGGCAAGATTGGGCAATGGCTATGGCGGGCATCATGTCGATTTCGCCTAACTTGGGGAGCACATATTGAAACCGTCCGACGTCATTACAGCCGATTCTCAGAATCGGAACTTAGACCCTAAAAAGGTCATGGGAGCCGCCCAAGTAGCAATCAAAAAGGGTGGCAAATTATTTCATCACGGTAAAACGTCATTGCTTTTGGAAAAGCTGAGTGATGGGGATTATTCAACCCATTTGTTTACCCAAGATTCTCCAGTTTTATTGGCCAGAGCTTTGGCTTTGTTTTTTAGAAAGATGGAGAAGAGTGACATTCGCATCATTTATGGCGATGCCACTGGGCCCATGCTTAACTTGCTTAGACGAGTAGCAAGACAAGTTGGCGCTCCTATCAAGGATTCTGACCGTCATGGTTTTACATGGATGATTAAATTATGAGCAATTATTCAGGCTTTGGCGGCTTACAAACACAAAACACTGGTGCTCAACTTCATACACCGAATATTGAGCCAAATGACATTTTGCCTTGCGGACAAGCAACGCCACACTATGGTGGTGGTGGTAGTTTACTAAGCGCGGCTCTCGATATCGCTACTGGCGGTGCAAGTAGTTTTTTATGCGTACTTGAAGATGCGGCTTGTGCAATTTGCGCAATTTGCGCAATTGATAGTGCCGCATGTGTTATTTGTTCTGCATCATGTGTTGCATGTTCTCTTTCTTGTGCAACTTGTGCAACCTGTGCAACCTGTGCAACTTGTGCAACCTGTGCAACCTGTGCAACTTGTGCAACCTGTGCAACCTGTGCAACTTGTGCAACCTGTGCAACTTGTGCAACTTGTGCAACCTGTGCAACTTGTGCAACTTGTGCAACCTGTGCAACTTGTGCAACTTGTGCAAATTGCACATCATGCGCTAAATGCTGTACAAGCGGATGTTGCACAAGTGAATGTTGCACAACTAAGTGTTGCAAAACTGAATGTTGTGCAAGTCAATGTTGTACAACGCAATGTTGCAATACTAAGTGCTGTTCTACTCAATGTTGCAACCCTCAATGTTGTGTAAATGGATGTTGTTCAACTCAATGTTGTAGCGCATGTTGCAAGAGCGGATTGTGCTGTGTAAGTTGCTGTGCATCTTGTGCATGCTGTTCTACCTGTTGCACAAGTTGCTGTAAGTGCTCTTGCGTTGACTGCTGTGCTGGATGTTGCACAAGTTGCTGTTCTTGCACATCTTGCTCTTGTTGCACTACTTGTTGCACAGATTGCTGTGCATGTACTTGCTGTACAAATTGCTGTGGATGTTGCGCATGTGCATGTTGCGCATGTTGTGCAGGTGATTGCTGTGCATGCTGTACCGATTGTTGCGCATGTTGCGCATGTTGTGCAGGTGATTGCTGTGCATGCTGTACCGATTGTTGCGCATGTTGCACATGTTGTGGTTGCAATTGTTGCACTTGCTGTACATGTTGTACTTGCTGTACTAGCTGTACTGCTTGTTGTGGTTGCTGTACATGTTGTACATCTTGTGATTGCTGTGCTTCTTGCTGTGCATGTTGCACATGCGATTGTTGTGCTTGCTGTTGCACTTGCGACTGTTGTGATACATGTTGCTGTGCATGCTGTTGCTGTTGCTCTTGCAAAAGCAAGGGACACAAAGGCGGAAAAAGCAATAAGGGCGGCAACAAATGCGCTAATAAAGGCTGTAAAACAGGCTCTGGCGGTGCGGGCGGAGGTGGCGGTGGCGGCCAAGGTGGCTTATGCGGTCAAGCTTCAGCACTAGTTGGACACGGTGGCAATTACGGAATTGACACTGAAAAAGGCTTAACCCAAATGGGTGGTGGTTTGGGTGCAAATCCAAATGCAGGTATGAATTTAGGTGAAATGGCCGCTAAAGGTGGCTTGATTCATGCCGCAGGAGGTGGATGCATCAGTGATGACATGCCTAACATTTGTACGCCACAACCTATGGACATGAACTATTGCAATGCTACTTGTTGCATGGTGATGTGTTGCGACAAAGGATATATGCAACATTTTGGTTGTGTTTATCAGCCAACAGTATGCATGAATCAAAATCCTTGCACTTATTATTCCCAGTGTATTGGCCCACAAGATTGCGATATTGGATACATGCAAAACCAAATGAGTGGTTGTTGCATGATGCCAGATAATCCTGTGTGCGGATGCGGATTTGGGCCTCCAAACATTTGCGTTTCTTGCGCAACTCCAACACCAAGTACATATTCACGCATGAATTCACCCCAAATGAATGCATGCAGTGGTGACTACAACCCGATGCAAGTTGGATATCAATGTCAAATGATGATGAATAGCGGTCTAGGCGGTATCTGCACTGTTGGTTTTGCCAAAGGTGGATCAAGCAAAGATTGCTGTACTGACTGTAAATGTTGGGTGAAGACATTGAACAAGGGTTTGAAGTGTGCTGAACCTGATTTCAAGTGTTCTGCATGCACCATGCTGAGAAGCCAAACCAATGCAAATTTGGGCAATATTACTTTGCACTCTTTGAGACAGATGAAGTGTGGCATCGCGGGTAGTGCTGACGGTGGATTGGCGCATGCTTACAAGGCGGCGGCTCCTAAAGGGCACAATCCTGAGTTCATCACTGGCGTGACAGGCTACTACGCTTGTGGTGGCGGTACAGGCCAATCTGACGACATTCCTGCGATGCTTCATGACGGAGACTACGTTATGGATGCTGAGACCGTATCGGCTCTTGGAGACGGTTCTAGCAAGGCAGGCAGACATGTCTTAGAAGGCTTCCGTAAACAGCTACCACACAAAGAAACAGTTGGGTCTAATCCTGTGCCTGCAAAAATTGCAGACGGGGAGTATGTCTTCCCTGCCGCGTTTGTCACGGCGCTAGGAGGAGGGGATAATAAGAAAGGTTCAGAAATTCTTGATGGATTGCGTAAGAAATTACGGGATCACAAGCGTTCTGCACCTTTGGATTCAATCCCACCAAAGGCAAAGACCCCAATTGACTACATCAAAAAGGGAAAGAAATAAATGGCTAACTTACTCCAATCATCCCAAAATAAGTCAACGTGCGCACCATCGTATTACACGAACTACCTTCAACAGTTAGCAACGTGTGGTCAAGCGTCTGAGAAATGCGCTCAGTTTGTAGGTGCGACGCCTTTACAGCAACAAGCTTTTTGTACCATTGGTCAAACGGCGGGAGCACAACAGCCCACGTTCCAAACTGGAATGGGTTACATTGGTTGCGCGGCTCAGTCAGGCAGTCAGATTGGAGCTAAAGTTAGCCCATTTTTAAGTGCGGCAACTAGTGCAAGCCCACTTTGCGCGGCTAAACCATTAATTTGCCAATCACGCGGTTTGAATTTGGGACAAGTGGCTCAGTGCTACATGAACCCATTCATTCAAAACCAAGTGCAGAATATGTCTGACATTGCTCAGAGAAATATTCAGCAAAACTTATCTCCACAAGCCACAGCGGCCATTGTGGGTTCAGGTCAATTTGGTTCACAGCGTGGTGCTCAAGCTTTGGGTCAAATTGCGGCTAATGCAGAGCAATGTCTTAGTGCAAACATTGGCAAGATGTTGACCTGTGGATATGGCCAAGCACTGAGTGCGGCAGGTCAAAAAGAGAGCGCATTGGGTCAATTGGCAGGAACTACAGAACAAGCGCAAGCGGCTCAGAATCAAGCTCAATTGCAAGCGGCTCAAACTGCGGCATGCGCACAATCAAGACAAGCTCAAGCAGAACAAGCGGCAGGTCTTGGAATGGGTACATTGGGCGCACAAGCGGCTCAACAGAACTTGGCATGTATCAATGCTTTGGCCACGTTAGGCGCTCAGTGCCAACAGATCAAGCAGAATGCTCAGTGCTACGACTTCACTAAACTCGCAAAAGAAGCTAGTTTGATGCAAGGACAAGCTATTCCAACATCGGTTAAGACAACCATGTGCATGTCGCCTTTATCTGCGATTGGCGCGGCGGGTGCGGCGGCAAAAGCATCTGGATTAACATGCTATCTCAGTAAAAAACTAGGTTGTGTTCTTAAAAGCAAAGGTTGTTGTAAAGGTTGTGGTTGTGGTGGATGCGGATGTGGATGCGGTTCTTTCTTAAACGGTTTGATTAAAACTGCTACAGGTGGAAGTGTTGGTTGTGCATCGACCCGTAATCTTGGCGCGTTGCCTGCAAGGAGAAAATAATGGCAGATTCTGCAGACAAGCAAGACTACAAAGGCGTTTCTAGTGGTCTAGACATGGCTAAGTTGCCTTTATATGGGCAAGATGATGAACGCCTACAAGAACTTCAAAAAGCCCAACAGGAAGCTTTAGATGCCCTTCAGAAGCGTTACGACCAACCCAATTGGTGGAAGGTGGCCGCAGGGTTTGCAAAGCCTCAATTGGGCGGTTTCTTGGCTTCTGCAGGCAGTGCGGCAGAAGCGATGGGTGAGAACGTAGAAAACCAACGTGCTCAACAATTGCCTATTGCTCAGATGAAATTGGCATTGGCTCAGTCCAATATGTTGTTGGGTGCCAATAAAAAAGTTGCTGATGAAGTTAAAAAATGGCGTGATGAGCATCCTAACGAAACACCTTCAGCTCAAAAAGTTGGTGAGTGGGATGCTATGGCGCCCAACAGCTCTGTTGTTGCTTCTTTGAAGAATGAACTGAAATACAAGCAAGAACAGCAAGGCGTTGACGTTCAATCTCAACAAGCACAAATTGCAGGTCGTACAGCAAGAATCAATGCTATCCGTGCGGCTCAAGAAGCTGATATACCAATCAGCGAAGAGGACAAAGCATTCCTTAAAGAGAACATTGCACCATTCACTACTAAGCCTAGAGAATCATTGGTCAATGCTCCTCCAAGTGAAAAAACAACTCAGCCTAAAACTGAAGAAAAGCCTGAAGTTAAGACTGAGACAAAACCAAAAAATGTGTATATCACGCCTGATGGAGCTCGTGTTACTGAGGAGTTATACAAAGACTTCTATAAAAACGGCAAATCTACTCTGCCAATTATCAGCAATCTTCGTTCTCCAGAAGAGCAAGAAGCTCTTAAAGATCATCAAGATGAAAATGGTAAGTGGTACACCAAAGAAGGCCGCCCAGTATCTGAGACTAGCAAGCACTTAACTGGTGATGCTATTGATCTTGATCCTAGCAAGCCATTGAACAAAGACCAGATTGGAATGTTGAAGTCCAAGGGTTGGAATCAAACTGATCCCAAGAATGATCCCAATCATTGGGAGCGTTCTCCTCATGCTGAAACTGAACAACCATCTGCTCCAACAACGCCTGCAGATAAAGGTGCTTCCAAGTTTTATGATTACCAACCTAGTTTGACAAAGCCAGACTTTTCAACGATGGGTAGCACTTCTCGTGAAATTGCCAAACAAGCCTATCAAAAATCAGTAGATGATACTGAAGGCCCCAAAGTGGCAATGATCAAAAACATGGAACCTCTTGTGACTGGTTCAAATTACGAAACCATCAACGATACATTCAAATCTGCAACATCTTTTATTCATGATAATCAAAAATTGTCACAACAAGTTTTTGCCATGATGCGTAAATATGGAATGGAAGCGGCATTGAACGAAGGTATTGGTTTCCATGCAGGCGCATTGAACGCCAATGTAAGTTTGCCGATTGCCGCATTTAAAGATGCTGATCGTCCTGAAGCGGTTAAAGCTTTTGCTGATGAGTTGTTTAGAAAAATTGCTGTTTTGGCCGCCGCAAATGCTAAAGCCAATGGTGCGGATTTGACTAAAACTCCAGTAAGCGAATACATGAGTGCCATGTCTCAATTTGCCAATAAGAACATGACTTCTATGGCCGCAGAGCATGCGTTGAATTTGAGTCAAGCAGAATTCAATCATAAAAAGAAAATTTATGATCAAGTCACTAAAGAATTGCCACATATAGATTTGAGCAAAACTCAAACACCTTATGCTGACATCATGAACAATTCTCAAGAATTGAAAAAAATTCATAAAGTTCACGCAGGCATATTGTCTAAATATGAAAATGATTTCAATGACAGAATAAAAGCGGCGTCCAACAAGCCAAAAGTTGAGGAGAAGAAGCCATGACTCAATTGACTGAAGATCAAAAAGTGCAACAAGAAATTGATAGTTATTTCAAAGAGCATGGACAAAATGATGAGCACAAGGACGATGTAGATAAAGATGTTGATCAATATTTTCGTGATCATCATGAAACATCACCTGAAGGCAAAGGAAATGTTTATGAAAATTCATTGCTTGAGCCTAGCGATGAAGATATTAAACAGCAAAAAAAAGATGAAAAAGCGCCTGACTACCTTGCCCCTGCGGGCGGTGTAGCAGGTGGTTATGCCGCTTACAAGGGTTTTGGCACTAAGTTGTTAAAGCCAAGTGAAGGCGTATTCAAGCCTGCACCTGTAAGTCCAGTTGCACCTGCGGCCACTCCTTCGGCTCCTTCTAATGTGCGAATCGAACCACACATGGAAGGGCCTGTATCTGGTCTTGATCACATTGAGCCACCAAAACAGAATTTTGAATTAGATCCTGAATTTCAGTCTAGGGTTGACGAAGTTTTGCAAAGCCAACGTGGTAAAAATGAGCCCACAGGCAAGCAAATGCGTCAAGGCCATAACATGGAAGCCCAACGTGAAAAGTGGGCTCTTGAAGAGAATTTAGGCTTGCATGGAACGGGTGCAAAACAAGAGATCACTAAATTTGGAACTGCTTTCCCACTTGAAAGTGGCCTTGTCACGACCGAACATACTGCGCGAGAGATAGAAGAAGAAAAAGCAAGAATGGCTGAAGCTCAAGCTAGAGAAAGAGCTAAACAACAGGTTTTGAGAGAGAAAGCTGAAGAGAATAGAAAAGCTTTAGAGAAGCAAAAGCAAGATGCTTTGAAACAGCAAGCCCTAGAAAGAGAAGCCGCAGAAAAAGAAGCCGCCGCCAAGAAGGCCGCCGCTGACAAGCTCGCACAGGAAGAAGCTCAAAAGGTTGCTCAACAGAAGGCTGAAAAAGAAGCCGCTCGTAGAGGCTTAGAAAAAGGTGTTGCTAAAGTTGCCACTGGCGCTTTAGGTGGCGCTTTGGCCGCGCCTGACTTCTGGGATGCATATCAAGAGTACAAAAAGAATGGCATGACTGATGAAGCCATCACTAAGATGTTGCAAGGCGTAGGTGGTGCCGCTATGGCTATTCCTACGCCCTACACAGAAGTAGGGGGAGCCGCTTTAAATCTTGGCGCCCCCTATCTTGTCAAGCATTTTGGCCCGCATAATAAGCCTAGAGCTGATCAGTGACGGGACATAAACTCCATTAACAGCATCGCAAAAGACATCCAAAGAACAAATCTGATCATTTTCTGTTCATGACCTCTTCAATCTTGTCGGCCACCAAAGAGTTGTAAGCTCTGGCCACCTCGATGCATGCCTCGCGTTCTTTCATGATGATGTCAACTTTGGCTCTATCAATGAAAGCGTTGGCAAGCTTTACCAAATCGTCCTCAAGAAAGTTGTAGTTGTCCTCAAGTTGGACTTCGTGGAACACGCGGTTGATTTCTTCTTTACTTAACATTTCATACTCCAAAATCATTTTTAAGTTTCCAAAAACGCAATAGGCATTGGAACATTTCCCAACCCTTGCGGAGATCGGCTTCTGGCCATTCAACAATGCGGATTAGCCCAGGGTTTGTTACTGACGCAAACACATTTGCGCAACGTGCATGCGGAAGCCCCAAACCGTGCCTGTAGGCCGCCAATTGCATCAAGTGCTCCTCATAGGCCACCACATCATCATCGGGCCCAAATTCCTTTGTTTTGGCGTCAATGACAATACCCACTGGCGCTGTCTCACTGGGGTCGCAGTGCAGGTCAACCTTACCGCCGTATCCCAAGTTGGAGGCAAAGGATATCTCTGTTCTCCACTCTTGTAGTGGGTGGGTTCCAAAGTGATCAAAGACCTTTTCCTCAAAGGCTTTGGCGATGTCAACATGGTCTACATCTTTGCGTCCTGAGTACCACTTCTCAATGGACTCGTGAACGCGTGTACCGCGCTCTGCGGCCTGTTTTCCCGTCTCCTTAGAGTCAGCTACTATCCGAGCAATAAAATCCTTCTCAGACTCGTTTTGAGCCCTTGGAAGGGTAAGCGCGGCGAGGAGCATTTGCTCGTTCTTCCACACTTCGAGCCCAGGCTTTGCCACCACCTTCAGCAACGTGCTGACTGAGGGCACCAAGTTAAACTTGCGCGCATCACGAAGGGTTGTGGGTCGATCTGAACCGTCTTTTGCTTTAACGGTGTACATGGGCCCACCGTCCTGCTTGTACCAATGAACGGACTCTGCCGATCTAGCAATGATTGTTGTCATAGTTTTATACTCTTTTCCAAAATTTTGTTTTCCACAAGAACGCCTTTGTTGTTCTCACGAACTTCTCGATAGGCGTCTTGCATCATGTGTGATAAATCTTGCAATACATCAGCTTTCACAACCCAGTGACTTTTTAAAAATTCATCGCTAAAAGTAACTTTGGTTATGTCGCTGTCAGGATTCCAAGTGATTGATGCAATTCTCATGGATCACCTCAGAAGGGGATATCGTCATCCATATCTACTGATGTAGATGCGGCGGCTACTTCAGGCGACTTGAGGCTAATCTTTTGCCACTCAGGTGAAGCCATAATCTTTGTCTTCAGGTTGTCGCTGAATGTCTCGAACAAGGCCATGTCAGGTTCTTGAAGGTTGAACATTTCGTTTTTGTTGACTGCTTGAGGCAAACCATTCTGTTTGATGATGGAAGGAACTGGGGTCACGCCGTCCACATTGGAATAGGTTTGTCCGTTTTGTCCTGCACGTTCAATCACGTTGATCATGCACCAAGCGCCTAAGATGTTCTTGAGGTCAAACTTGCGCATCTCTTCTTGTGTGAAGGGCTTACCACGCCATGATTGCAAATCCAAGCGAAGGTTTGCTTTCTCACTCCATGAGAGCGTGTAGTTCTTAAATATTGCAAATGGTCGGCCATCTTTCATCTTCAAAACTGTGCCATTGTCGTCAGTGCCGTGTATTTCCCAACCAAGCATAATTTTGTGTAAGAACTTAACTTGCCCTAAATATTCTGACTTTTGTGTTCCAACATCAACTATCCTATAGCACCTTGCTAGATGCATCCCAGAGGGAGTGCGTTCGAAATTACCACCTTTATCTTCAACATAAAAACTCATGATTTCTCCTTGTAAACGGTCAATTCGACCAAGCCCGATCAACGTGATCGTGTCAAGACTATAACATAAAATCTAATTCTGTGTTAGACTATCTTCAAGGAAGGAGAAAATATGAACCTAAAAAAATACTTTGAAGGAGAGCCTTATGGCGCGAAGAAAGAGATGGCTGAGTACTTAGGAATCACACCTACATGGTTGGGACTTCTATTGCGCAAAGCACGTCAACCCTCGCCCGAACTGGCNAAAAANATTGAAAAAGCNACTCAAGGATTGGTAACTGCTAAAGAGTTACGTCCTGACCTTTTTGACTGAACACAATGTTGTGTATTTAACTGGAGAAAAAATGAACCGCGTTCTTAAAAGTGTAAAGATTAACAGCGTCCGCATTGATGGGGACACGCAGTCCCGCGTTGACATTGATGCCAATTGGGTGAGTGGCATTGTTGATGACCTCAAGAATGACATTGACTATGACCCGATTGAAGCGCGTTTTGATGGTGTCCATTACTGGCTGACAGATGGTTTCCACCGTTATCTGGCAAACAAGCAAATTGGCGCTAAAGAGATCAAAGTGGCGTACTTGCCAGGTACTCAATTCGACGCCCAAATTGACAGCTTCAGCGCCAACAGCAAGCACGGCAAACCCCGTACAAGGGCTGACAAACAAAAGGCCGTGGAGAAGGCTCTTGCTCACCCACAATTGCAAGACAAATCCAACTACGAGATTGCCAAAATCTGTGTGGTTTCTCAGTCTTTTGTGGCCGCTGTGCGCGATCCTGCTAAAAAACAAAAACAAGCCGAAAATGTTGAAAAGCACTACAAAAACAAAAGTGAGCCCAAAGAAAATACTAGTTCAACTAGTAGTTTTAATACAACACCTAGTGAAAACACTTACGAAGATTGTGGCCCAGACGAAGCCGAACTGAGGGCAAATGAACTAGCTCTGCAAGCTGATCAAGACGCCATGTATCAGTTGTTGGAGTCGGACGATGCATTGGCTACGGCTTATGAGGAGATCAAGCGACTCAATCATTTGAATGCCCAATTGGAAGTTCGCATCAATGGACTGATGAATGAAAAGAACGAAGCCATTAAGTTGGTTAAGAAATTGCAAAAAGAAAACGACAAACTGAAAGCAAAATAATGAACTCAAATCTCCTAGCGCCGAGTGAGCGTGATGATGGATTTCCTACACCACGTCAATTCCAGATCGATGCACACAATGCTTTACGTCAAGGCTTCCGTGATGGTCATAAAAACCAGATCATCATGGCCCCCACAGGCGCGGGCAAAACCTATCTTGGACTACGAATCTGTAATGAAGCGATTCAAAAAGGTAAGCGAGCAGTATTTCTTTGCGACCGAACAACGCTGATCAATCAGACATCTGCGGTGGCCGACCG
>JGI26470J50227_1000525_pt1 | contig 15606 bp, 28 predicted proteins | sample FreactTroBogLake_FD_50227 | JGI IMG/M metagenome (IMG submission 50227) | reverse complement strand
ATTATCAAAAAAAGAAGATAAAAAGTTAGCTAAAGGTGGTTTTATATCTAACCAATACATAGGTAAATCCGCTGAAGATGTATGGGATGCTTGGACTATACAACAAAGAGAACATTTCTTAGCCGACCATGATAGTAAATTCAAAAGTGCTGATTGGGATTACGATGGAGATACTCCTCTTACTTGGAATTATGTTGCTAAAAAATATGACCATGAAGAGTTACCTCATATAGTAAAAATGGCATTGGATGAACATATTCAGGACGGAGAATACGCTAAAGGTGGTGAGGTATATAATACTCTTTGGTATGCCATAAAAGAGCATAAAGATTGGGATGAAAACGAACAGCATGAACTACATGGTTTAACTTGGACTAAAGCTGTTAAAAAGGCAAAAGAAATAGCTAACGAACATAAAAAAGAAGTTAGACTTTCAACGTCAAAAGAGTATAATAATCAGGGACATTATATTTACTTTGATTATAAAGATGGTGGTAAATTAGAGTATTGGCAAGAAAGACTTAAAGGGAAGACTGTTGATTTATATCAAAATGGTGATAAGAATAATTCATCTGAAAGAGAAATAATAGATATATCGGTAGCCCCATCTCATTTTACAAATAGAGATGTGATATTGACATTCTCAGATAGATTAGAATCTAAGTTTCCTTTAAGTAAATTAGAGAAATTTAGTGAAGGACATAAAGTAGAAATAAAAGGAGTAAAAGAATCTTACACAATACAATTAATTCCAAGTGATGTTGAATTACCTTTTGCTAAAGGTGGCGGTGTTCCTGAAAATGTAAAGCTATCTAATATGCTTTCTCCTATTGTAGAAATAAATAGTCCTAAAGAAATTGATTCAGCAGCTACAAAAAAAGCAATAGAGTATCTAATGTTAGAAAAAGGATACAAGAGTAAAGATATTTTACTTAGATTGAATTTTGTAGTAACCGATGAGTTTGCGCATGAATTAAATGGTAAGTTTAGAGTTATAAAAAATCATGTTGCTTTTGATAGGGATGTGAGAGAGGGTAAATTAGAAAGAGGCGGTAAGTTACCCGAAAAAGGTAGCCCTGAATGGCATCAATTAAGAATAGCTAAGGATACTATAAAGTATCCAATTAAAGGTGAATTAATGGGTGGAATGACAGTAGAAGAAGCTGAAAAAATAGTAGCTAAGTACGATGAAGGCGGGCAAGTTAAAGAGGAAGATAAGGTTATTGAATTAATATCTGACCATGCAAATCCTAAAAAGAAAGTTTCTATTAAAGAGAGTAATTTAATATTACAAGCTAAAAAATATTTTAAGTGGAGAAATAACGTTACCCTTAAACGTATTTATGGATTAGACAGTTCTGATTATGATAAGTTTATAGATTATTTGAGTAAAAAAGGTATTTATGCCGAAGGCGGTGGAGTAAAGACCTCTGAAACTCATTTTGAAGTTGATGGTGAATCATTCGAGGATTATAAGGGAGCTTATGACTACTGTTATAAACATAGAATACCTCATTCTGAAATAGTTGAAACAAAAGAGTTTAAGGAAGGTGGTGGTATCCCCAATAACTATGCGGGTAAAGATGCGGAAGACGTTTGGAGTGAATGGACAAAAGAGCAAAGGTTAAGTTTCTTAGCAGACCATCATCAGGCTATAAAAGATGATGCCGCTTTATTTAACAGAGAATTAGAACCTCTATATAAATATACTGAGGATAATTACTCTTTTGATAAATTACCTAAAGATATAAAGCATAGAGTAGAACTTCATGTATCAGGTGGGCAATATGCTAAAGGTGGTGAAACCAAGAAGACTAAAGTTAGCAATAAATTTGTAGTAGTTAGTGAAAAGATATATCCTGAAGGTGTTGCATATTGGACTATAGTATCCAAGCCTGTTTCTTCTAAAAAAGAAGCTGAATTATTAAAAGATAATACTGTTGCATCTAAAGATGAAACTATAAAAGTAGTTACATTAAAAGCAGCAAAAGCACACAAGCATATTATTGGCGAAGAATATCTAAATAAATAACTAATGAACACAAATTTATCATACGCTCCTGACGTAAAGAAGGTCGGTTTTGCAGATATAGAAAATATACAATTTGTAAATACTTTACAGTTAACACCTGACGAGCAGAAAGACATTTACTATACTTCTGCTAATAGATGCAGAGGAGCTTTTATACCTACATGGGCAAATGAAAATCAGTATTTTCCTTCGAGTATACCTCCTGTAGATTGTTCTAACAATGCCAATAACGAAGAGCTTGTTATATTGCTTGATAATAATACGGAAATAATAGATGTACCCGATAGCGGTATAATAACCGTATCAGACGCAACTAATGTTCAAGACCTTACAGTACCTCCAAATAAAATTAGCTCATTAGAATTAAATAAGAAAGATATTCTTATCTTTGTCATGATTGGGGCGGGATTTTTAATAATTTACAATTTAGTTGATTAAAACAAAACAAAATGGCTGAAGACACAAATAATATAACGCAGACATCTGATGCACCNGCTCNTGTAGCGGCTGCACCCGCTGCTCCTGCTGCCCCTGCGGTTGCTGCTCCTGTAGCTCCCGCTGCTCCTGCATATACTGTAACGCCGTCTGCTTCGTCAGGTGGTGGTGAAGGTGGAGGCGATAATTTTATGGAGATATTAAAGAGTATCAATTGGATAGAAATAGTATTCGGTGCATTAGGCGTTTATGCTTTATTCACTGTTGCTGATTTTTATAGAAATAACAGAATAAAAGTTAATCCTTCTATATCAGACATCTATAATCAAATGGATAAAATAACCATTGAATTATCTGATGTTAAGACAGCTCTTCAAGACCAAGCATCGCAACAGAAGAGTACTGCAAATACGCAAGGATTTATTTAGGAATTTTAAAAGTGAAAATAAATGGGACAATTAGGTTACGGAAATGCAAGCAGGAGTATCCTGCCATTCTTATTAGAGAAAAATTATTTAGATAGTTTATTACCTGAAATGCAGAGTTATCCTTATGCCGATAACAATACACAGGAGGCAGTAGATGAAATCAATCAGCTTATTATCAGTACAAATAACCTCGATAATAATGAGGAAATAAAAAAGAGGTACTTGTTTTATGATGAAAATTTCAAAAATCATATTGTAGATATTCTGTCTGCAAGAAATATTCCAAAAGAGGATATTATTGCATTAATAAATGATTTGAATGCCGATATAAATCCTTTGTTATTAAAGCTCAAATACTTCTATCAGCGGGTAAGACCACATCAGTTAGCTTACATATTTGAAATGAAGCTATACCCATACGACAGTATACATATTAATACTCCTTCTTATCCAAGCGGTATAGCGTTAAAGTCAAGATTGTTTTGCGAAGTGTTAGGCAATAAATATCCTCTATACTACACTCAATTACTACAATTAGCAGATGATATTTCTAATTCAAGAATAATGCTTGGATTAAATTATCCTTCTGATTGTGGATTTTCGGGTTACATAGCAAGTGTTGTAATGCTGCACCCTGAATTTAAGAAAAAATACAGACTTTAATGGGAGTTCATATTAGTCAGCTACCACAGTCGGTTAAAGATAAGTTAGGATTGAAAGATACTGCCTATCAACAGTTTTGGGCTATAGTTGGCAATAAAGAGCCTTCGTACTTTCGTTCAACGTGGGAATTTTATTACGCATTGTTTCTTGAAAAGTTAAAGCAGGAAGGTAAGATATTAGATTGGGAACATGAACCACAAATTTTTCGTTTTGTTGGAATAAAAAGCGGAACTATGTCATATCTCCCTGATTTCAGAATAACTCATTTAAACGGAACGCAGGAGTACGTTGAAACAAAAGGATACATGGATAGTAAAAGTGCAACAAAGATAAAACGTATGAGAATATACCATCCTGACATTAAATTAAGGGTTGTAGAAAAAGATTGGTTTAAACAAAATTTAAAGGCTTGTAAAGCATTAGCTCCATTATTATCAAGAGTAGTGGATAAAAAATAAATATTAATATTTAAAATATGCTACTTTTGACATTGTGAAATTAGACATACAACTATGAATGAAAATAATACAGCATACAATGATTTAATGAGCGAGGTGTTTAAAACCGTAGAAGCAATTACAATTGATGGCACTATAAAAAAACTTCAGGAAGCTCAAAAATCCTCTTTAATATTAAATGATGCTGATGTAGAATTTATTTTAAAGTGTGTTTGTAATGCGACATCTGTAAGAAGAGATATGATACTTAACGGAACGCAGAGAACAGATGACAGGAAAATAGCTTTATGTTTGAGTATGTATTTTATCAAGGAATATACTTCGATTAAATCATTTGAAGATTTAAAAAAAGTTTTCAATAAAAATGTTTCCCTTATTCATCGTAACATTAAGACAGTAAAGGGAATTCCCGCAAAACCAAAGACTGATTTCGATAAAAAAATGGCTGAAAATTTCAAAGCAATAGAAAAATTAATTAAAGAGAAAAAATAAAAACAATGGCACAAAACGACAACAATGCTACTAATTATGTAGAGCCTAAAGAACAAGTTAATGACTTTATAGACGTTGAATGGAATCCGTTAGATGAACCTGTAAATGATAAACCATACGCATCTTCGGGCATTACTGTTTCAGAAGAAGAAATGACTAAGCCTATCGCAGAGCCTAAATTTGGCGCACCACCATTAAGGAAACCTGCGCAGGCTACCGATGAAAAAAAAGGCAAAGACAGTGAAGGTAAGCCTAAGCAAGAACCTTTTAATCGTGATTTCAGTAATCTTTCAAAAAAAGAAACTGAAGTGTCTGCCGAACATTCTGCAAAGATGTTACTTAATGGTTATGAGTGGTTACACTCTATGGCTAATCAATTCATACCTATTTCTGAAAAGAAACTTAATAGATTGCAGGCTGATGGGGAGATAAATCTTAATGCCATGATTCCTTACGAATATGGTAAGGAAATGAGAGCAGGAGACTTCTTCCAACAATATAATCAACAGGTATCGCAGATTTTTGTCGTAAGCGATGAGTTCAAGGAAGAGTTTGTTCCATTGTGTACCAAAGTATTAGCTAAGAGAGGCATTGGCATGACCGATGAACAGCGTTTAGCATATATGGTAGGTCAGGATATTGCAACTAAAGCTATAATGGGTTTCCAAATAAAAAAGGGTCAAAAAAATATGATTGACTCTATTAAGGAAAATACTGCTGCTATGAAAGAAAATATGGCTGCTATGAAAGAAATGGAGGAGTTGAATCTTAAAAAGCAACAGCAACAACAGCAGGAGCAGGAATATAGAGAGAGGAAAGAATCTGACCCAAAACTCACCGTAGTTAAAAGAGGAAGACCAACTAAAAGCAGTTACAGAGGTAAATAATTATAAAAAATAGACATTGGGAAGAGAGGCAATACTTATGGTAGCTGTCGGCATGAAGGGTGTAGGTAAATCTTATACCACTGAAAAGCTGCTTAAACAATACGTTCTTGGGAGTGTTAAGTCGCCCCCAAGAAGAGTATTAATTATGGACGTTAATGATGAATATAATTACCCATCTATTAGTATGTCGCAGCTATCGTTATTTTCTGTGCATCCAACTATAGAAATAAGACGTATAAGACCATTCTTAGAGGAGAACGGCTCTTATACTAAAAAGATGACATTGGATGATATTTGCTCAACTCTAATGTTCATCCTTGATAACTATAGAAACGGTCTCTTACTTATAGAAGACCCAAGCAGATACATCTCAGATAATATGCCTAATGACCTTGTAGGTGCTATATGTACCAATAGGCATATTAATATGGATATTATACTTCACTATCAGTCGATAGGACGTATAACTTCTAAAGTGTGGCAGAATGCTAATATTATACGTTTCCATAAGCAAACAGAAAGTGTAAAAAAACACATGAAAAAGTTTGAAGATAAGTATGAGTATTTGTCTATCATGGAATCTATGGTCAATAAGAAATATATGGAAGGCGACATAAGGTTCTTCTGTTATGCTGATGTTGATAAAATGAAAATATATGGGAATTTTACTGAAGATATTTTCAACGAAGGCGTTAACGCTTTCATCCGACAAGAATACTCTAAATTAGTTCGCCCATTACTACAATACAGGGATGATAAAGGAAAGCTCATGTACAGTCACCAAACTGCACAAGATGAGGTTCGTAGAGGTCTTATGATGTACCGAAAATAGATATTTACTTTATATCTAAAATCCATTTACAATATTTACTGATATAGTTTAAAAATTTCGTTTTAAATTTGACATCGAATTAGTTCTTTGATGCGCTTTTAAATGAACAAAAGGAAGTTATTAGAATTTGCGTTTTAGTAAAATAATTTTAGGAGTTTAGAATAACATCTTGAAGATTTGAAAGTTGAAGTGCGTTTAAAGTTATGTTGACCTTTTGTAAGGAAGACGGTATGGAGAAAGTAATTAAACATGATAGGAAGCAAAAAGAAAGGACTATGAAGTTGAAAGGATGAATATTTGAGTTTTGAGTTTTGAAACTAAAAAAACAAAAGTTCCCCCGAAACAAAACAGAACAAGATTTATTCAAACAAACAAAAACAAAACAAAATGTCAGTAAGAAATTACATTTCAAACGCAAAAGCAAATTATGCGAATTGGACAGGTGGACAACAATCCGCTCCTGCTCAGAGATTTGCAAACTACGTTGGTAATAGTCCAACTCCTCGTCAGATGGCAGCAGATGCTTCAACAAGCACTCCTGCTCAATCTCAGCCGTACATAATCACAGTTAGTAATGCTTCGGCAACTGCTGTAAGTAGCTTTGATGTATTAGGTGCTTACACCTACATTAATTCAGCTACAGGTTGGAGTAACGGTAGTTTAACATTAAGTGGTATTACTATTAGCTCTGCTATTAGTAACGTTACTTATCAGCAATTCCTGTATCAGTCAATGAACCAACCTTTCAGCGTAGGTCTTACCTATATTGAGGGTACAAGTGGTACTTCAAGCTCAAGCCAAATTACTACTCCGTTCCAATTGAACACTCAGGATGCTAACGGTAATCAAATGTTACGTACTATCGTACCTACAATTGACCCGTATCAGCAACAAACTACTATTGTAGCTGTTAAACAATTGTATGCGATTGATGGTTTCACAAAAATCACTTTTGCTTCAATAGCTGCAAGTGTTAGTTTCAGAGTTCACTTCTATCCTGCTACCAATGTTAATTTGGCAAGCGGCTTAACAGGTGCTCCTGTAACACAATCGTATGGTAATCCAAACTTGTTTGGTGTTCCTACGAACATTGTTGGATAATACTCCGCAATAAGCATAACCAAAAAATATGGGGTGGATGACGTTATCACGACTTCATTCGCCCCTATTTTTTTAAAAATTAAAACAATGACTGTTTATCAATATATTGCAGAAAATAATCCTGATGCAGCTTATGAGTTATGTAAGCAATATGGATATTATGATATTAATGACTTTCCTCAATTAGCTCAATGCTTGGAAGTAATTGTAGGGCAGAATGGAGAAGAAGGTTTAAGTAGGGTTATGGAGTTACATCCTGACAAAGATACCTTGTTAGAACTTTTTAAAAAAAAACAGGATGATATAGTAGAAGTTACTATACCTACAACAGCCCCAATTATACAGCAAACCGCTCCTCCGACATCTGAACCATATACACAATTATCTTCACAACAAAAAAACGCTGATGGAAGTTCAATACTTGTAAACCAAACTAATTTATTTATATTAGGTGGAGCAATTTTGATAACATTCGCAATTATTATCAGTAGAAATCACAGTAAATCATAACAAAATGAATGAAGTTCAGGAACATATCGAAAAGAAGAGAGCTGATGCCTCTCAAAAATATTCAAACTTTGCAGGGCATGACGGATTAAAGGTAGGAAACAATTCTCACCTTTTAGCTTCAGCTAAGTTTCGTCTTATTTTAGCCTCCGATACAGCAAAGAAAGATTTAGTTGGACTACTGAATAAATTCGGTATAACAACAAACTCAAATGCTTATGATAACGTATTAATAAGTAATACATTACAGGGCTTAAAAATGAAAAACAATTTTAAGGACGATTTCCTTAATCTTCTTAATAGTATTACAAGCAAAAAGAGCTTTGCTGACCAATCAAACGGTTTTATAAGAAGTCTTAATGCCGATGATATGATAAGTGCTGTATATAATTCAGGTAAAGACTTTAAGCCTGATGATAACTTCTCAAGTGACTGTAAGAACTGTGATGGAGCATTTAAAAACTTCGATTGGGGTGATGTTACAGACTTACTTCAGACAGGAGCAACTACATATACAACAGAAAATAAAGATGCTGCTGCCACTCAGATTGCTAATGATAGTGTAGCAACAGCGCAAGCACAGGCTGCTGCCGCTGCTGCCGCTGCACAGGCTGCTACTAATCAAGGTAATGCTACTGTAGCAGGAGCAAGTGTAACAGAAAAAATAGTTATTACAGTAGGTATATTAGGAATATTGGGAATTGCTTCGTACTTTTACTTCAAGAAGGTAAAAGTTCATAATAGCATATAATTAAAGGAAGAAAACAAGCTAATAAATGTACGCTAAAAATTTCGTAACAGAGGTTCAGGAAATATCTAAAAAAGATACAAAACAAATCCTCGATGACTTAACTAAAGGTACAATAGTTGGTACAGGTATAGGAACTTTATGTGGGGTTATTATTGGATTCTCTAAAGGTAAAAATTTAATACTAAGCGCATTGATAGGAGGAGTTATAGGAGCTGTAGTAACAAGAGCATTTATAAATAAATAAATAAAAAAAATGGACAATAAGAAATTAATAAAAACAGTTGGTATTGCAATAGCCTCTTTTGTAGGGGTTTATCTTGTATATTATTATATGTTTGGTGGTGGTAGTGCCGCAGGTAAGAAAGCGGCGGCTGCTAAGTTAAAGGCTTTGAATAAAACGGCGGCAAGTGATGTTAAAGCTGTAGCTGCTGTAAAACAACAAATAGCTACAACTAAGGCTGCAAATCCTACCGACCCTACTTTAGCTAAATTAGAAGCTCAAATGACTCAGTTATTAGCTCAGTCTGCTACATCTAAACAGGCTGCGGCTGCGGCAGGCGGAAAGACTAATGCTGACGGCTCAACACCTGTAGCGGGAACTACGCCAAAAACTAAAGTTCCAATGACTACAGTAGATGCTCAGGGAGATTATATAGAAGTTGCAGACCCTACTACATTGTATAATCAGAATGGTGATGTTATCGGGGACTTAAATGCTGAAACAGGTTTCTTTGAAGATACTAATGGAAAAGTTATTGCAGCTTGCGATGGTACTCCTATCGCTAAAATAGATGCTAACGATAATTACATGGAAGCTGATGGTCAATGGTATGATAACTCAGGTAATGCAATTACTTTGAATGGTGATGGTATCACATACATTGATAGTACTGATGCAGTAGATGTATATAATATGAACGGTGATGTTGTAGGACAACTAAACGGTGATGGTACTTATACAAATACTTCTGATGGAATGGATTACATATTAGACACAGGCGTAACAATAGGTAAGGCAAGTGATATAAACAGCTATAATGCTGATGGCTTACACAGTGTAGATTACACAAACGGATATACTTTATTAGGAAACGGAACTTTAAATGACGACAAAGGTGTATTAGTAGCAAACGGGGTTAAATATTACGATGTTGCTTCCAATAAACCAATCATGGCTTAATTTAAAAACAAAACAAAATAAAACAAAATGAGAAGAAAAAAAGGTATGGATGGAAGTTGGTTCAACGCCCCATCATCAACAGTATTATCATCATCATCAAATAGTCTGCCATATACATTGGCTGCTGTTGCAGGTTCTTTACTTGTTATTTATGGAGTAGTTTGGGTCGCTTCAAAAGCGTGGTCTAAAGGTGAGGCTTAATTTTTAATAATTAAAAACAAAACAAAATGAAAGGAACTTTTTTACAAAAAGCAATAGGCGTAACATTAGGATTAGGTGTTATATTCGGAGTGTTTTATGTAGCATCTAAAGCATGGAGCGCAGGAAGTAAGAACGCTGACGGCAATAAGTAAAATAATGTTGGATAATAAAAACTTTATCATAGCAGGCGGAATAGTAGGTATTGCTTTAGGTATAACCAAAAACAAAGGTTTTTGGATTACTTTATTATATTCTTGCGGTTTAGGCGTTGCGGGTGGTTTAGTTGGTTTAGCTATTAATAAAATAAAAAATACAGAATGAAAAAGAAATACATTATCGGTGGTTTAGCACTTGCTGCTGTTATAGGAGGTTACTTTATGTGGCAGTCTTATGAAGCATCTCATAAAATGAGTTATACAGGGCAGGTTTTTCGTGATAGACAACCTTGCTGCTAAAATATTTTCACAAAACAAACAAAACAAATAAAACAAAATGAATAAGAAAGCGCAAATTTTAATCGGGGTAGGAATCCTTTCAGTAGCAGGATACTTCTATTGGAAAAGTACTCAAACAGCTTCTTTCACAGCAAAAAAGAACTTTGGCGGTAATGGGATAAAACCTATACCAAGAGACTTCTTTAAGACAGAAGGTAGTGTAGATGCTATCAATAATTTCAAAAATGCAGATGGCGTATTTGAGAAAACTCCAAAAGAGAAGATATTCAAAAATGCAGATGGTATTTTTCAGTCAACATCTAAAGAGAAGGTGTTCGCTAATGCAAGCGGCGATGCTATATTTGATAAAACGGCTAAAGAAAAGATATTTGCAAATGCAGATGGTATTTTTCAGCCAACATCTAAACAACAGGTGTTCGCTAATATGACAAATCAAATGAATACTCATAATTCAGGTTATAGTTTTATGTAAAAAATGAAGAAGGAAATTAAAATAATTATAGGCGTTGGGATTGTTGGTGTAGCAGTGTATTTTCTATACCAACAATTCGGTAATAAGAAGAGCTTAGTAGGATTAGCACCTTCAACAGAGGGTTTTAAAAACTTTGCTTCTGCTGAATACGAATATCAACCTGTCATTAATAAAAGTACCCGTTTGCCCGAATTTGGTGTACCAATAAAAATAAAAAAGAGAAAATAAAATGAATAAATTAGGTAATCAGGCTTGGAAGAATAGTGGAACGACATTGCCTTTTAAGGAATGGATTGATAGAGAAAATAAAAAAATGCAGGAAACTAAAGACAATTTTTTACCACTTGACGGAGTTGATATACCTGATGTGTCATTAGATACATCGGCTATTGATACCGTAGGAAATAACATAGCAGTAAATACGCCGAAATCTAATGTTTTGAATAAAAACAAAGTATTAGGATTAGATAGTGGTGTATTGATATTTTCAGGAGTATTGATAACATTGAGTATAGCGTATTATGTTTATACAAAAGTAAAAGATAAAAACAGTGGATAAAAAACATTTAATTCTTATTGGTTTAGCTGTAACATTAGGTGTTGTTATTGTTTATTATTCTACAAGGAAACCTGCATTAATAGAGATTACAGAAATAGAGGAACAAAAGAACTTTGATAACTCTACATTACCGAGCAGATTACAGCCACCTTATAAAATGGCTGAAGGAGACCCGATGCCACAGAGATTCGCTTCGCAAAGAATTTTAGGATTAAATGCAAAACCAAGATTCGATGCGTACTAAAAATAAAGTCAATGATTTTAAAAGTACCGACAAAATTTGAAGAGCTTACATTAGTCGTTAAGGTTTATACATATAAGCCTACCAATATACGCATAAAAGTTATTGATGCAGACCAACCTAATACAACTTTCACCAACAGAACAAGAATAATTGAGGGTGAAAGTTCTTTTTATGTAAGGATGCCTGTAAGTTCAGATAACGTATTGGTATATGTTTATAATGAAGATAACGGCAATCTGTTAAGCGGGCAGGATAATACATTCGTTGTAGATTCTGTAACAAAAGAATTATTAGAAAAGAAGATTGATGTTATTGATATGGCAAACCCATATATAAAGAGCTTCATCACCTTTGCTACTAAATTCTGTTATAACGCAGGTTCTTTACCAACAGGTAATTATCAATCTGATGATAAGACATTCGTTATAAAGTATCTTCCAACAATTGAAGATAACGGTAAAGAACAAACTACACCTGCAAGAATTGATATTGATAGTGGTATTATTGAAATATCTAAAAAGCAATTTATAGATTATACAATACCTAACAGAATGGCAATATTACTACATGAATTTTCTCACGTTTATCTTAATGATAATGTAGATGATGAAGTAGAGGCAGACCTTAATGCGCTATTAATATATTTAGGCTTAGGATACCCAAGAGTAGAAGCGTTTGAAGTATTTGCTGCGGCATTTAAAAACTCTCCTTCTAAATTAAACCAAATGCGCTATGATAAAATAGTTTCTTTTATAGATAACTTCGAGGAAACTAACTTATATTTGTATGAATAATTGAGCTAAAATTATATTAAAATGGGAATGGGNAGTCAGAGAAATATGTTACGTTTTTTATTGAAGAATCCCGATGTCATTACATCGGTAAAAGATTTGCCTGTATTCTTACCTGTTATACTTGCTATAGGATACGGTGAAAGCGGTTTTAATTCAGACGCAGCTAAAAAAAGAAATAATTTCTTTGGGATAGCTAATGGGAACTCTTCTTTCAACAGCGTAGGGTCGGCATTCGCTTTTCAGGCTTCTTTATTCTTTAAAGCTCCTTATTCTGAACATAAGGTTACAGATGCGACAACTCCTTATGACCAATTGAGAAGAATAGCTGATTCGGGATATTATAGTGCAAATATAGATTATAGCCTTCCTGCATCACAAAGACCTCCAAATAAACATTGGACTGCCGCACAATCGGCAGATAAATATTACGCTGATATAAAAGGATTTATAGATGATGCGCTTAAAGTGATAAATAATGGGAAAGTAACATCGGCTAATGTAAATCAAATTTTAGCATCCATAAATAATTCTTCAGCAACAAATACTTAGAACATGAATATAAAAACTAAATATATTATAATAGGAGTTCTATCTGTTTTAGCAGTAGGATTCGGCGGCTATTTTATGTATGAATGGTATACACTCAAACAGGCTTATGAAAGAAGTGGTACTGTGGATGAAATAACTGCCACTATTCAAGCCAATGCGGCTAAAATGGGTGTAACTGCTGACGATGATTATGAAGTTGATGATGCTCTTCAAAAAACTACAGGCTCTACAGAACAAAGTCAGATTGCTATTATAAATAATGAGATATTTTTCCTGAATACAGATGATGGAACTTATGTTAGCGATAATGGTGATGTTTATGACCCATCAACACAATCATTAACAACTACAGGAGATAATGCGACATCTACTAAAATAGATTCAAGTCAGGTTCAATTAACAACAAACACAAACGGGGAATAAGATGGATAATAAAATATTAAGTAATATTACTTCTGTATATACAGATAAATCAATTAATGGTTGGTTAAGAGGTGCTATATGGTTAGGCACAATAATAGTTGTATATATAGGAGGTAAAGCTATCTATACAGAACTATTCCCGTCTGCTGATTCTGTGGCACAAGCTCAAAGGGCAGCGCAGTTAACAAAAGATATTACAGCGGCAGCTCAAACAGAAACATTAACATTCCCTCAAACACAATATAATGATGATGCAGATGCTATTGCAACAGCATTTAGCGGATGTGATATAACCAATAATTCATTAGCTACTTTAACTGAGATGGTAAGTTTTGAGGATATACCTAAATTTTTAAGTAATAGCGGGGCATCTGTTTATAATGTTCTATTAGCTTATAAAAATGATTTAGATTGTCTTACGTTACAAAAATCTTTTGGTACAAGAACTATTTCTAAGCACTTCCCATGTGGAACAGGAACATTTGCAACAGGGGACTTGTCAAATGTAGACTTACAATCGGCTGTAACATACCAATTAACGAGTACTGAAATAAGCATGATAGACAGTATGCTACAATCTAAAAATATTGTTAAGTTTAAACTTTAATTAAATGGACAATAAAAAAGTGGTTTGGATAGTTATTGGATTATGCTCTGCCGCAGGAATAGGATATTATATTTATGATAATTACATAAAAACAACCGATACTTTTCAGACTATTAGTTGGCTTCAAAGCATTAAAAATAATTTATAAAATGGATAAGAATAAAAAAGCAATTATAGTTATTGGCGTAATCGCAGGGGTAGCTATTTGTATTTGGTATGTTACAAAATCAAAAGTAGTTGTAAAAGACAAAACGTATTGGGTAAATAATATAGTATCTTATACAACAAAAGTAACAGGAACTTCTAATGCCGCAAGTGCTTCTGTGTTAAATGGCTTCGATAGTGGTTATTTACAGGCTTGGAGCGATTCGATAGATGCAGGAAGTATGTCTTTTGTATATAATAGTAAAAACTATTCAACTGATACAGGTACAGCAGTATAAAAATTAAATAAATGAAAAAAGCTCTTACAGCAGTAGCTATAATTGGTGGAATCGGAGCTATAGGTTATGCTATATATAATTTCTATATGCAGCAAATAGCACTACTTAAACTGTTTACATTTAAAGTAACAGGATTTACGTTAGGCGATTTAACGCAAACACTTATTAATGGGACTATAACACTTAATTTTTGTAGTGTATCAGATATACAGATATTAATACAGGAATTCTATTTGGACTTTTATGTTGAAGGTCAAAAGGTAGGATATATTAATGATACATCAGGAGCTACAGGTATGCTTATACCCGCTAATTCATGTAACGAACTCAGCTTTGCATTTTCTTTAAATCCACAGTTAATATTCGGTAGTGTAGCAGATATTACTTTGCTTGTATTAAAACAAAAAGACGTTTTAATTACATTAACAGGAGCGGTACAAATACAAAGTGGTTTTCTTTCTACGACCCTTCCGTTAAGTTTCACCTGCTCTATGCAAAAAATGTCTTGCTAAGTAACGGAAAGATAATTATCTTTGTCAAAATAAATTTTTTTATAGATGTTTAATATTAAAGGGACAGTAAAAGGGTACATTTACGATTGTTGTGAAAAGTATGCAAAGAAAAAAAATATGAGCATAGACGATGTTCAGCTTATTCTTTCATTAGACGTTCAGTTAAGTGGAAGAGATACGTTAGCAGTTTCTAATTCTTATGTTCTTTGTGAAAAATATGTAAAGAAAGAACAATATACGTTCTTACAGGTTTTAGATGTTACTATTGATTTCTTAGGAAGACAAATCTTAGCAGAGCCATTTATAAGAAAGGCATTAGTTAGGTTTTCGCAAGAACACGACATTGAAATAGAAAAAGTTAGCGTTATGTGTGTTCCATTCAGAAACGATAAAAAGAAGAAAGATATTAGCCTTTTTCTTTATAACGGGGATGATTATGTAAGTACGACATTCAAAGATGCAAGTGGTGAAGTTATTGACGGATTATCGTTTGATGATTTATTTAGAGAAGAAGATTTTGAATTACCAACAATGCAATAATAAAATTAAAATAATAAGACATGACAGTTTATACAACAACA
>JGI26470J50227_1000524_pt1 | contig 15631 bp, 24 predicted proteins | sample FreactTroBogLake_FD_50227 | JGI IMG/M metagenome (IMG submission 50227) | reverse complement strand
CAATAAACGGGGGGGGGCTTACTTACTGCCTGCAAGGAAATATGATAGGAAGAAAAGATAAGAACGGGCCGCAGGGTGATGGGATAAACGAGGAAGTGGCGTTTACCCTGAATGCTACGGATATACATGCGCTATGTTATGAACAGCCTTTAATATTAGACGACCACGGGGGAGGGTTTATGCAAATCTACAATGACGGAACGACAGGAACACTGAGAGCGCAAACCCATGGCCATGAACCCATAGTGGCGGTCGCTTTTAAGGAAAGGGGAGGAATTGAAGGTGGCGGGAAAGGTTATTTAGGCAGTGAAGAACTGGCTTTTTCTATTCAAAAAAGTTCGCAACAAAACATTATGCAACCCATAAGATACGGTGGCTCACAGCAGGATACGATACATTTTGAAAATGGTGTATGCTCAACACTACCGAAAGGAACACACGACAACGCCCAAGGAATGACAAAAACAATGCATACTGTGGAACCAATACCTATAAACACGCAGAATATTATGGATAGACCGGCAGATAAGGAGATAAACCGATGCGGCTCAGGTATTGGAATACCGGGGCAACCAGCAAACACTTTGGGTAAAGCGCACTGTCATGGTGTGGCCCACTGTGTAGAACCGAAGAAAAAAGTTTTAATCCGCAGGCTTACGCCGCTTGAATGTGAGCGGCTGCAAGGCTTTCCGGATAACTATACCAATATACCGGGAGCAAGCGACAGCAAACGATACTCGGCTCTTGGCAACAGCATGACCGTAAATGTGATGAAATGGATAGGTGAAAGAATACAGACGGTTGACGATATGTTAATCTTACAATAGAACAGACATGAACCTCACTAATGATTTTCTTATACAAATTGCCACCAGCGGGATACATCGGGTGAACTGGAAGAACCAGGAAATGCTTTGGAGTGACTTCGTAGGCAAACTCAGCAAAACGCACCGGACGTTTGAGACCTATGCGGAGTATATGAAGGCGGATGCCGCCCGGCAGAGTGAAATCAAAAATGTGGGGGGTTATGTGGCTGGTTATCTGGCCGGTGGCAAGCGTAAGAAAGGGAGTGTGGTGAATCGCAGCATGATCGTATTGGATGCCGACTTTCCGCCACCCGGACTATGGGAAGATTTCTGCATTCTTTATGACAACGCCGCCGCTATGCATTCAACGCATAAGCACAACGCGGAACGGCCACGGATACGCCTGATCATACCGATGGACAGGGAGATCACGGCGGAGGAATATGAGCCCATCGCCAGGCGCATAGCTTCACAGTTGAATATAGAACGGATAGATCATACCAGTTATGAAGCATCGAGGCTGATGTACTGGCCGAGCACCAGTATAGACGGGGTATACGTGATGGAATACCAGGACGGCCCGCGCATGTGCGCAGATGATATACTGGCTACCTACACGAACTGGAAAGATTGCAGTGAGTGGCCGCAGAGCACCAGGGAAGGGGAACTGATAAGAGGACAGATCAGGGAGCAGGCCGACCCGCTGGGGAAACGCGGTATCATAGGGGCCTTCTGCCGTACTTATGGAATGGCCGAGGCGATTGAAACTTTTCTACAGGAAGAATATGAAATGTGTGACGTACCTGCCCGGTATACCTACCGGGAAGGGAGCACAGCAGCCGGGCTGGTGGTATATGATGATAAATACGCTTACAGCCACCATGGCACAGACCCGGCAAGCGGATTGCTCTGCAATGTGTGGGACTTGGTAAGGATACACAAATTCAGCGGCCTGGATGCCCGCTGCCTGCCGGATACGCCCATAGGACAGCGGCCCAGCCAGAAGCAGATGGAAGAATTCGCCACAGGCGTAGAAGCGGTGCGGGCGCTGATAGTAAATGAGAAAAACGAAAGTGCGAATTATGACTTTGCCGATATAGAAGCAGAGCCGGGCGCAGAAGAAGTTGTTACGATGGGAAGACCGGAGGAATTGAGGGCTGCCCCCGATCACGGGGGCGGCGCTCCGGTTAACGCTCCGGAGAGCGCCGCTGATGATTGGAAGGGTAAACTCAAAGCAGACAAGAAGGGAAATGTGTTCAGCACTGTTGAAAACATGGTTACCATCCTCGAAAACGACCCGAGGTTAAAAGGACGGTTCGGGTTTGATGAGTTCAGGCAGCGGCCCGTAATACTGCGGGGTCTTCCCTGGCGCAAAGTGGGCGACCGGAAGTACATGGAGAAAAAGGACAAAAACCAATTGTACCTGTATATGGAAAAACTCTATGGTATCACAGGCGTTAAAATAGATATGGCCCTGGACTGCATTTTCGATAAGAACAGGTTTCATCCCGTGAGGGAATATCTCGGTGGCCTGGTATGGGATAAGGTGCAGCGGGTAGATACCCTTCTGATAGATTACCTGGGTGCTGCGGATACGGACTATACCAGGGTAGTAACCCGTAAGTGGCTGGCCGCAGCCGTGGCAAGGGTAATGCAGCCGGGGATAAAATTTGATTATGTGCTCACTCTGGTAGGGGAGGAAGGAAAACAGAAAAGTACGCTGTTCGCGAAATTGGGCGGGGAATGGTTCAACGATAGTTTCAGCTTCTCAATGCTACACAAACACCAGTTGGCCTGTGAGCAGCTTCCCGGAAGCTGGATAATGGAAATAGCCGAAATGAGCGGGTACCGGAAAACCGACCGGGAAGCGGCCAAAAACTTTATATCCAGGGTGGAGGACACCTACCGGCCTTCTTATGGTGAATTTCTCATGACCTTCCGCAGGCAATGCGTTTTCGGCAGTTCGACCAATGAAGAAGATTTTCTGCAAAGCAATAACGGTAACAGGCGGTTTTGGCCGGTGAGGGTTCTTGTGCGGGAGCCGTTTTATAATGTAGCAAAGGATTTAACAAAAGAGGTAGTGCGCCAGATTTGGGCGGAGGCTATGACAATATACTTGGAGGGGGAAGAACTTTTTTTGTCGGAAGAAATGGAAACGCAGGCGCGTTTGGTGCAAAGTTATCATACGGAAAGCCACCCCTGGACAGGTATTATCAGCGATTATCTGGACATGCTTTTACCAAAATCGTGGGAGAGAAAAGGGGTTTACGACCGGCTGGCGTATATGCATGAGGACGAAGAAATGCGGGAAGAAGGGGCCATTGTGCGTAACCGGGTTTGCGTCTCTGAACTGTGGTGCGAGGCCCTGGGAAAACCAGAAAAAGACCTCGACATGCAAAAAAGCCGGGAATTACATTCTATAATGCGAAATATGAAAGATTGGGAATTGCAGTCGGAACATTTAAGATTTGGCAGATATGGCAAAATGCGAAAAGGGTATACACTTAAGAAAGATGTGGAAATTTTACGTTATCAACAGCTTTTAGGGGGTTAGGTGTCCCAAAACCGAAAATTGGGACACCTTTTGGGACACCTTTTGGGACACTTAGATTGGCTTCTATGGCTGCTTTCAGAGGAAGTGTCCCAAAAAAGGGAAAAAATGTATAAGGAGTTATTTTAAAAAAGAGTAGAGCACACACAAATACAAATGTATTATGTAACGCGCAGAATTTTTTATAAACAAGTCTATAAGAAAAATGTTGGGACATTGGGACACTTTGGCTGAAAAGCCCTACAGATGGGCATTTAGGTGCCCCAAAAGGTGTCCCAAAGGTGTCCCAAGACAGGAAAGTTGGGACACCTTTAAATAAAATAACATGAATGAGAAGCTATTAGAAAAAAAACTGGTAAGTGGGGTGAAAGACCAGGGAGGCATAGCGATTAAGCTGCTTTCTACCCTTTTTACAGGGTTGCCCGACAGGATGGTACTGATGCCGGGAGGCAGGGTATTTTTCGCGGAGATCAAAACCACAGGGAAGCATACCACGCCAAGGCAGGATATAGTGCATGGAATGCTGCGGAAATTGGGATTCCAAGTTTTCACGATAGACACACAAGACAAGCTTGATATATTCCTAACAACAATAAAATCCTAGATATGAATAGAATTTATAAATACCCTGTAGGAGGTTTAGAAAAAATCATCCTCGAACTCCCTTTCGGGTTTACGGTATTGACTTTACAAATGCAAAACGGAGCACCTTTTATATGGGCGATGGTTGACCCACAAGCCCGAAAAGAAAAATGGCGCATTCTTACCGTTGCGACCGGTCAGTTATTTGAAGACCCCAATGCAGGATACTGCGGCACTTATCAGGATGCCGGATATGTTTGGCACGTATTTCTTAAAAAGGAAAAATGATATTCAAACCCTATCACTATCAACAATTCGGAACGAACCATATTCTTGAAAATCCTTTCGCCGGGCTTTTCGTGGGTATGGGGCTGGGGAAAACGGTTATGACCTTGACGGCCATAGATCAGCTTATATACGACCGGTTGGAAGTTCAGAAAGTTCTGGTAATAGCGCCGCTTCTGGTGGTACAGGAAGTTTGGATGGCTGAGGTACAAAAATGGGAACATCTGAAACATTTGCGGGTAGCGAAAATCCTGGGAACGGAGCAGCAGCGCAAAGACGGGATGAAGGCCAAAGCAGACATCTACTTGATCAATGTGGAAAATGTGGTTTGGCTGATCGGGCAGCTAGGTGGGCGATGGCCCTATGATATGGTGGTAATAGATGAATCTTCAAAATTTAAAAACCACAGCAGCCAGCGGTTTAAAAAACTGCGCACCATGCGCCCCAAAATGAAAAGGGTGGTGGCCCTGACCGGCACCCCGGCACCAAACGGATTGCTTAATCTTTGGAGCCAGATATACCTTCTTGACAAGGGTGAACGCCTGGGCGAAACCATAGGGGGCTACAGGGAAAAATACTTCAGGGGGCACAATGAAGGAATGCACCAGGTATATGAACTGAAGAAGGAAAAAGAAGACCTGATAGGGGAGGATTACTATGCCGTAAAGATTCATGAAAAGATAGCGGATATATGCATCAGCATGGAGAAAGACGACTACCTGGATTTGCCGAAAAGAATAGATCAGATGGTTTATGTAGACTTTCCGGTAGAGGTGCGCAAGCGGTATGAACTATTCGAAAGAGATCAGGTTTTAAGCTTTCTTGACCGTGAAGAAATAACAGCGATTAACGCGGCGGTGCTGATGGGAAAACTATTGCAGTTCGCCAATGGCGCGGTTTACAACGAAGAAAAAAAAGTTATTGACGGTAAGGAATATTATGAGGTGCATGATGTGAAGCTGGAAGTAATAGCCGAAGATGTGGAAGCGGCCATAGCCGGGGGAGAATCTTTTTTGATTTTTTACCAATACCAGCATGACCGGGAGCGGCTGATGAAGCGGCTGGAAGCCTATAAACCGGAAGTGCTCACCAGCAAAAACAGTAAAACAGTATACCCAAGGTGGAACAAAAAGGAAATACCCGTGATGCTGGCACATGCAGCCAGCGCGGGGCATGGGCTGAACCTTCAATTTGGCGGGCACCTGGTGGGGTTCTTCGGGCTTAATTATGATCTGGAACTATACCTGCAAGCCCTGATGCGGCTGGACAGGCCGGGGCAGGAATTCCCGGTGGTTAACAGAAGGTACATAATCAGGGGCACACAAGATGAAAAGGTGGTGGCGGCACTGGACGGGAAGGAAGATGATCAGCAGGCGTTGCTTAACGCAGTAAAGGCATTGGTGAAAAAGTGGAAAGGTTAGTCTTCGCCTCTGAGTTTTTTCCGATAGCTTTCCAGATCAGAAATAAGATCATCCAAAGCTTTTTTCGTTTCTTCATGTCGTATTCTTTGACGATGAAGAAAACGCGTAATAAATACCTGGACAATAGACCAGGCAAGCAGATAAAGAGCAGCGGAAATGTATTGCTTGTGGTACAAATCCCATGAAAGGATGTCGATAGCTACCATAATCTGCGTATAGAAAACGCTCCTTCTGTTTTGGAAAAAGTTGAGTATATGTAAAGGGAGCAGAAAAGGAAAAAGAACAACACATAAACATGTCGATTCCCACCCATCGAAAAAAGCAGAAGGGTATAAACCGAAAGTGGAAGAAAACAACCAGCGCTGCCATGTGATCAGGTTTCCTTTTTCGTCGATTTTCATTCTATGGAATTTAAGGTTATGATTTTAAATTTAAGCGCCGTAACAACCATGGAGGCGCGGTTATTGACCTTGTATTTTTTGAATAAGCTTTCGCGGTATCCGTCAACGGTTCTTTCGGATTTTCCCATTAAATCAGCAATCTCACAATAAGTGAGATTGCTGCCTGCCAAAGTAAGGAAAAGTTTTTGCTGAGGTGTCATTTTTTATATTTCATGAAAAATTTAAGAAAATCATCTTTTTTGTCTTTGAAGAAGTAAATTTCACGGGCGTGTTTGACCATATAGTCTTTGAAAGCCGCATGGTTATAACCTGTTTTATCGCGGTTATTTTTACCGATGATTGTGAAAACGTCGATAAGGTAATCTATGATTTTCTTGCCGCTTACCTCATCAAGAATTTTGAAATCGCCATTCTTGAGTACGTTTTTACTTTTTGTGCCGCGTGTGGTAAGCAGCGAAAAGGCGCAGGCCGCCCAGGCCACAGAAACCTTTTTTTCGCGGCTGATTCCGTAAAGAGTATGGTAGTCTTTAGAGAGCCAAGACCAGGAAAGAACATAATCTTCCGTTTTCCAGTTTTTCGAAGAACTATTCAGCATGGAAATGACCGTGATCAGTTCGAGCGGGGATGCAATTCTGATTTCGAGAAACGCAATTTCATCACCAGATGCTTTTGAACCTTCGATAAGATGCTGACCATCGATAACATAGAGCAAATTAGGGTCAAGGAATGACAGATGTGCTGCGATCACTGCCCTGAGCGAGCCAATGAGATTAAGACTGCGCGTGAGCGTTTTAACGTGATTTTTGTCGATTTCGCGGTTAATGTTGTGGGGCAGGTTTGTGAACATTGATTCATCGCGCGTGAAGTTTAATGCGCATAGCGGATGTGATTTGCCGTTCGATTCCATTTTGTGTGTTTTTTACTTGTGAGATTTTACATTTGATGTTTAAATTCTTCAGGCACCAGAAAGGGGAATCTTTGTACCAATTGAATAGACCATTCACCGAATATTTTGCACATCCAGCCAAATTCCTGAACGGTTTTGGCTTCTTTGGCAAAAAGGAGCAAATAACCAGCAGTTCCCTCTTTGATGTTCTTTGCGACTATGCGGGGGACAAATTCGATTAATTCAGCATGTCTTTTGTCGGAAATACCGAGGCGCAAAGTTGTGCTTTGTGTGCTTTGTGTGCTTTTGTCACCTAGCGGAAAAAGAAGACTATCCATTTGTGTTATTTATGATGTGAACGATATTTTCTAAAACTGATAAAATCCGTGATTCCGGCCAGTTGGTGAGGTTCTGATTATAGTGAGCAGTATCGAAACCAAAAGTCATGAAATTGCCTTCAAAACCTTCGATTGCGCCAAAGTTTGAATACGTCCAGCAATTTCCCGGCAAATCGAGCACATTATCGGCATTTTGGTAGGTCGTGTCAATAACGTACCATGTGGACAATTCTAAAATCGACGATTCGCGGGGTATTAAGGCCAAAAACGGGTGATTTTCGGGGATTGATACATAACCATTACCCCAGCCGGTTTCAAAGAGATTCATGCCACAGCGGGCAAAAGAGGCTTTTTTGTAGGAAATGGGTAGTTCATCATAAGGGTAAGTTCTTAAAGTGCGGGTAATAATCCCGTTTTCGTGAACTTTGATATTAGAAAAACTTTCACGGAATGCACCGGAAGGCAATACCATCAGATCGGATAGCTGAGGTTTTTTCTTATTCTGGAAGTATCGGTAAGCGCGTGACGTAAATGACATAAAAAAAGCCCCGTGAAAAATCACGGGGCTAAAGTAGACTAAAAGTTAAGAAAAACAAAACTTTAGATAGTGAATTTTGAACTTTTATTGGTTTTGAGGGGTATAATGAGGTTTCCCAAATAACAAACAAACGTTTTCAAGAGTGAAAAGAGCAAAGGCATGTTCTATTTCGGTATAAGGGTTTTCGGGCAGACTTTGTGAACTTAAGCATTCATTAATTTCAATATCTTGCAACTGAGGCGGAAATTTAGAAAACATATCTGTTTCACAGAGCATTTCCAAAGGTGATTTATTCTGTTTCTGAGCAACAGCGAAAATCCACATATTTAGTTTTTTACGGTGTTTTCTGTAAAACTTAACCGTATCGTGCGGATAGATAAAGCCGGGAAACCCGGCAGCGGGGCCAAGTTCCTGAACGGCAGCAACATTGGTAACGCCAATATGATTTATTACGGCATTGATCAATGATTTTTTATCGGGGTGTTTTTGAAGTACCTGGGGTAGTGTCAGCATAGTTTATATACTTTTTAAATTTGGTTTAAATAAGTTTACAAAAGAAAGATAAAATTTTGAAACGTGTGGCTCCCACGTTTCAGGATGGTTAACAGTCCTGGGTATTGGAAAAGAGCATTCGCCAGAAACATTGTCATCGTTGTATTTCAGGTGAAAAATAGCCATTTCAGTGGCATTACCAGGCCAGTTATAAGGGTAAAGGTCTTTTACCTTTTCTGTGACTTCAAACCTGAATTTAACCGCTATTTCAGAAGCGGTTAAATAAAGGTTCCGAAATTCCTGAATAGTTTCCACATCAGTAAGAAATAAATCTTTTTTGATTTCCGCCTGATTCATAGATTCTGAAAATTTGAGATTTTGAAAAAATAATGCAAAGATGAGAAACAATGAAAAACACTCCATCCCTGGCGTAATGAACTGCGAAGGCACATAAAGGCCAGGGCGGCGCGTTTCCAGGAAAAAACATAATTAAAACCGTATGTGGTAAGGCCCATCATATACAGAAAAAATAACGGCAAAATGACTTCATAACAAAATAACTTTTTCATAAAAATTGATACCTGTGTTTAATGTCCCGGCAAAGACTTAAGAGCATTTAAAATCTATAAACATTGAAACAAGGGCCGCAATAACGGCCAGGAAAAGAACGATTCTTATTTTGATTGATACCTGTTTTTATAGTCCCGGCAAAGACTTTTTGATTGTTATTTTTTAAGAAGGTTATAAACGGTTTTGGCCATGTCAGAGTCTACGCATGTATAATCTTTAATCCGGCCATTCCTATCAAAGGTTATGTATTCCATGTAAGAATGCATCCAGCCATTCCCACAGATTTTATCAAAGAATTTTGCACCTAAAAAGGTTATTCTACGATCATGCAAATTAATAACGACTTCACAATTAAGCGGTAAAGCGTGAACTTGTGTAAAAGTTTTTCGGATTCTTTGAGCATAGTGTATTGAAAATTGTTGTTTTTCCGTAACTTTTTTTATTGATAGAACCGGATTGCCTGAATTATTACCTATTGCGATATTTTGGCAAAAGCCCTCAAAATTGAAAAGTTTTTCAAGCAAAACCTTTTTCATATTTTCTGAGATATGCGCTTTTGCATTTTGAAGCCAATAAAACACATCTTCCTTGTTTTTAACGAATGCAGTGACGTTTTTGAAATTTAACTGATAAAGCATAAAAATTATTACCTGTTTTTATAGTCCCGGCAAAGACTTTGAAAAATTAAAAATCAGCGATAACATTGCCGGTATGTTCGTGAATAGATAGGTACATTTCAGGGATTTTTTGCGCGGCAGCGGTGATTCTGTTTTCTAAATCGTCGTCTAAAGAATAATCGAAAAATCCGGCCCCGTGGTGATTCTGAGTTAACCATAAGGAATGGCCTATTTCTGAACTTGTTAAACCAGATTCAATCAAATCTAAAATATTGTCGGTAACAAATTTTGTGACAAAATCTTTCAGCTTTGCTTTTAATACCGCGTCAAATTCGTAAATAGTTTTGTTATCAATTTCTGAGGCCCATAAAGCGCAAACCAGGTAATTATCAAAAATTTCATTTACGGTTATGGCTCGGACAAATTCCAACTTTGTATTTTTATAAGCAAGGGTAAAACCGGAAAAATGTTTATTGCACTGCCACAATTCAAAAGAATTTTTGTCGTTAAACAGGTGCAATCCTTGGCCTAAATTTTTGAGGTGCAAAGGTTTTTGAGGTTTTGGTTTTGGGAGTTTTACAAACGTGAAATAACAAACGTCTGAGCCTAAATTATTTAAATCGTTACGGCCTGAAAAATGGGAATTTTCCAGGTCAACACTGAGACAAGTTCCTAAATTATTACGTTTGATAAAATTATCAATTTCTGATTTTTCAGAATCATTTAAATTATCTAAATCACCATTAATTAAATAAGGGGCAAGATAAATAGGAAAAAGAAAAATTGTTTTTCTGATACTCATAAAATTGGATACCTGTTTTTATAGTCCCGGCAAAGACTAAAAGGAATAATTTCTGTAAAGGTAAAAAATATTTTTTGATTTTTGCAACTATTTTCAAACAATTTCTTTAAAATCTTTTTTCGCGTCTCTGAGCCTGGAAATAAACTCTTTTTCGGCCTCAGTTACTCTAAGAGTAATTGTTTTTAATTCCGATTCCGGTTTTTTTGGGGCCCCTGAATTTTCGCGCGGGCCGCCGTTATTGCGACGTTTACCTACTTTGTGTTTTTTCTTTTTAGTGTATGCCATTTTTAAAGGATTTAAATATAACTATCAACTATTAGCCCAAATGAATAATCACTTTCTTTATACCATTTACCTGGTTCCTCATCAAATTGAACATGAGTAAGCCATTTATTTACACCATTGCCACATAATAATTTATCATGTTCGCGTATTAGTTGACCTGAAACATCTTTGAATTCAGTAAGCGTGGTATTTTGATCTTTCTTTTTATGTGGTATAACCTAAGATATTTTTATAGTTTCATAAATTTTTGAGCACAGATTAAACCAAATATCAGGAGTTTCACAAACCCAAATCATACCGGTATAATCATATTTTAAAGACGGATTAAAAGCGAAAATTATTAATTCTATAGCCTCAAAGTCATAATTTCCAACCATAGGCAAAGAATTAAAAAAACTTCGTGTGGTTTTTAATTGATCAAGTTTGACAAGTTCTGAAAAATATTTCATAAAGATTGGTTTTGTTTTAAACGTCGGGAGCCGAAAAAGAAAAATGTATTTTTTGGGTTAATATCTATCGGGGTTAGATATTCTCTAATATAAAAAGAGTTTACCCAACCTTTATTTAAAGCCCTGGTAACTTCTGAATCCGTGTATAATTCCTCTTCTATTAAAAAATCGTCTTTGAAGCGGATTGATACCGGTTTTTGAGCGCCATTTTTATTTACCTGATAATATAACATACTTTTAAATTTTGAGGTGAAAAAATGAATTTATGATAGGGTTTATATTTTTTAACTTAATTTATCCTTACAGATAAGAGCATCAAATTTTGTTTTATGATTGCCGTACAATTTGCCATTTATAAACGTGCTGAATTTATAACCGGGCTCTAAACTTGGCCCGATTGTTACTACTAACGGTTGATAATTATCAGCGATATAAACATAGATACCCGTTAAAATTTCTTTAATGGCTAAAATGCAATCAGTTGAAATTTCAGAACCGCCGGTATGACCAGGCTCTACTAATAAAGGTACATTAATCTGACCTGTTGACCTGCCAATATAACCGATAATATCGTTTTCCTCCCCCCATGGTATACCGGTGTTAACATCCCCCCAATAAAATTTTAAAATGTCTCTATTAACATAGGCCCGATTTAAAACACTACAAATTTTTGTTGGGGTCCCCGTACGAACATGAAATTTACCGCTAGTTTTATAATCTGTCGTTTGCATAAAATTAATACCTGTTTTTATAGCCCCGGCAAAGACTTTATTTTGAATAGTTAGGAATGAAAGTATTATAAGGGGTGCAATCTGAATTAACAAATTCAATTTCTGCTTTAATTTTATTTACTCCCAAAATTTTGCAGTTGAGCACATGTAAGAAAGGATAAAAACAACCGTCATAATATCTGAGCGCATAAATTTTACCGTTGAAATAAAATCTACTTTCCATATTTTCACGGCCCTCATCTATGTAATGAAATGGCGCAAAGGTTTTGATAATACCGGCCTTTTTCAGGCCCGCAATTTTGCGCAAATCATGTATAATTGTGGCCTCAGTTGGTTTTTGTGCTGTGATCATAAAATAAGTACCTGTTTTTATTGCCCCGGTAAAGACTTTTTAAAAATGTGATTGATAATAAAATTCCTGTTTAATTTCGAGCGCGGCCAACATTTTCGATAATAAGTTCTGTGAAAGTAATTTCGGTTGGCAATCTATAAAATGATAAATTTTATAATATCCGGCCTTTAAATTGAGCTCTAAAATTATCTTGTTCAAATCCCGGATATTACAAAAAACCTGGTTAAATCCGCCATACCGGATTTGAAAAACCCGTTCGGTATTATTTATTGTCGTCGTCATAAATAAGTTAAGTTTTTTTTTGTGGTGTATTTCAGTTCTTTAATTGGCAAGCTTAGAAAAATGGATTTGAGTTAATATTGGGCCGGTTTTGGATGTGTGCTTTGAAAGTATCTGAGACGATAAAATAATAGTTTTCACAGTTACCACGGCCCAAAATATTAAACCCTAAACTGATGAGTATATTTAAGGCTAAAGTCATTGTGTTATCGCCTTTAGTACCGTCACCGAAAGAATATACTTTCGATTTGTTTGTATATTCAGAATATATCTTTACGCGGGCCGGTTGTTTATCGGATTGCGGTAAAAATGATATTTTAAATATATGCAAATTTGGCACGGTTGAAAGATTGTTTTGATCAATCGGATAATTTAGATTAAGAGTATTTACCATAAAATAAGTTTTTTTTTTAAGTTAACTATATACTTATTAAACCTAACGATTTTCTAAAATCGCCCCGCACATCAGGCGGGGCTTTGCTTTCAGACATTTTTACGAGCAATCTTTGCAAGGGCTTTGTTGAACGATATGCCCCCTATAATTTCTATTTCTGCACCCAATTCCCGCACAACTTCTATTAGTCGTTGTAACTCACTGTCGGTAAACTTATAATCTCTTATTCCGGCAATTTTCTGTTTAAATGTCCATGCGTTCATTGGCATCTTAGAAGCTAAGACTACCTTGTTTAGCTTCCACTCCGCTATCAGGCGTTGTAGGTCTGAATACTGGCTGTTCTGTTCTAGCATCTGCTATCAAATATTTGTACGGTAATGTTGTAGCAATATTGCTCAACATGGCATTCTGTTTCCAAGTAATCACGGCAAACATGCTCACTTTGAAAGTAAGTGAGCAGGTCTATTAATGTTTTGAATTTCTGTAAATTTATCATGGCTTATCTCATTTCAGATGTGTAATATTTCCTCCATAACTTACCGCCTATTACTTGCTGCCTACCTATCATTTTTACAGGTGAATTGCTTTTAAAAGTGGTGATTTTTGTTACTGGGTCAAATACAGATAAGCCATTGAACCGTGTATTAGTGCAGCGTGTAAAATCTTTCGCACGGAGTGCCGAATTGCGAATATTCCAGTTGTCATTGAAGTTATCAAAATCTTTCTTACCTAATTTTTTTGCCAATTCAACCATGTTACGGGCGGCTCCTTTGATTTTGAAAGTCTTCATATCGCCATTGGTAGTTGTCTGCTGATTATCGGTAAAAATCTGACCGAAAGAAGCAACATAGCAACGTGATTCTTTTACCAGTAAAAGAAAATTCTGAATTGATACAGCCAATACATTGAATGTAATTGTAACGCTGTCATTCGTGTTGTAATCGTTACCAGCTATGTGGTAAACTGTGCGTGTCATTTGCATAACGTTTAATTTTAGTATCTTAGCTGAATTGCTTTGATAATGTAAAGATACACCTTTTTTGGTGTACACCAAATTATTTGTAGATTATTTTCAAACATTTTTTATTGTAATGAATAATCAGGGTTGAATTAGTATATAGTTACCTTTTTTAATAGTTAGATGAGAATTCAACCTTTCGGGAAAGTTTACCCCGTGGGTTATTTCTATTATAATCGTCACAAATTTTGCGTGCCTCAGATTCAGACACATTTTTTCTCAAAACGGTTTTTCTAGCGTTGGAATCGGGCTCTAAGCCATTGGGCCAATTTGGATTTAATTTCCACCAATTTCGGACAAAGACGGTGCAATTTTTAATTTCATTTAGTACCTGTATTTATGCACCCGGCAAAGTGTTTGATTTGATTTGATTTGTTGATACAAAGATAAGTATAGAAAATTGATTTTTGCAACTATTTTCAAAATAAATTTTTTATATCGTCTGAAAGCCTTTACCAGCTTGACAAGTATTTTTAAAAATATATGTACATTTTGTTCAAAAGTCGGAATAAGTTTAATTTTGATCTTTATAATTGTTTATTGTCGAAAGATTGTCGAATGTCAAATTTAGCAACTTTATTACCTCCATTTACTACGGAAACAAGGCCCACCCCTGTTAACCCTGGTCGCAAAGCCGGTACAAAAAACCGTCGCACAATGTTTAAGGAGTGGTTAGGCGTAACAACCGATGCAATGACCCCAACGGGGGAATTATCCCTTTTATCGCAAGCTGAGCAAATTATATTGGCAATGATTGAAAGGGCAAAAAAGGGTGATGTCAATGCAGCCTATTTCTGCTTTGATAATGCTTATGGTAAGCTAGACAATAAACAACCGTTAACAGATACGGTTAAACCGGCTATAGACCTTACAAAGCTTACATCTGCTGATTTAATAAAGCTTAAAGAGTTGACGCTAAAGATGAGGGCCGACAATAATAGCCATATAGATGAGGCCGAAATAATAGAATAATACAAACAACTTTCTTTAGAATCCTGTTAATGTAACGGTTTAAACACTTGATTATCAAGTGTTTAAACCGTTTTTTGCGTTATTGTATCAATTTGGAGTATCATTTTTCGTATCAATACCTGATTTTGATCTGTTATTCTGGCTCTTGGCTCTTGGCTCTTGGCTCTTGGCTCTTGGCTCTTGGCTCTTGGCTCCTGGCTCTTGGCTCTTGGCTCTTGGCTCTTGGCTCTTGGCTCTTGGCTCTTGGCTCTTGGCTCTTGGTATGAGGGGTGTCAAATGGGAGGGGTTTGGCCGACCGGCCTGGGGTGGTAGAGGCTTACTCTAACCTATGAAAAAATGGATAAATACAATTGTATTAATGCTTCTGTATGCTTAAGAACTTAGCCTATCGCAGCTTTCCACTTTCCTTTACAACCAATAGGACTTTCCTTTACTCCCGTTCGGGAAAATGCCTCTGTATGCTTATGCGTTTTTACATGTTGGTGTTTGGATAATACAATTGTATTCATTAGTTTTGAAATCCTAAACATTATCTATGGCGCAATTCATGTGGGAAACACTCGGTTTAACCAGAGAACAAACACTGGAAATAACACATTTTGTATACCCGCTTATGGCTTCAAATGTCCATCCCAATTATACAAGTAAAGGCGAAATCCTGAAAAAAATTTGCAATAGGTTTACTGGTTTTCAACAAGCATATGCTATTTACCTTATGGGGTTTATTGGCTATAAAGCCTTAATGCTCGGACAATTTGGACGAACATTGGAACTTGACCCGAATGACGTAGACAACTACTGATTAAGGGTTTTCAAAAAAAAAAAAAAAAAAAAAAAAAAAAAAAAAAAAAAAAAAAAAAAA
>JGI26470J50227_1000523_pt1 | contig 15656 bp, 14 predicted proteins | sample FreactTroBogLake_FD_50227 | JGI IMG/M metagenome (IMG submission 50227) | reverse complement strand
CGCACCCGCCTCGGTTCGTGTTGACGAAATCGTGACAGCGGTGCTGGCGGCTCCCCGGGAAGGCCCGTTTTCCACCACCGCCGTGGACTGGTTCGCCACCGTTTCGGCCAAGATCAACCTCATGAAGAAGGTGGACGACGGCCTCTCGTCCCGTTTGATCCAGAACGCCCAGGCGATGGCGGCCGGTGCCCAACTCAGTCTTCTTTCGAGCCTGGGTGTCGCACTGTTCCTCTTTCTGCTGTCGGTGGTCTTGGGACTGCGTTTGAGCGGTTCGATCCACCGGCAACTGGGGTGTGAGCCCTCCGAAGTCGCCTTGATCGCCAAGAACATCAGCCTGGGAATTCTCGAAGTCGAAAGAACCGGCCAGGCGCAAGGAGCCTACCTCGATCTGCTTAAGATGGTTGAAGCGTTGAGGCAGAAGGCCGAGGCCCTCGAAACGGTGGCCCAGGGAGACTTGACGGGGGACATCGTCCTGGCTTCGAACCAGGACCGGCTGGGAAGTTCTCTTCGAACGATGACCGAATCGTTGAACGAGGTTTTGGGTCAGGTCAACAACGCGGTGGAACAACTCAACTCGGGGGCCGGCCAAGTGGCCACCGCGAGCCAAGCCCTGGCCCAAGGCGCCACCGAGCAGGCGAGCAGCGTTGAGCAGATCAACGCCTCGGTCACCCAGATCACCGGTCAGGCTCAGAGGAACGCCCAATCGGCCCTGGCCTCGAGCCAGGCGGCCCGGCAATCCCGGCTCGAGGCCGTCGACGGCAACCGCGAAATGAAGGGCTTGATGGAACTACTGGAAAAAATGACCAAGGCTTCCGAAGAGACGAAGGTCATCGTCAAAACCATCGACGACATCGCTTTTCAGGTGAACCTTCTGGCCCTGAACGCGAACATCGAGGCGGCCCGGGCAGGAAAATTTGGAAAGGGTTTCAGCGTGGTCGCCGAAGAGGTCCGAAACCTGGCGGTCAGGTCGGCCCACGCGGTCGAGGAGACCTCCCGGAAGGTCGAGGCGAACCTGACGACGATTCGGGAAGTGAACACGACGGCCCGGAAGACCCAAGGGCAACTGGAAGGAATCGCCTCGGGGGCGACGAAGATCGCCGATTCCCTCGAGGAAATCGCCGCGTCCAGCCAGGAGCAATCCCGGTCTCTGGCAGAAATCGGGAAGGGTCTGGACCAGATCGACCAAGTGACCCAAGCCAACACCGCCAGCGCGGAGGAAAGCTCCGCAGCCGCCGAGGAGTTGTCCGGTCAGACCCACCAGCTCAGGAACCTCGTGGACCAGTTCCGGCTTCGATCCCGTGCCTTGCCCAAAACCTGAAAAAAGGCTAGAACGTCAGGAACCCAAAACCCGAGGAACCCCCATGAGAACGTTGGCCCAAGACGTCCCGAACCAGTTGGACCGTGAGATCGAAGTCAGTGGCTGGGTTCACCGCATCCGGGAGCTGGGACAGGTCAACTTCGTCCTGCTTCGCGACCGTTCGGGGATGGTGCAGCTCGTCTTCAACGAGAAAATTGACTACACCCCCGAGACGGTTTTGACCGTGAAAGGCTTGGTGAAAGCCAACGAAAAGGCACCGGGCGGGGCGGAAATCCACCCCACTTCGGTGACGGTCTTGGCCCGGGCCGACCAGAACCTCCCCGTCCAGGTCAACCAGGACCCCGATAAGTATCCGCTCGAAGTGCTGTTCGACCATCGGTTCCTCACCTTGAGAATGCCGAAGCTCCGGGCCATCTTTCAGCTCCAATCGTCCCTTTTGAAGTACCTGAGCGAGTTCATGCATTCCGAAGGCTTCTTCGAGATGAAGACCTCGAAGCTGGTCGGGAGCGGGGCCGAAGGCGGCACGGGCCTGTTCAGCGTCGACTATTTTGAGAGCAAGGTCTTTTTGGCTCAGTCTCCCCAGCTCTACAAACAGGGGATGATCGCGACGGGGTTGGAACGGGTTTTTGAAATCAGCCACGCCTACCGTGCCGAAAAACACGACACCCCCCGTCACATCAACGAATACGTTAGTTTCGACGTCGAAATGGCGTTCATCGAGAGCGAGGTCGACCTCATGACCTTCGAGGCCCGGCTCCTCGACCACGTGTTCACCCAGGTGGGACTGCACAACGGCGCCGAGCTCGAGCTCTGGGGTGCCTCGGTTCCGGCTCCCGGTGCGGTGTTGCGGGCACCGGTGATCGGCCACGACGAGGCCAAGGACCTGATCACGAAGATCACCGGAAAGAAGGTCTTTGAAATCAACCCCGAAGGGGAGCGCGCCTTGAGCGACTGGTCTCTCGAGACCCACGGCGTTGACTTGGTGTTCATCAACGACTGGCCCCGAAAAAAACGTCCCTTCTACACCCATCCGAACGCCGACGGAACGAAGACCCTGAGTTTCGACTTGATCTTCCGGGGCCTGGAAATCACCTCGGGTGGACGCCGGATCAACGACTACGCCATGCTCGTGGACAACCTTCCGAAATTCGGGATGACCCTCGAAGGTCTGGGCGCCTACCCGACGATCTTCCAATACGGTTGCCCTCCCCACGGTGGCTTCGCGATCGGCGTCGAAAGGTTGACCCAGAAGATTCTTGGGTTGGCCAACGTGAAGGAAGCCAGCCCCTTTCCCCGGGACCGGAAACGGATCGCTCCCTAACCTTTCCCCATTCCCCGTGAGGAGGACGCCATGGTTAAAGAATTCCGGATTCATGAGGGCACGCTGACTCCTTGTGAAGACCATCAGGGCCTCGTCAAGGTCTTTACCAGCCCCGATGTGGTGGAGCGCAATTTCCTCGAACACACGTGCAAGATCTCTCCCCACAACATCTCCTCGGCGATGGACCCCGACGAAATTGGCCGGATGGAGTTTGAGGAAGACCACGTGATGCTCATCATCAAGAGCCCCAAGAACTACTCTTCCAGCGACAACTTCAACTTCAAGGTGACCTCGGTCGGGGTGTTCCTCTACAAGGAACAGCTTGTCATCATCATGAACAACCAGGAGACCTCGATCCTCGAGGGGCGGCAGGCGTTCAAGTTGGCCACGCTCCACGACGCACTGCTCAAGATCCTGTTTGGCACCATCGCCCATTTCCTGGGGCATTTGAAGGTCATCAGTCTGCTTTCCGACAGCCTGGAACAGAAGATCAGCAGCTCCATGGCCAACGAGCACCTGCTGAACATGTTTACGATCGAGAAGAGCCTGATTTACTACCTGAACGGCATCAACTCGAACGCGGTGGTCATCGAGAAACTCAAGACCAACGCCGTCAAGATCGGCCTGTCGCCGGAAAACGTCGCGCTTTTGGACGACATCGCAATCGAGAACCAGCAGTGTAACAAACAGGCCGAAATCTATTCGAACATCCTGACTGGCCTCGACGGAGCCCGGGGCGCGATCATCAACAACAACATGAACCAGTTGATCAAACAGCTGACCATTCTCTCGGTGGTGTTCATGCCGTTGAACGTGATCGCGGGCATCGGCGGAATGTCGGAGTACTCGGGGATGACCGAAGGGATTCCGAAATGGATCAGCTACGGGGTCTTCTCGTTAGGGCTCCTGGTGGTCGCCTGGATCACTTGGCTCATCTTGAAGAAGTTCATCGACAAACCCGTGAAGGTAAAGCGGCGGTGACCGTTCGACCCCTGACCCCACAGGACATTCCGGCGGCCCGGGCCTTCTGGCCGACGGTGCCGGGGTTGGGGCTGAGTTTGGCCGATAACCCCGAAGCCCTCACGGTCTTCTTGTCCCGGAATCCTGGCTTGAGCTGGACAGCCTGGGACGGCGACCAATTGGTTGCCACCGTGTTGGCGGGCCACGACGGGCGGAGGGGCTTTTTGTACCACCTGGCGGTGGCGACGCCCTACCGGGGCAAGGGACTGTCCACCCGTTTGATCGACCGGGCGCTGGCGGGGCTGGCAGGTTGCGGAATCGAAAAGGTCCACGCGCTGGTCTTGGCCGACAACCAGCCCGGTCTGGCGTTTTGGGCCGGTGCCGTCCGCCGCGGCTGGATCCGAAGGGACGACCTGCTTCTGTTCTCCCGTGACCTCTGAAAGTCTCTACGAATCCCTCACCCCCTTGACGATCAGATACTGTCCAAGGAAGTAGGGCGCGAGAATGGCGGCGTCGGAAGAAAACGATGGCCAGGCCTGGAACCCCATGATCAAGGCGTCGGACGCGTAGAAGAGCGCGCCTCCCCACGCGACCCGCCACCCGAGGCCCGCCGCCGCTCCCGAAGCCATGGCGGTCAACAGGAGGGCGTAGGTGGCCATGGGGACGGCCATGGTCCCGACCCGGGGAAGGCACAATCCCAAGAGTGCGGCAGAAATCAAACCATAAAGCAGGAGCGCTGGAACCAGCCCCTTCCGCGGCCGGGGCCGCTCAAGGGCCCCTTTCCAGAACCGGATTCCGAAGAGAAGTTGGTAGACCGCAAAACAACCGACGCCGACGAGGAAGAATCCCCCTTGGCCGAGGAGAAAGTCTCCCGCGGAGGCGAGTCCCAGGGCAACGGCGGAAGAAGCCTTGAATCGCCCCGGTGCAAACACGAAGGAGATGGCCCAGACCGCCGCAGGAACCGCTTTGAGCAGAGGCAAGAGAGGGAACGTGAAAGAGAAGGCTGCCAGAAGGATGACGGTGACGGCAACGAATCCTGCCGCCCAATCGAACAGTCGGGTTGGTCGAATCATCCGTCCAGTCTAGTCGCTTTACTTGAGTTTTTCCCCTGGGACAGGTATTTTGGTGTGATGAAAATTCCCCTTCGCAGCAGCACGAACACCGTCGGCCGGAATATGGCCGGGGCCCGGTCCCTCTGGCGGGCCAACGGGATGACCGACCAGCAGTTCAGCAAGCCGATCATCGCGATCGCGAACAGCTTCACCCAGTTCGTCCCGGGTCATGCCCACCTCCACGACATCGGCCAGCGGGTCAAAAAAGTGATCGAGTCATTGGGATGCTTTGCGGCGGAATTCAACACCATCGCCGTGGACGACGGCATCGCCATGGGCCACGACGGCATGCTCTACTCGCTTCCCAGCCGCGAGGTCATCGCAGACAGCGTCGAATACATGGTCAACGCCCACTGCGCCGACGCCCTGGTCTGCATCAGCAACTGTGACAAGATCACCCCCGGTATGCTCATGGCCGCCATGCGGCTCAACATCCCCACCATCTTTGTTTCGGGCGGCCCCATGGAGGCCGGTGTGGTGGACGACAAGAAATACGATTTGATCGATGTCATGGCCATGGGCCCGGATGAGAGCGTCACCCAGGAAATGCTCGACAAGGTCGAGCGGCACGCCTGCCCCACCTGCGGCTCGTGTTCGGGAATGTTCACCGCCAACTCGATGAACTGCCTCAACGAGGCGCTCGGGCTGGCGTTGGCTGGCAATGGGACCATCCTCGCCACCCACGCGTTCCGCCTTGACCTATTCGAAACCGCTGCCAAGCGCATCGTCGAGATGGCTCGGGAGTACTACGACAAAGGAAACCTTTCGGTGTTGCCCCGGAACATCGCCACGAAGGCCGCGTTCAACAACGCCATGGCCCTCGACATCGCCATGGGCGGGTCCACGAACACGGTACTCCACATCCTGGCGATCGCCCGGGAAGGGGGCGTCGACTTCACGATGGCCGACATCGACAGGCTAAGTCGCAAGGTGCCCTGCCTCTGCAAGGTCGCTCCGAACAGTCCGAAGTACCACATCGAGGACGTCCACCGGGCGGGAGGGATCCTGGGTATTCTTGGAGAACTTGACCGCGCAGGACTTCTCGACGTTTCGGTTCCTCGGGCCGATGGGTTAACCTTGGGACAAGCCCTCGACGGCTACGACCTAGCAAGGTCATCGGCCACCGAAGCAGCGAAAACCCTGTTCAAGGCTGCCCCGGGAGGTCGGGCCAACTTGATCATGGGAACTCAGAAATCCATGTTCAAAGACCTGGACACCGACCGTCAGGAAGGGTGCATCCGCAGCAAAGAGCATGCGTATTACGCCGACGGCGGGCTGGCCGTTCTTTTCGGCAACATCGCTGAAAAGGGTTGCATTGTTAAGACCGCCGGGGTCGACCCTTCCATTTTCAAGTTCTCTGGAACCGCCCGGGTGTTTGAGAGCCAGGAAGATTCGGTTCAAGGCATCCTCTCAGGGAAGGTCGGGGCCGGCGACGTGGTGGTCATCCGCTACGAGGGTCCCAAGGGTGGTCCCGGGATGCAGGAGATGCTCTATCCCACCAGCTATTTGAAGTCGAAGAAGCTCGGGAAGCTCTGCGCCCTGCTCACCGACGGCCGGTTTTCCGGGGGAACCTCGGGGCTTTCCATCGGCCACGCCAGCCCCGAAGCCGCGGCGGGAGGCGCCATCGCCCTCGTCCGGGACGGCGACTCGATCGCCATCGACATTCCGAACAGGACGATCCGCCTGGTGGTGCCCGACGTCGAGTTGGCCGCCCGCCGGAAGGCCGAAGAGTCCCGGGGAGCCCAGGCTTTCACGCCCGCAAAACCTCGGGAACGCAAGGTCAGTCGCGCGCTGAAGGCCTACGCCCTGTTTGCCTCGAGTGCCGACGAGGGGGCCGTTCGCAAGTTGCCGGGAGAGTAAGGCAGAGTTATGATCGATGGATGGTCTGCCGATACTCTCGAGGAGGACCATCCATGAAACGATATACTGTTCAGAATGACGAAGGCCTTTCGGAAACGCTCGAAGTGGCGGCCGAGACCGAGCTGGGCTACCACGTGAAGATTCGCGTGGCCAGCGATCCACCGACCCCGGAGTATCGGGATTTCATCTCGCGGATTCTGTTTGAGACGTTGGTGAAAGCGGGGACTCTGGAACCCGTTGCCTCCGAAGCCCGGGCGGGCTGATTCTTGTGCCCCGAGCCCTGACGCCGAAGATCATTGTCCCCTTCCGGTCCGCCTCGGGCGACGGACGGTGTACCGACTTCTGTCAGGACATGGTGGTCTACCTGCGGCCCGAGACGAACGGAATCCAAACCGAGAGCGTGTTGTTCCGGGTCTTCAAAGACCCGGTCTGGCATTCCAAGGTCGAACTGGTTTACCTGGCGAACGTTCCCGGCGCCTTCCTTTTGGAGCGCGGTGTCGTGGAACGGCACTACGCGGCGCGGGTGAAGTTCGCCCGTCAAGGCGCCGCCGCTTTTACCCAGGCCATGCGCGATACCTTCGCGAGGTTTTTCGGCATTCCCTTCGATCAAGCCAAAGTCGTTGGGGCCTTCGAGGCCATGGCTCTGCTGAACCTCGATGAAGAGGCGCTGTTCCGCATCTGGGTGCCTGTTTACGATTTGCTCGACCTCGAGGGGCAGTTGGTGAAACGGGTCGAGGACGACCTTTTCGTCGTGAATTACGACATCCCGGCGCTGTTGACCAAGAACCACGCGGGAACGGACGTGGCGGCCATGGTCTTTCGAACGGGTCTGAGCTACGAGGAGTTCAAGACGGCGGTGGATCAGATTCGGTTGTCGTTGGTCAAAGAGGGACTGCTGGACCCCGACAAGCCCGAACACCGGGTCTTCCACTGGTCCCGGGGGCCCTTCGAACAGCTCCTCGACGCCCAGGGCTACGTGTACAACGTTCGCGATGAGCCCGTCGACTTCTCGGACCTGGCGTTCGGTCGGTTTCTTCTCGGAAAAGGGGAAACCGAGGAATCGATCAGGGCAGCGCTCAACGACCCGTTCGCCACCGGTACAAACTTGTTCACAGCGACACTTTTCGCTACCTTTGACCAGGCCTACGACCGCTTTCGATCGGGTCGTTAGCCAAGGAGCCTCGTATGCCCTCCACCATTACCCTCGCCGGCGGTTGCTTTTGGTGCACCGAGTCGGTTTTTATCCGCGTTCCGGGTGTCTTGAAGAGCCTGTCAGGATACGCGAACGGGACCAAGGACCATCCCAGTTACGAACAGGTTTGTACGGGCAAGACGGGACACGCCGAAGTCGTGAAGATCGACTTCGACCCTGAAGTGCTCGCCCTGCCTACGTTGTTGGACCTGTTCTTTCAGGCGCACGATCCCACCCAGCTCAACGCCCAGGGCAATGACATCGGCACCCAATACAGGTCGGGCATCTACTACCTCGACGAAGCCCAGAAGGCCGACGCCGAGGCGGCGAAGCTCAGGGCGCAGAAAAAGTACGGAGGGCGGGTGGTCACCGAGGTCTTGCCGCTTTCCACGTTCTGGCCGGCCGAAGGGTATCACCAGGACTACTTCAACAAGAACCCCAACCAAGCCTACTGCCGGGCCGTCATCCCACCCAAGCTCAAGAAATTGGGCCTTTCGTTTATCGGGTGATCCATGGGAATCCGTTTCTTGGTCACCGGCGGCACCTTCGACAAGGAATACAACGAACTCAACGGCGAACTCCTGTTCCAGCAGACCCATCTTCCCGAGATGCTGACCCTGGGGCGCTCTCGGGTGGACGCCAAGATCACGACGTTGATGATGATCGACAGCCTGCAGATGACCGAGGACCACCGTACCCTCGTGGCCCGGGCTTGCCTCGAGGCGCCGGAGGACAGGATCGTCGTGACCCACGGCACCGATACCATGGTCGAAACCGCCCGGGTCGTCGCGCAGCTCGTCCCGGGCAAGACGGTGGTTCTCACGGGCGCAATGATTCCGTGGAAGTTCGGTTCGTCCGACGGGCTGTTCAACCTGGGGAGCGCCCTGGCGTTCGCCCAAGTCCTTCCCACCGGGGTCTACCTCTCGATGAACGGGCGATGGTTTCCCTGGGACAACGTCCGAAAGAACAAGACCAAGGGCGAGTTCGAGGCGATTTCCACCGACTGACCCCTTAGGGTCCCGCGGGTGGAACCTCGACCACGAGGATTTCATCCTGCTTTCCCGGTATCGTCGCCACGCAACGCCCTCCCACGAAGACCGAGCTCTGCCCGCGGTAGGCCACGCCGAACTCGGCGCCGCCCCGGTTCGCGAACAGCGCCGTGCGTTGAAAACCCAGACCGTCGGAGCCCCGAAGTTTCTCCTCCCAGTAGGGAATCACATCGAAATCCTGGTCAAGCCAGTTGGTCGAAAACGCGAGAACGGTGGTTCCGGCCCCGGCGTGGAAGTCGGCCAAGTCGGGGTAGTTGAGGTCCATGCAGACGCCGGATCCCACCGGACCCCACGGGGAAGGCCATTGCCGGTATCCCGTGTCGCCCGGAAGCGCCCACCACCCATCGGCCTCAAAAAGGTGGGTCTTGCGGTAAACCGGCCAAGGCCCGCCCTCGGGGGTCACGTAACCTTGGCTGTTGAACAGCTGCCCTCCGTCGGTTTCGGGAAATCCAAAGACGAGGCTCACTCCCCAGCGTCGGGACCACTCGGCCAGCCGCGCCTGACCGGGGCCGTCGCCCGCGATTTCGGCGACCGGGCGGACCGAGTCCGGGTCGGACCAGAGGTATCCCGTCCAGGCCATTTCGGGCAGGACGAGCAGCCTCGCTCCTCGCGCGACACCCTCGGCCACGAGGCGTTCCAGGCGGGACAAGTTATCCACAACACGGCCGTACGAAGGACTAAACTGGACAACTCCTGCTTTTAACGGCACATTCCCGCCATCCTTTCCAAATTTCCCTTTCAATCTCTGTCATGCTATGTTAGTATGATTGCTTAGTTCGAGGGTGTAGAGTTTGAACGTTGTTAAGAAAGAACCTCCAAGTGTCCACTATTATGACCAGGATTTTGTTGATATCTATGATAAAAGCTGGGCATGGATCCGTGATTCCTGGGTCAAGGGCGGCGCGACGAGCGACTTCCAAAAACCATTTTTCCACCACACCTCGAGCCCGACGATCCATCTGTTCGATTCGTGCATGGCGTCATTTTTCCTCGTCTATAGCAACAATGTCTACTCTCCCCTGACTCTCCTCGACAACTTCTACCAGAAGCAGGAAGAGGACGGCGCGATTCGGGGCGAATACGACATCGAGACCGGCGAGCCTGTGTTTCGCCCGGGAAACCCCGAGGGCGTTCATCCGCCCCTGTTCAGCTGGGTCGAATTCAACATTTACCACAAGCTCGGGGCCAAGCGCCGCATCAAGGAAGTGATCCCTTTTCTGGAAAAGCACTTCACCTGGCTCGAGACGAATTTCAAGGACGAAACGGGGCTGTACAGCGTTCCGCTTTCGGCGACGCTCATGGAAAACAGTCCTCGCGAAACCGCGAAATACACCGTCGACTTCAACGCCCAACAGGCGATGAATGCCCTCTACCTTTCGGCGCTTGGCGACATCCTCAACGACAAAGATCTGGCGTTCCGGTACAAGCGTGCGTACTACTCGCTCAAAACCAGAATCAACAGCCAGATGTGGAACGAGGCCGATGGCTTCTTCTACGACCTCGACGCCGCGGGAAACCAGCTCAAGGCAAGGCACATCGGTGCCTTCTGGACCCTTCTGGCCGAGATCCCCCACGAAGACCGGGCCGAGCGTCTGATCGGGCACCTGAAAGACGAAAAGGAATTCGGTACCCCGAACCCCTTTCCAACGCTTTCGGCCAGCCACCCGTCGTTCAGCAAGAAGGGCAACGGCTACTGCGGTTCTGTCTTTCCCGCGCTGACGTTCATGGTCATCAAGGGGCTAGAGAAGTTCGGGAAGTACGAACTCGCGAGGGAAGCCTCGATCAAGCACATCTACTACATCCTCGACACGCTCCACCCCGACGCCAAAGAAAAGGGTTCCCTGTGGGAAGCCTATCTGCCCTTGCAAGACGGCGCAGCCCTCTGGGAGGGCCGGGAAGAGTTCAATCGTCCGAATTACCTTCACCAGGCAGGTCTGAGTTCGATCGCGTTGATGATCGAGAACGTCGTTGGCCTCTACATCAGCCTGCCCCGCAAGACCGTGGACTGGAAGGTCCCGATCCTCGAGCTCATGGGCATTGAAAATCTGTCGTTGAAACGCAACTTCATCACGATCCTGTCGAGCAAGTCAGGCCGAGGTTGGGAGATCCGCCTCGAATCGGAAAAACTCTATTACTTCACGATCGATATCCTGAACAAGAAAAAGAAGACTCTTCCCATTCCCTCGGGCAAATGCTCGATGCTCCTCGAGAAGTTGTAAGACTCAGTCCCTGAGCTTGTCCGGCAACACCCGCTCCAGGAACTGGGCGTACACCTTCCAAACGTGGTCGCCGTACCCGCCGGCGTTGACCCAGGCCGCGGGAATCGCGAGGCCTGTGAAAAACGCGTCGAGCAACAAGTCGCGTTCCAACATCTGCGCCAGGGTCAGGCGCATGGTGGAGGTCGACGGCAGTTCGTCCATTTCGTAAGGATCCGAACCGTCGACCACCAGGACCAGGTCGGGCAGGCGACGGAACTTCTCCAGGGACAAGCGTTTTAGTTGGTCGAGGCCGGAAGCCAGTCGGGACAGGTACAGCGCGTCTTCTCCGGGTTCTTGGGCGATGTCGACGTCGCTGGGGACGAGGCTGGGGTTGTCGTCCCCCCTTTCCCGGGTAGTTTCTGCATCGAGGGGCCAGCCCTGGGACATGTGGATGCTGAACGTGAGGATGGTGTCGTCCCCTGCACAGACCGAAGCGGTTCCATCGCCCTTGTGGGCGTCCACGTCGACGATCCACGCCTCGCGGATCCGACCTTCGGCCTGGAGCGTCCGGACGGCGATCACCAAATCGTTCACCAAGCAAAATCCCGTTCCACGGTCCCGATGGCCGTGGTGCATCCCGCCACCCGTGAAAAAGGCCCAACCTCTCTCGAGGGCCAACCGGCAGGTTTGGAGGGTGCCAGCGACGTGGAGAAGCGTGTTTTCGATGAAGAACCCCGAAAGGGGCTTGACCGCGGTCTCCGGGGCGTACCGGTGGTGGTTCCCATCGGCGTCGATCAATTCATAGGCCGACAGGATCTCCCCTTCGAGCTCGGGACCGTACAGTTTGTCCAAATACGCCTTGTCATGGACCCTCGCCAGGGCTTCCCTGGACACCACTTCGGTGATGGAATCGATTTTCCAGGTTCGTCCTTTGAGACTGGCGAGTCCTTGAAGGTGGTCCAGAACCCTGGTGATCTTCGAAGTCCGGATGGGGATGAGGATGCCGTAGTCGGCAAATTGCTGGTGCAACCGGGGGTCGGTCAGGATCATGGGCGCTTCTCCTCAACACGGTGGATTTTGTTGCCTGAACCGGCGACGAACCTGTCGACGAGGCCGGGAAACCAGGACTGAGCGACGGCGAGGCAAAGGCCACGGGCGCTGACGACGGTTTTCTTCTTCGCAGTCGCCACCATTCGGAGCACCGCGGTGGCGGCCTGCCCCTGGGTTTGGGACCAGGGGCGTTCGTGCCGGAAGGGCTGCCCCGACGAAGTCAGCACGGTCTTGTCGGGGTCGTTTTCGGTGAAGGCCAGGAAGACAATTCCAAACGAAATCCCCCGCGGCCCCTCCTCGGCCCTCAGGCTTTGGTGGAGGGCCGTCAGTGCCATCTTCGAGGCGGAGTAGAGGCTGACCTGGGGAAATCCCCGCAACCCAGCCAAGCTCGACACAAACACCACCCGTCCGCGGGATTCCCGAAGCGCGGGGAGCGCCGCCCGGGTCACCCACACAGCCGAAAGAAAATTTGCATCGACCATGGCCCGGACGGTGACGTCGGAAAGGTCGGCGAAGGGACCCCGCATGGAGAGCCCCGCGTTGTTGATCAGAACATCGATCCGTCCCCAGGCGGCCAAGGTGGCGGCGACCAGATATTGCGCCTCTTCGGGGCTTCCCAGGTCGGCGGCGACCGCCATGGTTCGATCGGGGAAATCGAGGGCCAACCTGGTTTCCTCGAGGGCTACCGGGTCGCGGCCGTTCAGGACGACCCGGGCACCCCCATGGAGCGCTTGCCGGGCCGTTTCGCGCCCGATACCCCGGGATGAACCCGTGATCACCACCACTTGGTCGGGAAAATAACGCTCGTGGTTCATGGGAGGCGGAAGGTCCTGCCGCCGTAGACGAACACCTCGCGGTTCAGGAAACACCGGAGCGCTTCGAACAGAACCTTCCGCTCGACGTCCTTTCCCATCTGGACGAATTCGGCGATGGAGCAGGTGTCGGGGACTTGGATGGTGTCTTGGCTGATGATGGGACCCTGGTCGAGGTTTTCGTTCGCGAAATGCGCCGTGGCTCCGATGATTTTCACGCCTCGGTGCCAGGCCTGATGGTAGGGCTTGGCTCCCATGAACGCTGGGAGGAACCCGTGGTGGATGTTGATGATCTGGAAAGCCCACTTTCGAGTGAACTCGGGGCTGAGGATCTGCATGTACCGGGCCAGGACGACCGTGTCGATCTTCCAATCTTCGAGGATTCTTTGGACGTCGGCCTCGTACGCGGCCTTGCCTTTTTCAGGATCAACCTGGAAGAACGGGATGTGGAACTGGGTGGCCACGCCGGCGAGGTCGGAGTGGTTGGCGATGATCACGGGAAAGTCGCAATCGAGCTCGCCGTCCTGGTGCTTGAGAAGCAACTCATAGAGGCAGTGGCTGGTCTTGCTGACCAGAATGGCAACCCTGGTCCGGGAACTCTTGTCATGGAGTTTCCAATCCATTTGAAACCGGCCGGCCACGGCCGTGAACGCCGTTTCAAACCCGGCTCTGGCGAAGGTTTCGTCGACAGAGAAGTCGGCCTTCAACAAGAAGGTGTTGATGTCCACGGCGGTGTGCTGGCTTAGGTTGAGGATGTTGCCTCCGCCGGCGGCGATGGTCTGGGTGACCGCGGCGATGATTCCTTTTTGGTCGGGGCAATTCACGGTGAGGGTAAAATCGGGTCGGATCATGGGCTTTATCTTGACCGTGGCAAGGGGAGCGGTCAAGAGACAGGGCTGGTTCGATTCCGTATGATGGAAGGGTCATGAAGAAGCTCCTCTCCCTCCCCGAAAACCTGGTTCCCGTTATCCACGAGCTGGAGGGGTTGGACCCCTCGCAATGGTCCGCCGATTCCGATCCGCCCGGGGCGAAAGTCGGCTCGGGAGGCGGCACGGCTCACCTGCTCGCCCGAGAATGGAAACAAAACGGGCCGAACGGAAGACGCGTGGTCATCCATGCCGGAGGGCAGAGCCGGCGGTTGCCGGGGTACGCGCCGTCGGGAAAGATCCTGACGCCGATTCCGGTATTCCGGTGGAGTCGGGGGCAGAGCATCGATCAGACCCTTCTGGACCTTCAGCTCCCGCTCTACGAAAAACTGATGGCCGATGTCGGATCGAACCAGAACACGTTGGTGGCCAGCGGCGACGTCTTGATCCTGGCACCCCAGATTCCGAAAGACATCCCCGCGGTGGATGTGGTCTGCTTCGGCATCTGGGTCGATCCCCAACTGGCTTCCCGGCACGGCGTGTTCTTCACACCGAGGAACGATCCCCGGGAGCTGGAATTCATGCTCCAGAAACCTACCCATCGGACGATCGAGGACTTGGCTGGAACTCTGCTCTACCAGATGGACGTGGGACTGTGGATCCTCAGCGACAGGGCCGTCGAGGTGCTGATGGCGAAGTGCGGTTGGGACGGCACGAAGTTCTCCCGTGGGGTGCCGGAATATTACGACCTTTACAGTAGCTTTGGTCCCGGCCTGGGCCACCGACCAACGTCCCCCGACGCCGAAGTTTCGGCGCTTTCGGTGGCGATCGTCCCGCTGGAAGGGGGTGGATTCTACCATTTCGGGACCAGCCTTGAGCTCATCACCAGCATGGGAAAGATCCAAAATCTGGTCCAGGACCAACGGTTCCTCTGGCACCACCGGGTCAAACCTCACCCCACGTTGTTCGTCCAGAACGCCGTAACCCAGATCGTCTGGAATGAAAAACACCACCACATCTGGATCGAAAACTCCTGTGTCCCTTCGAGTTGGGAACTGACCGACCACCACGTCCTGACAGGAATTCCCGAAAACGATTGGAAGCTGAGGCTCGAGCCGGGAATCTGTTTGGACGTTGTTCCCGTGGGTTCGGACCAGTACTGCCTCAGGCCCTACGGCATCCACGACCTCTTCGTCGGCAACCCTGCCCACGCCTCCACGCTTTGGATGGGGCGACCGGTTTCCGACTGGCTCGCCGCCCGGGGTTTGACCGCGAAGGACGCTGGTTTCGAAACGGTGGACGACCTTCAGAAGGCGCCCTTGTTCCCCGTGCTCTCCCGCGCTGAGCTGACCGAGGGGTGGGTGCGCTGGATGATTTCCCCCGACACCGTAACCCGGAATGACTCGGACCGATGGGTGAAGGGCGCCCGGTTGAGCGCCGAACAGATCAGCGTCCGGGCCAACTTGGTCAGGCTCTACCGACAAAGGGACGCCTACCGGGTGGCGACGCTTCCACTTTTGGCAAAAAACAACCAGCACAGCGTGTTCTATCAGGTCGATTTGAAGGCTCTGGCCCAGACCTTCGCCCAGGCAAAGCTTGAGTTGCCCCCCGCCCTGCCTGAAACGGCCCCCGTGGTCACCCGCCTCCGAGACTTCATGTTCCGCGCCGAGGTGGGTAAACAGCGGGGCTTGGAATCCCGGACCGAGGAAAGGCGCGCCTTTGAAGAGCTCCAAACGGCTTTGATCGAATCGATTCCCTTGAAGGTCGAACCCAGGCTCGACGTTTATGCCGACCAAATCGTCTGGGGACGAAGCCCGGCCCGGCTGGATTTGGCCGGTGGCTGGTCGGACACCCCGCCGTACTGCATCCAGACCGGCGGCAGGGTGGTGAACCTAGCGGTGAACCTCAACGGACAGCC
>JGI26470J50227_1000522_pt1 | contig 15661 bp, 20 predicted proteins | sample FreactTroBogLake_FD_50227 | JGI IMG/M metagenome (IMG submission 50227) | reverse complement strand
CGAAAAGCGAGATGGTGATTGAGCATCCAGAACACGGCGATTGGGTGTTGCCTGCTGGTTGCTATGCAATCAGTTACCAGCGAACTGAAGATAGTGAGGGTGGTCAACGTCGAGTTGAAGACTGATTAATTCCCCAGAAGCAGCGACAGAAGATTGTCGTTGATAAACCGCCTCAAGGATGAGGCATCTGGCTTGTAGCTCAATGGTAGAGCGTCACTCAGTTAAAGTGAAGATAGAGGTTCGATTCCTCTCGGGCTACTTAAATGAATAGACGGCGTGTGACCTTGAGCAAGTCACTGCAAGACGTGGACGCAAACGCTCATGGGAACCAATGATTCAACGTACGACCGTCGCGCCAAGGTCTCACAAACTACGCGACGAAACGAGTGAAATGGATCAAGGCGACAGCACCCTCATCCAGTATGACGCCACGGCAAAGGAAAGTTGCTGACTAAACCTGACAGGCCGGAACGAGACGGCCATTTCACCATCAACTCTCAGCGGCGAATTGGATTGTCGCTAATTCAAGGAAAGTGCTGCGATCGCGGTACGTAATTACCCGAAAGGAATGGATTCCAATGCTCGTTTTGACCAGAAGCAAGAACGAAAAAATCATCGTCGATGAGACGATCACTTTCACAATCGTAGAGATTCGAAACGGAAAAATTCGAGTTGGTATTGATGCACCTGAAGGAATCCGAATTCGACGCGAAGAGATTCCCGCCGAGGAATTCAGAAGGAAGGGCGGCAAGCCATGCAAACCGAAAAGCTAACCGAAGACATCGGATCGATCTCCGGCCGTCCGAGGAATCGAAGACCAACAACAGCGGATCAACTTTTAAATAAAGCGATCGAGGAAAACATGACGCTGAAAAAAACGGTCGACGATCAGCGTAGAGAGTTGATTCGGTTGCGGAGTGAGTTGGCGGACTTGAGAAAGCAGACCACGAAAACAAGCAAATAACCAATGAACGATCTTTTACTTTGCTCGTTCAGTAAGTCGGAAATACTCGGTCATCTGATTTTAGATCGATGCCCGCTGAGCTTGAATTCAAATCAAGCAAAAAGTTGTGAATGTCGTCGCCGGGAATACAACGTGCCGCCTCGCGACTTACGAGTTTTGTCATGCACGTTTCCAAATCGTTGGGACGGAAAACCAGTCGATGGTTCTGATTCCTGGATTAAAGAAGGGGTAAAGAAAATGTCAGCAGTGGCGATGGAAAAGACGGTAGAAAAGCCCGAGAAAACGGAAACCAAGTCAGACGCGAAAAAGGCCGGAATTTGGGGCGGGATCAAGATTCCGGTGATCGGATTGACCGGTGAAAAATTCACTGGAAAAACATTGTTTATGTCGTCGATCGACCCGGCAAACACTTTCATGGTCGATCTGGAGGACTCCAGCGAGTCTTACAACATTGAATTTGCCAAGCGAGTCAGCCTGTATGACGAAATGCTGAGCAAGCATGGTCGCGCGGCGACAAACATCGAATGCTTCGAGTGGTTCATGGAGTTGATCAACTCGGTTCCCGAAGGCAAATATACTGTTTTGGCGGTCGATCCATTCAGTGATATTCAGGCTGGTCTCGTCGACTGGGTAAAAGCAAATCCGCAGAAGTTCGGCCATACTGCGAATCAGTATGAGAAGGCGTCTGGGTTACTTTGGGCCGATGTCAAGCAACATTGCAAAATGATGCTCGGAATTTTGAGTCGCAAGGTTGAGACTTTCGCGTTCTCGACTCACATGGGCAATATCTGGAAAGGCGGCGCTCCAACCGACAAGCGAAAAGCAAAGGGTCTCGATACTCTGTTTGAATTGTCGAGTCTGTACCTGGAGCTTGAGCGGCGACCGGACGACAAAGGGAAGGTTGAGAAAAAGCCTTCTGGTAAAGTGTTGAAGTCGCGTCTCGCGATCAGCCGCATGATCGATGGCGAATTGGAGCACTTTCCAATCCTGCCGCCTCGAATGCCGGTAGCGACTCCTGCCGCAATTCGTGAGTACATCAAGAATCCTCCCGATTACACGAAACTCAAAAAAGGTGAACTCGTCGAAAAAGAGATTCTGAGCGACGACGAGAAGCTTGAGATTCAGCGCGAGATTGCGACAACTCAACTTGAGACTGAGAACGCTCGATTGAGTCAAATGGAGCGGTTGAAGGAGCAGGCTGATCGGCAGGCTGAACTGCGACGAAAGCAAGCGGCTGCGGCGGAGGCAATGAAAAAACCTGGGGATGACAAACCAGCAGATGACACTCCCGCAGAAAACACGACTGCTAGCACCAGCGAGCAAATCCAATCAACAGAAACCACTAAGCCAGCGACAGAAGAAACTGGCCCGACTGTCTGGGAAATCGTTGAGTCCCAGAAAAAACAACTCGGTATTACTGCCGATCAATGGACCGCGATTCTTAAGAAAAGAAACGTCCAAGAAACGAAACAGCTTTCAAAAGAACAGGCTGAAGAGGTTCGATTAGCGCTTTGGAACAAGTTAAGCCTGCGTGAAGCGGCTACAGCGGCAAAAACCGGACCATCGCCGGCATCGCCTGCCGGGTTGAATGTGACGAACTCAAAAAACTGACAAGTTCCGGCCATGAAAAAGAATGGCCGGAACTAATGCGGGCAATGGTTGCGGAGTGGGGTTCGATCTGTGTTTGGAATGTCGGACTAGAAGTTCTCGGGTATCCGCCAACTTTAGTTGACATGATCGAAGAAGCGAAAAAAGTTCGGACGGCTTTGAGTAAGGTTGTTCCGTTTTGATTAACACGTTGGTTTAACACGGTTTATTAAGGAAGGTTACTATGAGTTTTGCAGTTGCTGACGATCTGTTTGAGCAGACACTCGACGCAAGCGGTTTTTCTACGGAAGACCTGGATCAAAAAGGCGGTGGCGGCGCGGTCAACAAGGAAGGATTCTTCCACGTGATTTTTCATGCTCCGACTCAGGAAAAAGAAGAGGGTAAGATCCCTGGCGTTCGCGTCGATATGCAAGTTCTTGCTGGGACCGACGAAACGCAAGTTGGAAAGATGATCTTTCATCGGATCTATCTGGCCAAGAAAGGAAAATCTCCAGGTTCTTTGGAGCCGATCTCCGACGGAAGCAAGAAAAACATTTTGAAGTTTTTTGCGAACCTCGGATTGATTTCGAAGGAAGATGTCGCCGGTTCTGCATCGGTTCGTTTGCCTTGGGAGCGACTTGAATTCTTTCAGGCGATCGTCGAAGTCAAGAACGAACCATATCCTGAAGTTGACAAAAACACGGGGAACAAGACAGGTAAGGAATTGGACTCGTTCAAAATCCCTTACGGCTGCAACGTTTGGCAAGTCGGCGACGAGCGAATGGCTCACGTTCCGAAAGACCCCGAAGCGCTCGCCGATTTCACGGGTGGGGCTGGTGTCGCAGACGTCAGTGATATCTGACCGACATTGGTATCGATCAGATCTCTAAATCACGATCGAAACTCTCGCTGGCGCAGGCAGCGTAAACATGCAATCCGTTTGGATGGATGCATTCGGAAAATATGCAGAGTTTCGATCACGAGTCGGCAGCATGTTGGAGAGCGTTTTGGAGCCACTGCCCAAATACGACGGTTCGATTCCGTCCCGATTCACTCTTTGAAGTTCGATATTCACTTGTTGGGAAAAACTGCGATGAAAAATATTGATGATGAATTTGCGTTTTTGGATGTTCCGAAAGGCGGAGTTGATCTTGATGAGCCGTCGGAAGAAAAAACTGGCGATTCAAGCGAGTTGAACAGCGAAAGTGATTCATTAAGTGCGCACCTCATGAACCCACTCACCGGATCACTCATTGACACTTCCGACATCGACTCATTGATCCTCGGATGCATCGACGCGAAAAAGCAACTCGACGATCTAAAATCATTCGAGGACACGCTTCGAAGAAGACTCGGTGAGTTCACCAGCGGAACCGCCAAAACTCGACGAGTGAAGGGTAAAACTCTTCAAGCCAAACTTGAAATGGCTGACGAGGGATGGGACCAAACGGTCCTAAAGGAAGCTTATCAAAGTTATCCGAAGTTTCGAGATCCTTACCTCGGAATCGGAACTGTCAGCGTCAAGCTACGTGAGTTCAAAAAGTTGGCTGAAATGTCAACGGACGACCCGGCATTCAATCAGTTCAAAAGCATGCTGCAAACGTCTGTTCGTCCGGCTACTGGCGCTCCGCGAGTCAGCCTTGAATCGTCAAAATAAGCATCTCTTGCGATTGGAGTGAGGCAAGTGGCATTCAATCCACAATCAACGAAACGACAAGAGCTTTCCGGCGTGTTTCGATCTCAGAGATTCTTCAATCCTGATTCGAGATTTATGATCGGAAGCCTGGAGAGCGGTGAATCAATTCTCGGTTGCATCGGCGAGCGAGAATTGATCCCAGGAATTGAATACCTGTTCCTCGGACGATGGGAAGGCAAGGAAGGAGAAGGCTACGGAAAGCAATTCAAGTTCGACACGTTCATTCAATCCGAGCCGCATTCACGACGGGGAGTTGTTGAGTATCTGAAGAAAATCGCTCCCGGTGTCGGCGATATCACGGCTCATAAGCTTTGCGATTTGTTCGGAGAAAACGAATGTTTGGAAATGCTGAAACGCAATCCTAAGCAGGTCGCAGAACTCGTACCAACTCTTCGCAATGGGAAAGCGGAGCTTGCCGCTCAGGCATTGATTAAAGAGGAAAAGTTTCAAGAGACTCGAATCGACTTGATGGATTTGTTTGCTGGTCGCGGTTTCCCCGGTTCATTGATTGACGAATGCATTTCGCAATGGGGGATCATGGCCGCAATTCGAGTTAAGAAAGATCCGTTTTGTTTGCTCACGAGTGAAATGCCTGGATGCGGTTTTTTGCGAGTTGATCGGTTGTATCTGGAACTCGGAAACCCGCCTGATCGAATCACTCGACGGGTTGCCTGCGCTTGGCACGCGGTAAGAGAAGACCGTACTGGAAGCGTCTGGGTTAAGTTTGAAACAGTTCTCGACGGCATCAAAAAGCTAATCACGAACTGCTCAAATCCTGAAGTGGCAATCGAAATTGCGGTCGCTGGCGGCTGGCTCGCTTCTGAGTGTTTTGCTGGTGACGTGTATCTGGCTGAATCGTCTCAGGCTGAATACGAGAAAAACATCTCTGAACGATTGGCGGTACTAGCATGACAATAAATGCAATTGATTTGCTTCTCGATGACGAAGTTGATCCGGTTCAAGTCAACGCAAAACCGATTTCTTTCAATCGTCTTCGTCCGTCTATTTCGTGGCCTGATGTCTCGCAAATCAAAGGAATCACGGAACATCAACGAACGGAACTATCAAAAGCGACGGCGGGAAATATCGGGCTGTTTTCTGGCGGGCCAGGGTGTGGAAAAACGCACACGCTCGCAAGGATCCTGAAAACAATTCGAGAGCTTCATCCAAACGCTCAAATTCGGATGATGGCTCCGACGGGTAAAGCCGCTCAGCGAATGACAGAGATGTCGAGCATTGCCGGTCTCAGTGGAGTCGGTGGAACAACTATTCACACGGGGCTAGTCCCACAGCGAAATGGGCACGACGGAAACGGTTGGGGATTCTTTCACAACTCGAACAATCCGATCTATGCGGACGTCATCGTAGTCGACGAATCAACAATGATTTCGTCTGACCTGATGAATCACCTGCTTTCCGCAATCGCACCAGGAACGCTCGTCCTATTCGTTGGTGATCCGAATCAGTTGCCGCCAGTCGGAAAGGGAAAGCCATACGTCGACATGATTAATGCCGGTTTGCCTCATGGTCACTTGACGGAGATTCATCGGTTTTCCGGTCGTATTGCGAAAGTCTGTCAGCAAATTGTTTGCGGTGAGCGATGGCAGCCGAGTTCAAAACTGGATTTGGAAAACACCGAATTCCCAGAAAATCTCAGGCACGTTGAATGCAACGACGGCCAGAGAATACCGCAGCTAAAAGACATACTGATTCGCTTGAAGTCGCGTCAATTTGAATTGCGAAACGACGTTCAGGTTCTGTGCGCGACAAACGATCTGCGCGAGAAGTTAAACGCCGAATTGCAATCGATGCTCAATCCAGAAGGCAAGAGTATCGAGGGTTGTCCGTTCAAATTGAACGACAAGGTTATTTGCACTCGCAATCAGTGGATTGATCAGGACTGGGGGAAAGGGCGAAAGCCTGACGCGAATCCATCGCACTACATCGCCAACGGTGAAATCGGTTGCGTCACTGGAATCGACAAGGCGTTCATCGTTGTGGACGTTGACGGCGGCGGAAAGCAAAAAAGTCTGCGGTTTTCGAAAGCATCATGGAAGGATATTTCGCTGGCGTATGCGATCACGACATGGAAAGCGCAGGGCAGTCAATGGCCGGTCGTCATCACGATCGCCGAAGACAATCGCGGTGCAGACATGACTTGCGATTGTTCGTTTTGGATTACCGGTTTTTCTCGTAGTGCCAAATTTTCTCTTTCGCTCGGAAAACGATCTGCGATTGACCGTCAGTGTTCTCGAAGGGGCTTGGAGAATCGAAAGACGTTGTTGGTAGAGAGAATTTTGAGTTGGCTTAAACCGCTCGAAGATTTTGATTTGACTCTAAAACCACTCAACGATCATGAAAATAATGACGCAAAGGAGGGCATTGTAGATGAGTTTAGCGACGTCTAAAAAACAAACCGAACCTTTCGAGGTGGCTCCTTTTACGGTTGTCGTCGATTGCAATGAAGGTGCCCCATATCAATTTGTTGGTCTAAAGGGGAGAGCAAAAGACGGGGTGCGACTTCCAATCGTCATCAAGACGGTCAAAAAGCCGCTTTGGAATTTCGGTCGTGATGTGTGGGGAACGGGACTTGCCGACTATTCGATTGATGGCCTGGAAGAATCGATCCAAGTCGAACGTAAAAGCATTGACGATCTTTTCGGAACGCTCGCCTCTCGACGCGATAACTTCGAAAAAGAGATTGATCGACTCAATCAGCAATGTGAAGCGGCCTGCGTTTTAATTGAGGGCTCATTCGGTCACATCGCAGCTTTCAAGTCACACGGTCCAGATCCAGCCAGCGTGATTGGAACGATCATCGCCTGGGGACAGCGGTATCCGAAAGTGCATTGGATTCCAGCAGGTTCCCGCGACATGGCCGAAAGACTGTGCTTTCGATTCCTTGAGCGATTTTGGATTGACCGAGAAGAAGCAAAAAAGTCAGTGAAGAAACAGACTTCAGAAACAACCGAAGGATCGACGCGAAATGACAGCGAAAAATAATCCTCAGATTCGATGGGAAGAGCTCAATCGGCAGATCATCGAAGCGACTGATATTGAGTCTATCTATAAGGAAATGGGCGTTGACTTAACCGGTTCTCGTCCGAATTCTTCAGGCTGGCTTCAGTGCCGCGCTATCGATCGAGATGACAAAACGCCATCGGCTGCAATTTGTGTTTCAACGGGACCGCAGCGAGGTCGTTATCGAGACCTTGGCGGTAATGGTGATTCACTCAGTTTATTCGACTTTGCGGCAAAATATGGAGGTTTCAAGGATTGGGAAGAGGCCCGACGAGAATTTGGTAAACGTGCTGGACTGCTGAGTAAATTCCCAAAAAAGGACCAAGAGCGACCAGAAGACAAAGTCGCATTAATTGAATCATGGAATCGGCTAATGATTCGCGGAATGCTTCAAGCGTTTCCGGGGATCACTGAAGAATCAATTTTGCTTTGCGGTGGGAAGCTGGCTCGATATCCCGCCAAATCGACGAGTCCGAGATACGTCGTCGCCTGGGCCGCTTATGGTGTCGGTGGGATTGATGGCGACGTCCGAGGTTTTGTTGTTCAGCCTGCCGACGGCGGAAAACTTGAGATTTTTAAGGGACCAGGAAACCCGACGGAATTAGTTAAACGCGCAACGATCGGTAATTCTGGTCTCGTTGGTCGACATGCTCTGAAAAACTGGGAATCAGCGGAACTGATTTGGAAAGTCGAAGGGATTTCGGATCTCCTTTCACTTCAATCTGCTATTCCGACGGAACTTCGAGACAAACACGTTGTTGTTACAAACGCTGGCGGAACACACGAGCGATATCTGACATCGGAAATTGCTCCGATGTTTGCCGGAAAGCGAGTCGCGATTTGTCACGATTGCGATGTACCAGGGCAACAGGGGGCCGGCAATTGGATCGGAAGCCTGAAGTCAATTTCGGAGTCGATCAAGAATGTCGTTTTGCCGTTCGAAACGACGGAAACAAAAGGAAAAGATTTACGAGACTGGCTCGTGAGCGGCGGAAGTTATTCAGCGCTGCTGGAAATGTATGACGCGGCTGAGGAACTGGCGGTTAAACCAGATCACAGCGAATCTAATTCGACAACGATCGAAAAGCCTAAAGCAAATCCGCAGAAAGACCAGAATTCGACTGAAAGCAAAAAAACTGATCCCACAGAATCAGTTTCCAGCATCGCATCTGAATTTGCTTCGCTCACAACCGAGCAGCAATGCCTGAAGAAATTAGGAATCGTTGTCCTCGGTGAAGTCGAAGGAACGAAAACGATCGTTTGTTTCGCCCAAAAGCTGGCGAAAATGGTCGAGATCAAATACGTCGAGAAGTACAAAGTCGAAAACTTCGCTCAGGATTTTGGCGAAGAGGCGTTCAAACAGTGGATTGAGATTGGCGACGGAAAGCCAGATCCGAACAAGTACACAATGACGCACGTGAAAATGGCGATTGCCATCGAGGGCGGAAAGCGTCGACTAACCTCGCAAAATCAACTTGGTGTCGGAGTCTGGGAATTAAACGGACGACTGGTTTTCGTCAATTCTGGTGAACTGGCAATTCTAAACGGGCATCTGGAGCGATCGATCATTCCTTCGATCGAGGGAAAACTGATCGATTTTGGAAGCGGTGAGCCGTGGTACGACTACGACGAGCTTCAGGATTTTTACCACAAGACTGAAGATCCGAAATACTGCCTTTCGGTTTTTGACGAAGCGATCAATCTTTTCGCCCGATGGGACAACTGGGCAGTACCCGACACTCCGCCGTTAGTCGCTTCACTGGTTTGCTGTACTTGGCTTCAGACCGTCTGGAAGTGGCGTCCGCAGATTGCGATTTGCGGGCCGACAAACTGCGGTAAGTCGATGCTGTTCGAGGAAACGCTGAAATACATCTTCGGAGGGCTTTGCCTGCTCTCGTCCAGGCCAACAGAGGCGGGAGTGCGCCAGGGCGTCGGGCATACGGCAAAAATCGTCTTGATCGACGAATTTGAGCATGATCAACATCGCGAAAAGATCATGGAACTGTTTCGGACCAGTTCACGAGGATCGGAAACGCTTCGCGGGACGGCCGGAGCCCAAAAAGGGATCAAATTCGGGATGAAACACATCCCCTGGATGTCGGCTATCGAAATTGGAACAAAGCGGGCACCGGACCGAAATCGGTACATCCTGCTCGAGTTACGAAAAGTAGTCGGAAACGCATCGACTCTGGTAGTTCCGAAGCCAGAAGAATTACGGCTAATTGGAATCAAATTACTTTCCGTCGCCATGCGGTATTGGCGGAAAGTCGTCAATTTGTCCGCAGAATTGAAGCAACGAAGTTTTGCCGGAATCGATCGGCGAGTTGTTGAATCGCATTGCCTGCCGTATGGGATGCTCGGCGCCGTGCTTGGAATGGATACGGAAGCGACGTTTTCTCTGATGGAGTCCGCTTTTGCCAATCGGGATACGAGCGAGCAATCGGAATCTGACGAGGCGACTTTGCTTCAGGAGATTTACGAATCGCTGGTTTACCTTCCGAGGGGCGAAACGGCGACGGTTTCCGAAATGCTCAGCACGAATTTCGTCGAGCCGGGCTGGCAAGATGCAATGATGAGATCCGGGATTAAGCCGTTCGAGGATTCGGCAGGTGATCGGCGAATCTTCTTCGTTAAGCATTCGATGCGAAAGACAGTTTTGAAGAACTCAGACTTCGCCGGACAGGACATCAACCAGATCCTGATTCGAATTCACGGAGCCAGACGCGACAAACAACGAATGGGCGGACACAACCCGCGAGGAATCAGTATCGCTGAAAAGCAAATCCACGAACTTTTAGACGGTCCGGCGACAATCCCGAAATCAACAACTCAAATAAGCGAAATCTGATTTGTAATTCTGCTTTGGTGACAGTGGTTACGCTTCGGAACGTGTTTTGGAACAGAAAAAAACGTCATAAGTATATATAAGATAAGATAATAAGATAATGATAATGATTACTATTCCACTTGTTCCACTTACATAAAGACCTACTACAAACCTTCAACCCTTAAACCTTACTCCTAAACCTTACTCCTAAATTCAATCGTTCGTTCTCCTGTAGTAGGTGTCTTCAAAATGGAAAAAACACGGAACAGTGGTAACACAGCAGTTAAACCACTGTTAGTAAACGAGTTAGATGATCCGAAAAGTGTACCAAACGGGTGGTACAGCGTTCCCATTCGACTTTTCGCCTGCTTCGAAACATGCAAATTACTACCCTACATTCACGAATCTACTCAATTTAACATCGAAGCGAACAATTCAATCTCGATTTGGGAATTGGTCTGCATCGAATGGCTTACCAAGATTAAGCAGATTCTCGAAAAGTCTGTAGATAACCCAAAGTCACCTGCGAAGTTTGCAAAGGTTCTCGATCTCTGGAGACGAGCGACGTCAGGATACTTGGAGATTAGATCGGAATTTGAATCGCAAGGCATTAAGTCGGAATGGTGCGGAGGTTTACCAGATTGGTTGGACGAGCGATCAGCCAATCAAATCCGGCTCACTGAGCGGAAAGTTGCCGAAAGTCGGCAAAACGAAAATTCAGGCCCTTTGGCACTGTTCTGGTTTTGCGATGTCGCGTGGTCGGTGGAATCTGATCTTTTCACTGCTGGGAAATCCGGGGCCGGAAAATCGGCGGCCGGTAAGTCGGACAAAAAGGTAATCCGACAGATCGAAATTAGAAATTAGGAAATCTGGCAGCGAAGTGTTTTCGCTGTCAGTTCGGGATCGTGGTACGTGGTATTTTGAGAAAAGTGATCAAAACAAAAGTTTTTGTGGCTACAGAAAAGGATTTGTGAAAATGACGAAGTTGATGACTGTTGACGAAATGTTGGACGATGCGACGGAAAATTTGCAAGAGGATTGTGACGAATTAGATCGACCTCACGATCCAATCGACCGCGACGAAATCCGCGTGAGCCTGGATCTACTGGAAATCGCGATTTCCGAATTGACGATTGCGGCACTGACGGAAGAGCAGGTTTTTTGTCTGAAAGAATGGGTTGATTCCGAGACCGACGACATGACGGAGATTCCAGAATCGCTTTCTGGCGTTTTGGAGTGGAACGAGTCGATGACGTGCCTGATTTTGAAAAAGCAGGATGAGATTTTAGCCGCGGCGTCACCGGAATTGCCCGCGGCGACCGCAACCACCGACGAAACCTCGCAATCGAATCTCAAAAAGCGTCTCGAAGTGATTTACGAGGCATCGGCGAAAGCGAACAAGCTTCGCGGCGTGCCTTGCGACCGTTCTCGGCTGTTCGATCGACAACGTTCCCGAATCGGCAGACGGTTCTAAGTGGGATTGGAACAAAACTCAGAAATGGCTTGCGTCAGAGTTCGGACTGCAAATGGTTGAGGTGTTCATCTCAGACGAGACGCGATTCTATCCGGTGGAATCTGAGGTGATATGCATCATTACTGGTAAATCACCGCGAGAATGCGTAACGGGTCGTCATGCGGTTGTGGGAGTGCTGAAAGGGCTTTTCGGATTCGAGGTCATCCACGATCCGCACGAGTCAGGCGACGGGATTGTAGATGATCCAACTCACGCTTGTTTTTTCGTTCCGCTGAATGTTGCTGACGTTTTTATGAATAAGCCCAGACAGGAGTCCCAACCATGAAATGGCGACGAATCGACGGGGTGAATGAGCCGAACATGACAGCATTGCCGCCCGATAGCGTTCCGGTGCTTGTTGGATATATCTATCCTACATCAAGGACTTTCGCTTGGGCACGTGGCCGATATTACAAGGACAGCATTTGCAGGTGGTTCCAAGGCGACGGGATGAGCGGTCATTGGGATTTCACCCACTTCATGGAGATCGAGCCGCCGAGCGGGGAGGAAACGTGACAAAAAGTCCATTTGAATATCTCGGCCTCTACCAACTTCAGGCAGTTGAAAGAAACGACGACGGGCACGGTTACAAACAGCCCGCTAGGTTGACTCTTCAGTTCTCGGGTCATATTCCACACGGAGACGCTCGCAGGATGTGCGACAACTTTCGAAATGATAATCCGCTGAATGAAAATGAACTTTGGATGATCTGCGATGAGACATCTGAATACTTTGTGAGGCAGACCGAAGAGTCAACTCCACCAACCATCATCGACACCAAAAAATACGGAGAGTCATAACCAATGCGAGGCAACTGGGGAAACGGGCTGACAAAAGAACAGCGTCGAGCGATCGGATACCGAATTGCGGAGATCCGTGGCGATGAGAAAGCGAGTGACTTTGCAAAGCGTCTCGGCGTTCACGATTCGATGGTATGCAATTGGATCTCCGGTACGGCACTGCCGACGCTTGGGAACTTAATAAATCTCTGTCGCAAAACTGGGCGGTCCGCTGATGAGATTCTGGGGGTGAAATGATCGCAACCAAATCACAGAGCAGCGGGACATCAAAACTGACTGCCTATCAAGCCGCCGCAGTCTGCGAACTGGCTCACAAGGGAGTCGACGAAAACGAGATCGCGGCCCTCTTCGGAATCCACACGAGCAGCGTCAAGCAAATCAAACGCGGTAGGTCGTGGTTCAAGGAAACGGCGGAAGTGAGACGGAAGTATCAAACAGCGAAAGGAGTGAAATCGTGAAGTTCAATATTCATTGGCCAGCGGAACCGGGTTCAAATTATGCACCGTGGTATTTGATCATCTGGAGATTGATATGGTCTCCGCTCGTGTACGGTGGAACGGCGATTTGTTGTTTAGGGATGCTCGCTTCTGGATCTCCATATGACGCGAAGGAAACTTGGAAGAGAATTTTCGGTTGATTATAAACCGGTTCGAATAGTTAAAGCCTTAGCAATCAATAGATTGCATAAACTGGAAATCGAAAACAAATTGATTGTGACAAGTAAAAGGTGACTGGTCTGGATTGTCCATTTATGGGCGGCATTTTAGAAGGAACGACCGATGAGCGAAGATGTTCAAATGAGTCAACAGAGTCAATCAAAAACTAAGCCAAAGCGGATTCGGATCATCCGCGACGTGAAGTCGTCCGAGGCCAAGGTGTGGCTTCCCGACGGCGTGACAATCAAGATCAGACGTTCGAAAAACCACGGCAACCATAGGATGACGATTGAGATTGTCGGGTCGAAAGCGGTCGTTGAAACGATTGAGAGGAAGTGATGCACGATACTGATGCAATGCGGCAGGTGACCAGCTTTGTTGGCATTGAAAGCTTCGTTCGAATGAGATCGTTTCTAATAGTGTATGGCGGTTTTAATTGGCGTAGATATCCTGATAGAACGGACGACAGATCGTCTAGATTGTATTTTCGGAGCATTAAAAAAAACGGCAAAAACACCTCAATCTCGTTGAATAGGCAGATTTATGAAGATTTTATCGGGGAAATTCCATCAGGAATGTTTGTGGTATTTAAGGATGGAGACTGCGACAATAATCATCCCGATAATCTTGAACTGTCGTCAGTGGAACAAATTATAGCCAATGCCAGAAGCGGATTAAAAAACTACGTCCGAAATCGAGGCGTAAAAAGTTGCGTATGTCTAGAATGTGGGAAAACGTTTAAGTCGACGGGGCATCCAACTGTCGTCCCTCGCCATTGCTCCAAAAAGTGCCGAAGTAAAACGGAGTATAAAAACAAACAGGACATGGTTGACTGTGAATGTTCGGTGTGCGGAACGATATTTAGGAGACTTAAAAAAACACCTCGAAAGACGTGTTCATCTGAATGTCGTAGTAAGCAAACAAGCATTGAACGACGGGAATGGCACGCTCGTCAAAAGAATAACCGGTGAATATTTTGCTAAGTCATTGAGCGAATTAGCCGAATCAATCTTGACGTATCAAAAAGTCAAGACCACAATCACACGCGAATGGAAGACGTGTAGACAATTGGCCCCCTGAATTTGTCGCGTCCTTCACGATCAGCTTTTCGGCAATAATGGGAATCTGTAACAGAAGCCCGCTGGAAGGTTGACCTGCCATCTCGGAATTACATCCGAGGTCGCTGGTCAGCTTTCGAGCGGGTTTTCTTTTTTGGGTTTTCATTATGGCTGAGTCAAATCCAGCGGTAGCGACGATCGAGCAGGCGAGACTGATTGCCAATGATATTGGTCAGTCGGTAGGCCAGTCCGTTGGATTCATTGACCCCAACACGGGATTCATCGATCCGATAACGATCCTGACGATTGCTCAAATTGCGATTCCGCTTCTCATCAAGCTGTTTTCCGCGTGTCAGTCGACGCTTCCAGCTAACGCATCACCGGAAGACAAGGCGGCGGAACTGAAGAAGTATCTGGCCAGCGTCTATGACCCCGCAACGAAGTCGTTTCCGCCGTTTGTGGTCCGCAAATGCCGACCGCAGGTCAGGCTTGCGGCTATCAATAACGGACAGCAGTTTCGCGGGCCGAAGCAACTGAACGCGATCACGACCGCGACTCTGATTCGTGGAATGAATGCGGATNAATCGACGGTTGCAACATTGGTAGCCGANTCGGCACTTTGCAAAACGGCTTTAGCTGTATTTGACGATACCGACCAAACCGACGACGACAACTCAATAGCAGACATTTAAGCAACGTTTAAGGAAAAGAACATGACCGATGCGACACCAGACAAAGTTGGATCAGTATTCGGAGAACTGCTGAATCTGACTCCGCAGGCGATTGACATACTTCATCAAATCGAGCCGGACAATGCAGCTATCAACGCTGCGGAATCCCTGATGCCTGTTCTGGCTCCGGTGATTCAATATCTACAGGCTGGAACGTCCTCAACGGCGGGAATCGCGACCGTAATCAAAGCGATTCTGACCAACGAAGAATCGGTAATGGCCGTTCTTCAAAAGTTGTTTCCCGGTAATCCTCTTTTGGCCGAGGTGGTGGCTATTTTCCCTACGTTGAAGCCGATCTTGCAGCTATTGGCGGCCTGACTCCGGGTTGTGAAATTGATTTCATTTGCATGAGTGTTCAGCGGATTGTGGGGGATAAAATGAGTTTGCCACGCCCGACACCGATTCCGAGTCCAAATATGGATTCGGTGTTTGCATCACCGGTGGTTCCGGTCGTTCCAGCGACTCCGGTAAACTGGCAACATATTTTGATTCTGGTTCTGACGGCGGCTCTATCACTTCTTAGCGGTCTGCATATCAACACGCCGACGCCTGGACCGACTCCGCAGCCCACTCCGATTGTGAATCCAACTCCGCAACCGATTCCGTCGCCAGCGCCTGCCCCCGACCCCACACCAACTCCGTCACCTAACCCCGCTCCGGTTCCGATCCCCAATACCGATCCTGTCGCGTGTATCAACGTCACGGANTCAGCGGGGAATCCTGTAACCGGCGATGTGCTGCCTGGGTGTCAGTTGGTTGTTTCGAGCGAGCATTCGGTTCATGGGCCTGATGCAACTTCTCTGATTTG
>JGI26470J50227_1000521_pt1 | contig 15723 bp, 20 predicted proteins | sample FreactTroBogLake_FD_50227 | JGI IMG/M metagenome (IMG submission 50227) | reverse complement strand
CAGCGCCGGGGAACTTGGCGCGGAAGTCCGAGCCGTTACGAGCGTCCATGGCGGGCCGCGGCGCGGGCGTAGCGCCCGGCTTGGGGGCCATCTTCAGAAGGGCGGGCAGCGCGCTTTCATGCACGCCAGTCGTGTCCACGCCGATCTCGCCTAGGGCGAAACGGTAAATGTCGGCGGCGCTGTCCATGGCCGTCTCGATCTCGCCGACGAACGGCCGCACGTCGCGTTCAGCCCGGCGGATAGCCGCCTGCTTGGCGGTTACGCGGGCTTCAATGGCCTTGGCGTCCATGGCTTGTTTCACGTCCTTGGTGTCTTCCGGCTTCATTTCGGGGCCTTCCGGCTTCACGTCCGCCGGGTCGAGATCGTCCATGGCCTCGCCGCCGGCCATCTTGGCGCAGGCGTCGTAAACGTCGTCGGGGATTTTCCCTTTGAGGTAGGCCAGAATCTTTCCGCCCATATCGCCTTCGGCGTCAACGGCGGGCTGTTCGTCCACTTCGTCGCCATCCGGCTCGCCGCCCATGCCCTGCACGGCGCCGATGACCTTGATTACGTCGTCAACGTCAAGACCCTCGTCAGCGGCGATCTTGCCGGCGGTGGCCTTCAGAAGACGCTCGGGGAGACGCTTGGTTGTGGTGGCGAAGTTCTTGGCGGTCACGCCAACGAGAAAGGGGGAAACGTCAAACTTCTGATCTTGCGCGAGGCGCGGCGTGATCAGGGCGCCGAGGGCCCCTTGAAGCATGATGGCGCGGCGCGACTTGAGCATTACAGTTCCCTCTAATTGGCTGTCGCCAACTACGACGTCTGGCCCGGCCCTACCAGCCTCGACTAGAGCGACGTGATTACCCACAATATCTCTCATAATTCCATCATAACGCAAGCCCTTATACGTTCCGGGGGTCATATCGGGCTTGTAGCGGTACGCGCTGGATAGTTCTTGCTGTTCCCGCGTCTCGATTCCCGCGATGGCGCCCGAGGCCCAAATGACCAGGCTATTGCGCAAATACGGGTCGGTAAACGCCGCATCCGTGCCCGTGGAGCCGATAACCAGTTCCGGCATGTGCGCATCGGCGCTAACCGGAACGTGGCGGATCAGGATCGGGAGATTATTGAACGTGGATGCCGCCGCGGCGAGCTCGTCAGGGTCACGCAGGAGATAATAAACCTTGTCCGGGTCGAGGCCCAATTGCTCCGCGCCCGGTATCTCCGAGCCACGATACGGGTTAACCGTGGCCTTTGAGATATTCGATACGGAGACGTGCAGGCGACCGTCCGCGTCGTAACTGCGCGCGGACTTGTCAAAGGCCATGGCGGGGGCGGTATCGGTCATTGAGTGACCGCGCTGCGGACGTGCGCAACCCAATGCCAGGTGTCTGAATTAGGCGGAGTCACCGTTAGATTCAGACACCCGTTGGTCGTATCTGCCGTTGCAGAAACTGCGGAACCCGAGCCCGAGCCAAGAGACAATGCGACAGGCGTACCCAATACCAACGTCGTACTGTTCGCTGCGACGCCGTCCACTAAAAGGGCCGTGGGGACCGACCAAGAGTAGTAGCTACCCGACGTCGTATAATCCGACCCGACGAGCAAAATCGATATATTTCGCGCATGGGTAAAACCTGGGTTGACGCAGTTTTGACCAGACGCCGCTCCACCATCGCTAGTTAGGCGTACCGGGGAAGTTGACGCGCTCGAAGCGCGAAGGACCATTTGGGATGATTGCGCGTCCCCCTGGCTAACTAGCTGCCCGGAGCCCCATACGTCCTCACCGTACTGCGTTGAATAAGTCTGAAGGCCGCCTCCACGCTCGTACTGTTGAACTAATGTATTTCCGTATCCCCCAGTAATAGCGCCACGGTACGACCCGTTATTGTTGCTATTCCCACCAGCGATAACACTATCCGCACCGGAGGAAGTGTTGTTTTGGCCTCCGCCAATCGTGGCTGTTGACCCGCTCGCCACTTGCGTCGCCGCATAACGAGTTGTTTGGAGATCAACAGCCGCCGAACCTCGATTATTCCCCCCGTTTACGTTACCTGTAGGGACTTGAGCACTGACGAAGTTTGTCGAGGTCCCGTATGTGGCGGAGCCGTATCGACCGATCGGCGTGTAAACGGCCCCAACGGACGAAGCGTCGATGCTATACGTCCAAAAACCTTCCGCGCCGCCGCCATCAATTTCGATAGGTCCTGCGACCAAAGGTCCTGCGCCCACGGTTACATTCGTACCGACCGAACCAAGTGCAGATAATTTAAAACTGAGATGGTTTCCAGACGCGATATTTATGCCTGCCCCCGTATTCGCGCCGGATATAATCTGTCCGTTATAGTTTATAGTATCAATTACGTTACCGCCCGCGGGAGATAGCAGCGACATTGCATAGTATCCCGCGTAGGGGGATACCAATTCACAGCTAACGCAGGTAACTTTGCTCACCTTCCCTGCTTGCACGGTGTCACCGATTTGGAATAGGTCCCCGGCATATGGCGTAACTTCGGAGCCCTCTATGCGAAGCCCCAATATGCGTATCTGTCGCTCTACGCCAGTCGCCGCGGTGTTACTGTTTCGTAAAACAAAACCCGGGCCAAAAGGGGCGTAAATCCCTAAGTTTATGATGTCGATTTCGTTTGTCGCGTCCGTCCCCGTACACGCCGTAGAACACGCGGAAGCGATTTCAACAGCGGGAGCCGTTGTGGCTCCCGCGTTAGCCACGTGAACGTTAGAAAACTTGCTTTCTCGGATATACGCTTGCGTAGTATTCTTCAATATCCCTGCGCCAAGCGCCCGTCCCGTAAGGCTCTGAAGCTCTACGTTATTTACATAGATCAAGTCATCGCGGTCATAGAACATGAGCGCGTTTTGCGTATTTGATGACGAAAGATTACCCGTGACGGTGAAGCCCTCGGCGTAGGGCCCGTATTTATCTGACCCACCATACCACGCTTCGGACCACGAAAAGAGGTCGCCAGAAAAAGCCGTTCCGAGTGTGAAAGAGGTAATGTGGGGGCCATCACCCCGGATGCAGCCGTTGCCCACAAACGCCGTCACTGCTGAATTGATGAAGTAATTCGCCGCCGGGGCGTAAATGCACTTCGGCGGCTTACCTGCGTTCACCAACGCATTTGATGCGGCGATTGCGGCGCTTAACGCCGGGCCATCGTCTGTTGAACCATCGCCAACCGCCCAACTTTTCAAATTGATGACGTCAGATTGCCAGGCTTGAAGACTACGTGGGCTCGCGGCCCCAAGTGCCGTAACGGGTGTATTATTGCCCGCCGGCGGGACCGCGCCTGGCGGGATGGCGTAAGCGGCGACGGGAATGAGAAGCGCGGCGAGCGCGATCAGGATGCGGCGCATTGCGAGCCTCACTTCAGGTTATAGAATGAGCAAGTGCCGGTCGTGGCGCTTACCTGCGTGATCGCAAACGGAAACGTCTGCCAACCGACCACGACGGGAACGGTGAGCGTCGAAGTGTCTGTGAAAATCACGCTCATGTTTCCGGCTACCGTGCAGTTGGCGCCAACGCTACGGCGCGCGGTGTATCCGACGCCCACGGTCATTGCCTGCACGCCCGAGAAGGCGGCATTATTGGCGTCCGAAACGGTCATGACGCCGCTGTAGACCGTGCCCGCGATGTTGCTGAGATAGCTATTCGCAACGGTCTGGCTCGCCGCGGTGGCCGCGCCGGCGGGGAGCGGAAGCGCCGACAGCGCCACGAGCATATTCCCTGCGCCGTCAATGGTGACGGCGGTAGGGGCGCCCGCGCCCGTAAGGCCCTCCATGACGTCCCGATAGTGATAGTTGCCGGATGCGTCGGTTTGCCCGGCGATTGAGACGCTTGCGCCCGTGCCGCTCTTGACGGTGAGTGTCGAGGGGACTTGGGCCGCGCAGGCCCCAAACGTGCCTAGCGCCAGGGCGACGCCAATGAGTAAACGACGCATGAGCTAGTGTCCTATCAGGGCGCTAGAGCCCGGTTTGGAGAAGTCTAGCACGCCGCCGTCAATTACGGGAGGCGTGAACGGAAACTGAGCAAAAAGCGTTTCGGCGACCACGAGTGGGCCGAACAATTGCAGCGTCTCGACGCCGTCCGAGTTGACCGAAATCACTTCCATTTCGTAGGGCCGCGCGATGATTCCGGTTTGATCCGGCGCCGCAATATAGATGACGCCTTTGCCCGTGGAGAAGTCCGGCCCGGCGTCCAGCGGGATATCCAGCACGAGCTCGGTGGCGCTGGCGACGCGCAACACCACGCCGCCACCCGATAGGTCTTGAGGCAGGCCGGTCACGGGGTCGTAACATTGGATCGGAAAAACCCAAGTTGTGGCCAGATAGACCGATTGAGGGACGGGCCCGAGCGGCGGGAGCATCAGCGGTACGAGAAGTTAACGGACGTCGCGCCCGAGGTCGTGGCCGTCAGCCCTGTCGCAAAGGCAATATCATAAACGAACGTCGGCATACCGGCGGTATTAGCCGGGCAGGTGATCACATCGATAATCGTGCCCGAACCTGCCGTATTGTCGTACATCGTAATTGTGGCGCCCGAGACGCACGTACCAACGTTGACCGTATGGAGGAAGCCCTTACCACTCTTGATCGTGGTGGTGGTCGCCGTAGACATACGGACAAAAGTACGTCCGGCCTCTTCTACGGCGAGAACCCCTAGACCGGCGTTACCGGTCGCCGCCGCGCCAGGGGCCGTCCTTAGCCTATCAAAACCCGAATTGTTGTAGGCGTAACCAAGGCTTTGGGTATTTAACTGAAGGTTAGTCGCGCCTAGCCCGTCACTATTTGGAAAGGAGGCCGCTATAAAACCCGCTCCCGGAAAGCCTAACGTTACCTGAAGCTCGGAACTTGTCGTAAGCGTAAGGTTTCCCCGTTGACCCGCCGTAATCGCCGATCCGTACTGGTCGCGCGCGACACCCCCTATTTTTAAAGGATTAGACCCGCTATCCGTCGCCGCCGCCGCACTGTCGCCCACGACTTGAGCGTTAAGGCTGGACGCCGTCGCCTGCGTAGCCGCAAAGCTCGTATTCGTGATCGATCCGATAGCCGCCGAGCCCGCGGTAAGCGCGGGGAGCGTCGCCAGGCTTACCGGCTGTGTGGCTTGATAGAACGTCCCGGATACGGGCAAGGCCGTCCCGTTGGTGATACCCTGCACCGTGACGACCCCGCCGGAAGGCGTCCCCGCCGTGCCCGCGCCGACGACCGTAGCGTTAAGGCTTGACGCGGTGGCTTGCGCCGCCGTGACTGTGCCGCTTACCGGCTGCGTGGCCGGATAGAATGCGCCAGTGACGGGAATTGACGCATTGGTCACGCTTACCGCGTTGGTCGTGCCCGGCACGCTCTGATCGATGGCGACCGTGCCCGAGACGCTGCCGCCGCTTGACGTGGTGTTGAGGGTGCAGAGGGTCGCGCTATAGGTCTGCCCGACGATGCCGCCGGCGCCGCTGTTGCACGACTGGTTATAAATGGTCGAGGGCTCTAGCGTATGGCCCGTCACGGACCCGGTCTGCACGGTCTGAGCGGATACGCCCGACGCCAGCGCAAGGGCGGCCAAGAGGGCGGAAAAGCGGCGGATCATGCGGCGAGCTCCTGTTTGGGCGCACGGTAACGCAAAAAGGCCCCCGCGCCAACTGGTACGGGGGCCTCTGATAGATAGCCGCCTACGGCCATAGCGGATAATTACGCGGCGGGAGGGTCTTCCGGCGCTGGCGACGGTGCGACCGGGGTTTCGGTGACCGGAGGCACCTCGACGGGCGCGGGGGTCACGCCAAGCGCCGTGTTGATGGCGGCGGTGTCGGCGTCCAGTTTGTCGGCCAGGGCGTTAAGCTGGATCGTAGTGTCTGCGTCAGGCACGGACGCCGCAGCGGCGCGCAGTTGGGCGGTGATGGCCGCTTGATTGGCAATCAGGGCGCTAACGGCGCTCGTGAGCGTGTCAACGGAAGCTTCAATACGCGTGATGGCGTCGGTCATATCATGACTCCAAAGGGTGCGGACATTGCGGGCGAATGTGCGAAACATGAGCGTGGGAGAATGCGTTTCGTTGACGGGTTTGTCAACCCTCGCCCACGCCGGGCAAGAGGCTTATCGAGACGCAGCGACAGTTAATGAGTTGCCCGGGGAAAATGTATTCGCCGTCAATATAAGCCCCGGTTTCAACGTTGTATTTCTTCCCACTATACGCGACATGGTTTTTTCTAGGATGCTTCCCGCCTGCGCTATGCAGCCATTTCGCTTCCGTTATGCCTAGCTCTTTTTGCCTAGACCTAACTATTGTTCCCGTCATCTTTGCGTTCTGATCGCGCGCGATGAACGCCGCGCGCCGCCGCGTGACGTGGAAATGCGCCTGCAACTCGTCTGTGAGCGTGCCGATATCCCGGCCCGTCGCAACGCTGCGCATCACGGCGCCCTCGACCTGCGTGAGGTATGATGCGGGAATCGATTTGATCAGCGCGACGTTCTCCCCGATCACGGCTTGCACGGCGTCGTTCTGCGCGGCGGTCATCTTGAACTTGACGGTAAACCCCGCCTTGCGCAGCGCCGCCGCCAGGGCCTTGTCACTCCGATCGGCGGCGCGCGTGGCGAAGTGGCGCGCGATCTCGGGGGCAAGCTCGTCAAACTTTTTGAGCCATCGCCTCGATAGGCGGCGCATTGCGGCGCGCAGGGTCGCGGCGGGGCTAGCGTCCTGCGCCATCGCCTCGGGCGGATTAGCGCGATACTTGGCCTTGATCCAGTAATTCACGCTGCGGTGCATCTCGTCTATCAGGTCATCGAGGCGCGTTTGGTAGTCGGTCTGTATCCCGACGTTTGGCCGCACGGGGCGTAGGTATTTGGGCATTGCGCGGCGTGCCTCACTTTGATATGACGGAAGCGTCAACGTAATGGGATGATACGCTTATGCTCTTCAAGATCATAGATCACGCCCCCGATCGCGGCATTACGCAACTCGTCTTCCTCGACCAGGCGGAAATGATCGCCCATTGCGGCCGCGTCGGTTTCCGCCGTCACGGTTCGTTGCATCGCGCGGGCCTGCGTGACGATCTCCAAGGCCAGCCACGCTTTACCGGCCTATATGGCCCGATGTACGACGGGGAGACGGCGGCCGGCGAAGTGATGATCCGCTACGAGACGAGCGAGGCGTATCGGGTCTACTCGTCGCGTGTAGGGTCGGTCGAGGATGGCGAGCCGTTGTCCACCTCCATCGGGTCCGGTTCCGGTGGTTCGGGCGCCGGGCCTGTGAGCCCCTGATAGCCGCTGTTCTGATCGTTGGCGATACGCGTGCGCACCTCTTCCGCGGAGATCACGCCTGCATTGATGTACTCAATGTCCGTATCCGCGTCGGTCTTGCGGTTCGTCGCGCTCTCGCTCTCATCTTGCTGCCACAGGGGCTTGAACGTGAACCCGATCGCCGGATCAATCTCACCGAATAGATGCAGCTGGATTACGTCAAGCACGCGCTGGATTGGCGGGCGCAGAAACACATTCTGCCGTGACGCAATCGCATCGTAGAATACGCGGATTTCCCCCTCGCCCGTTGCATTGAGCCCCGAGGGCGTCAGGCCGAAATAGATGATTAGCGGGATGCCGGCGACGGCGGCCATATGCTCTTGGGCCTGCGCCTGCAGCTTGTCCAACGATCCGAGGGGCGCGGACTGCACCACGAAATCTTCGTTCTCGTTGTCCAGCATCATCACGCCTTGATTATCGCGCGTGCGCTGGAATAGCTCCGCGCGGTTCAGCAGGTCCGACGTGGCTGTAAAGTCGCCCTCCATGACGGCGCTTAGGTCCGTCTTGAGGATCGAGGTTGCGAAGCTATGGATCAGGTCGCTTACGGACTGGCGGGTACGCAGCCAGTTATTGACCGACACCTGCAGCAATTGCGACAGGGACAATCCGCCGAAGCTGTACGAGGGCTTCAGAATGTCCGGCACTTCACGCGATACGAGCGTGATCAGGCGCGAGGAATGCACCAGCTTGCCCATGACGAACCACTGCTGCGGTTTGTAGAACGTCGGGTTGAGCGGGTCGCTGGAATTATAGGTCATGGGGTAGGTCCACATGGCCTCGACGTTGCGCAGTGCTTTCAGCGACCCTTTTCGCACCGTCGCGGGCTTAAGCGGCATGAGCGACTTAAGGGCCTCGGCGTCGTCGGTGTAGCCGGTGTCGATATAGATGTGGGAGCGGCCAAAGAAGCCGTCCTGTTCGCAAGCTTCGTGGAAGACCTTCTGCACGTTGAAGTGCTTCATGCACTCTTCGATTTCTTTGAGTTTGTCGGTGAGGTCGTTCTCGCTGTCCTCCGCCGTCAACTCGATCCACTCGCGCGTCATTTCCTCCGCGATGATCTCGGACGGCCGACGATATTCGGTGATCTGCGTAAGCTCGGCGAGGTATGCGTAGCCGAGGAAACCCCCCGATGCGTAGCCCGCGCCCACGCCGCCCCACGCCCCGACACCACCCCACGCATCATCCATGGCCATCTTCGCCGCCTCGGGAATGCCCGGCGGCGGGACGGGCGGTGCGTAACGTTCCGCGAAGGTCTTTTCCTCAACGCGCGCTTGCGACAGTTGCGCCGCCTGGCGGTAGGCGGGGGCCTTGCGCTTGGCGGGCGGCGCCGGCGCGGCTTCCGGTGCGGTTCCGGCCATCAGCCAGTTACGGAGCCATTTCCTGATCATATCTGCCTCAACGCCGCGGAGTTGATGCGCATTGGCGCGCGTCGTGCCTGACTGTACGCGATCATGACCGCGTCGGCTAGGTTGGGGCTCTTGGCGCCGTCCGGCACTTTATCCACCACGATCTTGCCCGCCAGGTTGAGGCTATAGGTTGGCTGCGTGAGCTCGCCCGTCAATTTGCCGAGACAGGTCAGCTTGCCCGATATGGATATGATGCCGTCCGGGTCGTAGGGCTGGCCGTTGATGGCACGATAGGTGGTTTGGAAACGTTTACGCAACGCCCACCAGGCCTGCGCCTTCTGGTTCGCGAAGAAATCCTTATTCTTGCGCCCCTTCTCGTCTTGTCGCTCGGGGTCGTATGGGCTCTCGGAGCCACGGAATGGCCTGACCGCGATCTGGCGTTCCGGCCCGCGCTGTCCGTTGATCACCCGCGCGTCGCCGCGCACGCCTGCGCCGAGGCCGTCACTATCGTAAAGGAACTCGTCATAGCCGAGGTCATCGGTGAGCATGAAGGCGCGCTGCACGGTCGAGTAAATGTCGCTGTCCTTGCCGCTCCACTCTTCGAGGTGTTCCAACAGGAAACCATGGGCGCCCGCGTAGGCGTTGGCGTCCTTACCTTCGTCCGCCACGTCCAGCGCGCCGCGCCGGCGGCCCGTGGGCGCGATACCTAGTTTCAGGTGCGCATCGATGGCCGCCTGTATCCATGCGCCGGGGATCAGGACGCCCTCCACGCTGGCCGCGTAGTCCCGGTCCACTTCCTGCGCGAGGGTCACGGGGTCCAGTTCCTCGACCTGCTTCGCGTACCAATCCTCACCCTTGCGCGGATCGTCCCGCCAGTCGAATACGAAGACGTCTATTTTGCCGCCGAAGCGTTTCTGCGCGAAGGGGTTGGCCATGCCGTTGACGGACGAAATGTCGATACGGCAGTTGGTGGTCTGCGACAGGGACGCCTCGACTAATTGGGGGCGTTCAAGGAAGGCCGCTTCGTCCACCACATAGAACGATGCCCGGTCGCCCCGTCCAATGCCGTCGCCCGCCTCACCCGTGATAATCGAGCGTGTTGCGGGGAAATTGATGCGCATATGGGGCGCGTCGGTCTTGACGTTCCATCCGTTCGTAAACTCGGGGGGCAGGCCCTTCATGAACATGCGCGCCTTGTAGAAAAGGCTTTTCGGACTGTCCAGCTTGTCTACGTACTCTTCCTTCCGGGAACCGAAGCCGACCGCAATGCCGTCATTGAAGAGACAGATGGTGCAGGCGGTAGCGACGGCGAGCCAGGAGAGGCCACAGTCTCGCGACTTTTCGGTGAGCCCCGGCTTGCGCGCTCGCCAATGGGCTATCAGCCAGTCAATCCATTCCCGCTGTTTGTCGAACAGCAGGAAGGGTATGGCGGACGGCAGGTTGATATCGGCGTTACGCGGATCGAAGGTGACACCCCAATCGTTGATGAAGTCCGCCGGGTGGTCGCGATAGAACGCCTTGAGCGCCGGTAGCGTTTCGGGGTTGGCGCGGATGTAGGCCAGGCGGTCTATCCGTTCCTGAAATACCGGGAGATAGTCCGGGTTGCGGAAGTCAAACGCCACTCATGCCCCGCAACAGCTTGACCATGTTTCGCGCCCGCGCGCGAAACAACCCCGTGGAAAACCGCCGAGGAGCGATATCTTCCAACCGCTCGATGAGGTCCGCGCAGTTGTTTAATACGTTGTTTTGAGCGGCGATCATTTCCTGATATCGGCGCAACAGGTTGCGTTCTTCTGGCGTCATCATGGCGCGTTCCACTCCATCTGCGCGAGATAGCGCGGGTCGCCCGTGCATACCCAATAGAGGCCCCTAGGCGTCCAGCCTGCGCGAAAGCACGCGTGCGTAATCTCCGACAGCACGCCGGGGTTCATGCCTATTTTGACGCGGACAACGACTCTCATGGCTCCAACAGCCCCACCAGTTCCGCAAGATGCGGGTTTGATACGGTGATCGGCGACGCGGCGAGCCCGATCGAGACGAGGTAGCTTTGCAACGTGGACCAGGCGTCGGCGAGGGTTTGCGTGTCGTCCGTGCCCTCTTCCCACAGACGCACCTCGACGGCCAGCTTATCGGCGCGCTCCGTGGCCTCGGCGAGCTCTTCCTGTACGCGACTGATCTGATCCTGCAGCGCGCCTACGTCATTTTCCGCGCTCGTCAGCGCCGCCGGCGTGCAGCAGATGCAGGGTCCGAGGACTTCCGCATCGCTAAGCCAGTGCGAGCCGGTACACCATGCACAGGCGGGGGTCATAGCCCGCACCTCCCTGTGATGGCGAAGCGTGCGGCCTCGTAGATGCTCAACGCGGCGCCCGTAAGCGCCGTCATGACGACCAGCGCAATGACCGCCATGACGATCCAGCCGGGGCCGGTCGGGTCATAGTCGGCGTGTCGCCAGTCATCGTCCGCGTTGGGGTAGAATCGGCCCGAGGGCGGGGGTTGGGGATCGTCGCTCATGGTCACGCCTCCAAGTGTCAGACCGTGACCCTACCGCCGCGTTGACGCACTCGTCAATACAAAAAGGCCCCCAACCGAAGCTAGGGGCCTTTCCGTCTGACACGAGGCGTGCACTGGCGAAGTGCGGGGTGAGCGTAACGCTATCGGCAGGCGTCGGTCAAGACTCGGTTGTTGCCTTCGACGACGGCTTTCGTGCCAGTCGTATCCTTGCGGGATAACTGCACGATGACCAGAGCCGAACAGGGAACGTATTTAGTCGCGGAAGTGGGCGTCTGGGCTGCTGTTGACACTGGCGTCGGGGTCGAGAGTGACGGCGTTTGCGGCCCCGTCCCCAAGCACCCGCCGAGTGTCATCAGCGACACGAGCGCGAAGGGCTTTATCAAGTTGCGCATTGGCTTCCTCATTGGATTTGAGCGCGACACCCTCGGCAGTCGGCGGGGCGTGGCCAAAGATGCCCGACAGGATCAGTCGGAATACCCCCGCGGCGAACGACCAGAACATGGCTAGGCGTTCGCGTTGGTGGCGATGCCGAAGGCCGGCTGCGCGGCAGGCGCAACACCGCCCGAACCGGCGCCGGTAGCGACGGACAGCGACACGGGCGCCGGGGTGACAAGCGCGGCTTTGGCGCGAAGCTCCCACGCCTGCAACGCGGCGATGCCGGCGGCGGCGATGCCCTCAATCGCGTTGTGCGCGATCTGCGACGCCTTGGCCTCTTCCGGCGTAGAGCCGATCAACTTGACCAGGGCCGCATCTGCAGCGGCTTCCGTTCCCGTTACGATCAACGGAGCCGCGGCGCCCAACATGACGCCCCCAAGGCCCAAAAGATCGGATGCGCCCTGCTTGACGGCGGACACGGTGTCGCGAAGCGCGGTCTGCGCAACGGGATCATTGCCGAGGAACTTGAGCACGGCTTGATAATCCGCCTCGATCACTTTCGCGCAGTTCGCCCAAACTGCCTCGCCGCCAGTGACGATCTTGCCAAGGATGGTTGAGAAATCGGCCATGTGCTCACCTCGAATAGAATGCGTGCGCCCCAATGGCGCATACGTACTTGTGCGGATCGGCCCACGCGGGCGGCGTGGTCACGACGTCAGGATTATAATACAGGACCGTCTCGGGCGTGAGGCGCTGATAGTCCGCGCCGCCTGCGTACTTCCCCATGAGGACGGCGCCGCTCACGACCAGGCATTGCGCCCACGACTTATCGGCCCGGGCTTGCGCCAAGAGCTCGTCAGCGCGGTCGCTGGCCTCAACGTCGTCATGCGCAACACGCAGGTACTTCCCGCCGATCATCTTGAACCAGAACGCCGAGAATTGATCCTTGTGCAGCACCGTGCCGGCAATGGTCCCATCACTGGAATAGTGGAGTGCGGCGCGGTTGAGCACCACGCGTGCTACCGCCGCTTTACCGTCGTCAGGCTCGCCCCGGGCTTCCGTCCAGACGCACAAGGCCAGCAGGGTTGACGGCGTGAGATCGGTCATTGCGGGGGCGGTGCGGCAATGCCGGCGAGCAAGGTTTGGTGCGCGATTTCCTTTTGGATCATCGACCAGGCGATTGCGGCCAGAGCCACCGCGACGCCAGACAGCACGCTAACGAATTGCGCGGTCTGATCGGAACTCATGAGCCCGGCGGTAACGAGCGACCCGGCGACGGTGGTGAGCGCGTGGCGCGCGCCGGCCGCTGCGAGTTGCGTGACGATGTTCGGGACGACTACCGGCGTTACGTCAGTCACGGCTTGTGCCCCCCGATGTGCGTTGACGCGATGGCCACGCCCGCCGCGGCCAGCGCGGTAAGCAGGCCCTCGATAATCTTGCCGCCCGACCATTTGAACGGTTTCCACATGGCTTCGAGTTTGCCTATGCGGTTGTCCAGTGATCGCTGGCGGCCCTTGATATCCTCGATGTCGTCATTGATGGATGAGAACTCGCCGACGATGCCGATGTTTTCGAGCACGGCGACTTTTTGCTGCACCTGACCGATGTGCTCCCGACTGATCCGGGCTTCCGTGGCCATTTCGCGCAAAAGCTCCAACGCGGCGTCATTGGGGCGCAATACCGGCTCGTCACTCATTCTTGCCCCCGTCCTCAACGCAAAGACGTTATTACGCTGGGTTTCCTCGCCTAGCAACCACGCGGTGCGGGGGTATGTGGCGGCGATGTTCATTGGTGCTGGCGTGTCGGAGTGGCGCGCGTGGAGCATTCGGGACACCGTAAGGCCAATAGGGGTCCGACATAACCGCACAATCCGCATTCGCCTTCAACCGGATTTGCTTCGGCGCGCAGACGACGCGACGGCCGATCACGGTAAAGCCTGGCGGTGAGGGACGCGGTTTGCTGTCTCATGAGTGCGAGGGCTAGCGCAGTTTGACCGCCGCGTCAATCCTATTTGACCGCGATAGACTGGACCATTTCGCGATAGATGCGCTCCGCCTCGTGCGGGTCGGTGGTCTGCAGCTTCACGGACTGCACGGCTGCGTTCATGTCCACGCTATGGCGCACCTTGTCGTCGTAGGCGCCGAGGATACGGCCCAACGTCTCAAGGGCCTTGTGTCGATCGGCGATTATGAGCTCGGGCCCGTGCCGCGTGCGCTTCACGCCGCCGAACAGTGCCCGGGCGCCGGCGGTGAGCTTCGAGGTGTCGCGCGCCACTACGCGCTCAATGCCTTCTCCATCGCATTCCGGGCATTCGGGATTAGGCTCGCGCGCCGCCCTGAAACCGAAGCCGCCGCCGATGTCGGGCAGGGCCGCATCCTGGCGTTGGGCTTCGTCGCATAGCGCCAGGTATTCACGCTCTCGCCACTGGTAGGCGTGGTCCGTCCCCCAACAATGCCGGCAGTTCCCGACGCGCAGCCCGGTAAGCTCGTCAGGGTCCGCAGTGGCAATCTCCACGAACATTGTCCGCAGCTTATCCACAGTCATTGCGAGAGCGGGCGTACCGGCACTGACAATGGCGTCAATCCGTTCCTTAATTTGAGGTAGCGCTAACAATTTGCTGGCGGACGTTTCGCAGGCGTTTTTCTTTGTCATCGCGCCGACATTGTAGGCATGACGATACGCCCGAGGGCCGTCACGATACTCGGCGTAGTGCTGCGCAAACTTCTCTTGCTTGAATGTCAAAGCCATAGCGGGAAAAATGGCCCCCGATGGTCACGAATGCAAGCCAGAATAGGCTCTCGTGTAAAAAAGCCCCTTTTAGACACGTTTCGTTTAAACCTCGTTTGAATGGTTTCTTAATGTTTTCAATAGCTTACCTCCTATTTAAACCAATAAACGATAAACGGGGTAGTTACGATCTTCATAATATTGCGCACGCACGCACCCTAATAACACTATCATAGATAAATAGGGCTAGAAGTATGCTGAAAAGAGGGTAGGGTATTACGGCGGTCTTTGACCGTCCGGACTGAAACGGGGCGTGTTTTCGTGTAAAACTCCGTAACCCTCTGTTTCTTAACGCAGAAAAGTACCCGAGGCGATATGCGAAAGCCGTTTAAAACCCATTGTCGTTTCTGCCATCGGCCTCTTGAAGGCGGAAAATGCAAGCCATGTTTTTTCGAGCACATTAACGGCTCGTATAAACCCGGAAGTATCGGACGAAAAGTCGAAGCCGAAAAATTAAAATGGGATATCTATCCTGATTATTGTTCTACTCACGGGCTTATAGAGTTTGGCGTATCAAATATGCGCTGCGTTGAGTGCGCCCCGGAAGATTACCAAGAACGGGATGCGCGCGCCGTGGCCCGCAAAAAGGGATCATCAAAATATATCGCGCGATGCGATACGCATGGTCTGGCCGCTTTTCACGTTAGGAACGGGCTTTGCTCGATATGTTTCAACTCCGTGGGAGGCGTTCGCCCTTGGGGTGACGCGCCGTCTCCGCGCTCCCTCGCTCGAAAAGCTGGCGAGAAGACCTACATGGGCGGATGCGAGACGCATGGCCACACGGCGCATTATGTGGCCACGGGGCGCTGCGCAACGTGCTTTACGTCGGCGGGCATGGTCCGCACTCGTGACCCTTCTAGCGCCCGCGCAGAGGCCAGGGCGGCGGGGCAATCGATATACCTTGACACCTGCGTCACGCATGGCGACAGGGCGCCTCATTACGTCTTGAATGGCAAGTGCTCGCGTTGCTTCACGACGGCCGGTGTCGCCCGCCAGCCCGAGAGTATGTCCAAGCTGGCGGCGGAGAGCGCGCTCGCTCGGGGCGACCTCATGTTCTTCTGGCTCTGTAACAAATGCGGCCCCGGCGAGTTTAGCGCGCGGGGCCGTAGGTGTCTGCGATGCGATAGCGTGGCTACGGATTAGCCCACCTTCGGCGTGGATAGGACGGTACGGAGGTCTGATATAGTCAGCTCGACATATGGGCTGTCCGCGTCTCCGGTTCCCCAATTTTCAATGAACCGTCTGTAATGGCCGCTGGGTTCAATCCCATCCAAAAATGCAGCGACCCTCTCTCTCGCGCTCATCCCCCTTCTCCCCTAAGTGCTGCAAGGGCTGCCCGGGCAGCGTTCCGGCAGTAGTTCTTGTGGTCTTCGGAATTGGATTCCCAAGGCTGGCAGATCGGGCACCACAGGTCGTGCATGGC
>JGI26470J50227_1000520_pt1 | contig 15737 bp, 14 predicted proteins | sample FreactTroBogLake_FD_50227 | JGI IMG/M metagenome (IMG submission 50227) | reverse complement strand
CCTGGTTGTGTGGACTTTATGGTCTTTCATACGACATCGATTCCGGATGAATACAAGAGTCGACCTATTTATGACCACAACCCAGAATTTGCCCTGATTCGCATCACCGAGTCGGAAATGCAACAGGTCGCTAACTACCTTGCCGATGCGGCAAATCAAGCGACCGGCCCGATTGAGGTAATCATCCCAGCCGAAGGTTTCTCCATTCCTAATACTCTAGATGGCGTCTTCTGGAATCGAGCAGCAGATGCTGCCTTCGAGCAGACACTGATCGGTTCGCTGGATAAAAGTATTTGGGTTGAGAAGTTGCCACTTCATGTGAACTCACGCGAGTTCGGCGTTGCAGTGGCAGATCGATTTGTTTCGTTGCTCAGCACAGAGTCGTCCCTACAAGCAAAAATAGAGAGATAGCGAGGAAGAACAATGGATTACGCAACCCCCCAACGGAAGGTTCCGCATATCACCAAGGGCGATGAGGCATTTCGCGCCAAGTTCCGCTCTTGGAATATCGCCGATCTCTCCTATGTAGATATCAACGAGTACCTCGCCGTCAAGGATGTTGTGCTCGTTCCGATGGCAAGTACCGAACAACATGGACCGCACTTGCCGCTTTATACCGACACCATTACCGCGATTGAAGTGGCCTCACGTGTCTCTGAGCAGATTGGCGTCTTCCATACTCCTCCAATCTGGACCGGATATTCACCACAGCACATGTATGGNCCNGGCCANGGNCGCGGCACCATTACCGTTCGGGCATCCACACTCAATGACTTGATGTACGACGTGGCGCGAAGCCTGATTCACCATGGCTTCAACCGAATCATTTTCGTGAACGGCCACGGTTCGAATATCAAGGTGGTTGATCCAGTACTTCGCAAGCTTCGCTATGAGACCAACGCGCTGATTGGATTTGTGAAGCCATATATGGAGCGCTACACGGGCATCTTGGCCGGCTTGATGGAGAACCCACCTGAGGAGACTCCTGGTTGGCACTCATCTGAACTCGAGACCTCGCAAGATATGGCCTGGAACTCTGATTTGGTCCGAATGGAACGTGCGGTCGATACCCGCGCTCACACACCGGCCTTCCTGCCAAAGTCCTTCGCTAAGCACGATGGCATGCCCGATGTGGAGTTCGAGGGCTACCAGTACTTCCAGTTCCCTATGGATCACCATGAGTTCGTCGAGAACGGCATCATCGGCAACCCAATGCGCGCTACCAAGGAGAAGGGCGAAGAAGCCTTCCGCCGCTANAGCGAGCACGTCGCCAAGGGCGTACTAGAGCTAATGAACACCCCCGTGACCGTAAAGAATCGGGAATTCATTAATCGGGTATAAGGTTGGCCCGTGGCAACGGCAAAGGCGAGCGCATCCAAGACTTCTCGCAAGTCAAAAGAATTCGCTCGCAACTCAGATTCGCTCGGCGCGGATGCGTACGAGTGGATAGTCGGTGCCATCACAACTTTTGCTATTCCGACCAATAGCCAACTCTCGGAAAACAAGCTTGCTTCGCAACTAGGCATCTCCCGAACTCCGATTCGGGAGGCCCTGAAGCGACTCGAAACTGAAGGTTTGGTTCGACGCGACGACTCCGGTCGATTCATTGTGGCGATGCTGACCCACAAAGATGTCGATGACGCCTTGGATTTTCTGACAATCTGCGACACCTATATTTTTTCAGCAGCAGCGAAGAATATTTCCAAGGCGGATGCCAAAGTATTGAGCGACTGCGCCAAGGAGATGCTGGATGCTGGAAAGTCCGGCGATCAGGGTGCCTGGTCAAAAGCCGATAGCGTTTTCCACGAGCTAGTTATGACCAGCTCAAACAATCCGATTGTTTCTGAGGCGGCTCGCATGACGCGTCGCCGCATTCAACGTTTCTGGGCGCGCTCGGCAGCCGCGGGNAAGAACCTTGCCTCATGTTCACAGGAGCACGTGGATATCGCGAATGCGATTGCGGTCAATGACGTCAAGAAGATTGGGGTCGCGGTGGGGGAGCACATCGCTCACCTGCGCACGCATATGCACGAGATCATCGATGCCGCGGCGCCCTTTCTTGGGGTAGCTCAGTAAGCCCGTTTATCACTTTTTCGTTATAAAAACCCGCTAAGAAAACCCCGAAAGGCTCTTGACGAATCTCACAATACAGACTTGTATACAGGTCTAGATACAAGTCAGGGTACGGAAAGGGGAATTGCCATGAGCCAGTTTTTATTTACTGCCCTCAATGGAATTACTCTTGCCGCGGTTTTTTTCCTGGTGGCGAGCGGCCTGACTTTGATCTTCGGCCTCATGAGAGTGATCAATCTGGCGCATGGCGGGTACTACCTATTCGCTGCTTATTTTTCATACACAATCATGCAACACGTTCACAACTGGGCACTCGGCGCACTTATCTCATCGATCGTTATGGCAGTCGGCGGAACATTTATCTATTTGGTTTTACTTCGTCGCTTTCAGTACGAAGAATTACGTGTCGCGCTTATCACCCTTGGCCTCTCACTTGTCCTGCAGCAAATAATGCTCGCTCTCTTTGGCGGAGACGCCTATCAAATTAGCGTGCCTCAGCCACTTCAAGGAGCCATCCACATTCCCGGAATGATGATTGGCTATCCAAAGTTCCGAATCGCATTTCTGGGATTTGCAATTGTCACGGGAATTCTTCTTTGGGCGTTGATCTCCAAGACCAAATTCGGATCCATTATCCGCGCCGGCGTTGACGACACTCAAATGGTCTCAGCGATGGGAATCGACATTCAAAAAGTCTTTACGGTTGTTATCGCACTTGGATGTGCTCTAGTCGGTTTTGCTGGTGCCGTAGGAGGAACATCAATTGCCTATGGAATGGGTACCGATGGGGACTTCCTGCTCTTCTCCTTGCAAGTAGTAATCATTGGCGGACTCGGCTCAATCGGAGGAGTAGCCATAGGTTCGTTATTAGTTGGCCTGATCGGGCAAATGGCTACCGCTTATATTCCGACAATGAGTGGCGCCTTGCCCTTCATCGTAATGATTGTTGTTTTGGCATTTCGTCCGCAGGGAATTCTGGGGCGCAAGCTATGAAACTTTTGAGCTCTCTCCGAGGCCGCAATGTCGCTGCGATCGTGGTTCTCTTCGCCGTAGCGTTTCCATATATCGTCCCCAATCCTGGATTCTGGGTGTTGAACGCAGGCACCCGTACCTTGTGGATCGGACTTCTTGCCTTATCGATGATTTATCTCAACCGAAATCTGGGGCTGATGTCTTTGGGTCAGCTCTTCTTNTCCGGAATGACCAGCTACACAATCGCGATTTTGACGGAGAAGCACGGTATGAGTTTCGGGCTTTCCATTCCACTCGGGGTTCTAGTCGGCACTCTGGCTGGGTTAATTATTGGTTGGGTCGCGCTAAAGACCGAGGGCGTTTACTTCCTGATGCTCACGTTAGCAGTCGCACTCGGCTTGTACTCGCTCAGCTTGGCGGCCGAGACGATTACAGGCGGACATACTGGAATCAACTCGGTCGCGCCGCCAAAGATTTTTGGAATCGATATCACGGCTCGAAATACTTTTTACTATCTCTGCTTGATCATCAACCTTATTGTTTTTGCCCTATGCGTCTGGTTACAACGCACAAACTTTGGCTTGGCGCTAAACGGAATTCGAGATAACTCGATCCGAACCNCCTCGCTGGGCTATAGCAACCGAGCGCTCCGGTTAGCCGCATTCACCTTCTCGGCTTTCATCGCATCAATCGCGGGAATTATTGGTCTGTTCTACTACCAAGCAATCTCGCCCGACAGCGTCGGACTTATCCGTTCAATCGACTTGCTGGTGGTCGTGGTCGTCGGGGGAGCCGGCTATCTCATCGGCGGCTACGTCGGTGCTGCGGNGATTGCGGTATTTGAATCGGTGATTCAGGACTACACAACATATTACGTCGCCGCCGAAGGCGCGCTCTTCATCGTCATCTTGCTTTTAGCACCGCAAGGTCTAATGGGGATTGGTGATCAGATCAGGGCTCGGCGCGATCGCACACGGGCATCACTGATTGGTGGTGAGTAGGAAAAACAGGTTTCTGTTCCTAGCAGGTGGGGACAGGAGTGCTTCGGGTCGATGGAAGTCGACCAGCAGCAAACGGGTAGAGATGGCCTCGGCCCGCAGTATGAAGTGGAGAAAACATGATTAACAAGCGCTTCAAAGCGCTAGCAATCTTGAGCGGCACCGCCGTCGCAGCTGCGATGTTCGTAGCCGTGCCATCAAGCTCTGCTGCTAGCACGCCAATCAAGATTGGCTATTTGAATGCAACAATCGGACCTTTCGCTGGACCAGCTCCAGATGGAACCCGTGGCGTAAAGATGGCACTAGCTGAGTTTGGCGGCAAGATTGCCGGACACCCAATCCAGCTAATCGAAGAAGCAACCGACGCGACTGCCGCAACCGCAGTAGCTAAGGCGAAGATTTTGGTCGAGAAGGACAAGGTCAGCTTGATCTTCGGACCACTTTCTGGCGATGAAGGTGTTGCTCTTGCGAACTACGCAAAGACCGTTCCGACCGTAACCTTCGTAAACTCATCATCTTCTGCATCTGAAACCACACTGGTAGCGAAGGCTCCTAACTTCTTCCGCTTCCACGGTGACGCNGCTCAGTGGAACGGTGGCTTGGGACAAGTCGCTTACTCCATGGGTTACAAGAAGATTGCGTCGTTTGCTGATGACTACTCATTCCCTTATGCAAACTTTGGTGGCTTTGCGGCTGGCTTCTGTAAGGCCGGCGGAACCATTGAGAAGGCACAATGGCCAGCTTTGGGAACCAAGGACTACTCATCCGTTATCGCAGCCATTCCTACCGATGTAGATGCAATCTACGCTGGCGTTGGTGGATCTGATGCNGTTCAGTTCCTTACTCAAGCCCTTCAATTCGGCCTCAAGAAGCCACTTATCGGCGGCACCATCTTGGTGGACGCATCGGTATTGGCCGCAAAGGCAGATATCCAGTCAGCAGCGATTGGAACTATTGCAGCTGGTCCAGTTCCACCAGCTGATTACCATTCACCAGAGTGGAATAAGTTCGTTGCTGCATACTCGAAGGTTCCGGGTGCATATCCTTCACCTTCAATCTTCGCAATCCTCTACTACAACAGCTTCAAGTCGCTTCTTGCTGGCTTGAACGCAGCTGGTGGAGATCTCAGCAACAACCAAGCAAAGCTCCGTGCAGCGCTTGGCTCCTTGAAGTGGAACNCCCCAACCGGCCCACTTTCAATGGACAAGAATCGCAACGCCATTACTTCAACCTTCATTTACAAGGTTGTTTCTGATGGCAAGGGTGGCGCAACAACCGCTCTCATCAAGCGCTTCGACAACGTTGCTCAAGGCACCAAGGTTTACGGCCGTATCAGCAGCTGTGCGGATGTGGCTTAACCGATCATGAACATGACCACCAATAGTTCCGCGGCGCTTTCTTTGCGGAATGTCTCGCGGAATTTTGGTGGCATTCGCGCTGTGTCGGACATCAGTTTTGATGTCCGGCACGGTCAGCGACTCACAATTATCGGCACCAACGGGGCTGGAAAATCGACGCTCTTTAACTTAATCGCGGGCGCCTATCCACTGAGCTCCGGGTCGATTTCAATTTTTGGCGAAGATGTCTCCAAGCAAAGCGCACGTAAGCGCGCCAGCATGGGGCTCGCTCGCACTTTTCAGACGTCAAAGTTATTTACAGGATTGACCGCGCGCCAAAATCTCTTTGTGGCGCTTCATAAGACCAATGGCGTGAAGCGCGCCGGACTTTTTAGTAGTCCAGCTCGTGATTTGCAGCTGGTCGCGGAGAGCACGGAAGCACTTCGTAAAGTGGATCTGCTACATAAGGCAGATGTAATGGTTTCAGAATTCTCGCACGGCGAAACTCGCCAGCTTGAGGTGGCGATGGCATTAGCCCTCAACCCACGGCTATTAATGCTGGACGAGCCAGCCGCTGGTATCTCACCGAGCGAGCGCGGCCGCCTGGTTGACCTCCTTCGCTCACTCGACAAGGACATCTCACTGTTACTTATCGAACACGATATGGCGATTGCGCTTGCGGTAGCGGATCACGTGATAGTGATGCATGACGGCAATATGTTTATGCAAGGTACGCCCGATGAAATCCGAAACAGCGCGGAGGTCCGCGACTTATACCTAGGACACGGCAATGAGTAAGTTAATTATCAAGAACCTTGAAGCCGGCTACGGACATGTCAAAGTCCTTCATAAATTGTCTTTAGAAATTAGCAATGAACCGATCGCAATCATGGGGCGCAACGGAATGGGTAAAAGCACTCTTGCGCAGACCATCATGGGACTGATTCCCATTTCGGGTGGCAGCATTGAATATGACAACAAGACTCTCAACGGCATGGCGCCCTATCAAATAGCTCGTCATGGCATCGCCTACGTTCCGCAGGGGCGACGGATCTTCCCATCCCTTAGCGTGGACGAGCATCTCAAGATGGTGGAAAAGCGCGGGGGNGCTTGGACCACGAAGAAAATTTATGAACTTTTCCCTCGCCTCGGAGAACGCAAAAAGAATGGTGGCGCAATGCTCTCTGGCGGCGAGCAACAAATGTTAGCGATTGGTCGCGCGCTATTGACTAATCCATCGCTCCTATTGATGGACGAACCTTCCGAGGGTCTGGCGCCCGCTGTCGTAGAGCACCTGGCCGAGACACTGCGCACGCTTGTCCGAGAAGGTCAACAAATTTTGTTGATTGAACAACACCTAGGGTTTGCAACGTCGCTCTGCGATAACGTGCTGATACTTTCCAATGGCGAGATTCAGACGCAGCTCTCGTCTTCAGAGCTCAAAGCAAGTCACGAGCTCCAAAACAAATACTTGGGTGTCGCTTAACCAAAGGTCGTAATTCATTCAACAACTCGAGAAAGAGGTAAGTATGTCGAAGCCACTACGAGTAGGAATGATTGGCTACGGCTTTATGGGGAAGGTTCATTCGCACGCCTTTCGTTCGGTAAATCCCTTTTTCCCTGACGCGCCACAGGTTGAAATGACAGTCATCTGTGGTCGAGACGCAGCCGCGCTTGAGAGCGCTCGACAGACCTTTGGCTGGCGCGAAGCTGAGACTGATTGGAAGAAGGTCGTTGCTCGGCCCGATATCGACATTATCGATATTTGTACCGCTGGCGATACCCACGCGGAAATCGCGCAGGCAGCGTTGGCGGCCGGCAAGCATGTAATTTGTGAGAAGCCGTTGGCAAACAGCGTTGCGGAGGCCGAGGCAATGGCTGCGTCAGCTCGCTCGGCGGCAAACAACGGCGTCTTTGCCATGGTTGCGTTTAACTATCGTCGCGTTCCTGCGCTCGCGTACGCGCGCAAACTTATTGCAGATGGAAAGCTAGGCNCCCTTTTTCATGTTCGGGCGAATTATCTTCAGGATTGGATCATCGACCCAGAGTTTCCGTTGGTCTGGCGTTTGCAGAAAGATAAAGCAGGTTCTGGTGCGCTTGGCGACATTGGTGCGCACATCGTTGACGTTGCCTATTTCCTCACCGGTTCAAAAATCACATCGGTGAGTGGCCGCTTAAAGACATTCATTAAGGAGCGGCCATTGCCTGGTGCNTACACCGGATTAGTGGCCGGTGCCTCGGCAGGTAGAGGACCGGTGACAGTGGACGACTCGGCGGTTTTCACGGCGGAGTTAGATAACGGCGCGCTTGCAACATTCGAAGCTACTCGATTTGCAGCGGGCCGGAAGAATGGCATGAGCATCGAAATTAACGGCAGTAAGGGCAGTCTGTACTTCAACTTCGAAGATATGAATGAACTTCTGGTGCACGATCACACCGCACCAAGCTATGAGGCGGGATTCCGAAAGGTATTGGCTACGGATGGCGCGCATCCCTACGTCGCGGCGTGGTGGCCACCAGGACACATTTTGGGGTACGAACACACATTTACCCACGAGGTATATGACTTCCTCACATGTGTTGCCGAAAAAAAGCAGCCCTCGCCATCCTTCGATGATGGTCTTTACATTCAAAAAGTGCTTGACGCGGTAGAGGNAAGCGCACAAAACAATTCTACGAACACACCAGTGCGGTAAGCACGGGCGCCGACTGAAGTAATCGATAGAGAGGGAAAGACATGACACGTCCAGTAACACTATTCACAGGCCAATGGGCTGATTTACCTTTTGAAGAGATGTGCCGGTTAGCCTCCAGTTGGGGTTATGACGGCTTAGAAATTGCTTGTTGGGGAGATCATTTCGAAGTGGATAAAGCTGTAAGCGACCCTAACTATGTTAAGGGTCGTCACGAAATATTGAAGAAGTACAACCTCAAGGTTTATGCCATTTCTAATCACTTGGTTGGCCAAGCCGTTTGCGATAATCCGATCGACGAGCGGCATAAAGGAATTTTGCCTTCGCGAATCTGGGGCGACGGTGAACCAGAAGGAGTCCGTCAACGTGCGGCAGAGGAGATGAAAAACACGGCGAGAGCCGCTCGTGCGCTTGGCGTCGATGTCGTTATTGGTTTTACAGGTTCATCAATTTGGCATACGGTGGCGATGTTTCCACCAGTTCCACCTGCAATGATTGAGGCAGGTTACAAAGATTTTGCCGATCGCTGGAACCCAATTCTCGATGTATTTGACGAAGTCGGCGTGAAATTTGCCCACGAAGTCCACCCATCAGAAATTGCATACGATTATTGGACAACGGTTCGCACGCTCGAGGCGATTAAGCACCGCCCAGCCTTTGGTTTGAACTTCGATCCCTCGCACTTTATTTGGCAGGATCTTGATCCAGTCGGCTTCCTCTGGGATTTTAAGGATCGGATTTACCATGTCGACTGCAAAGAGTCGAAGAAACAACTCAACGGTAGAAATGGTCGCTTGGGATCACATTTGGCCTGGGCCGATCCTCGCCGCGGATGGGATTTCGTCTCTGTCGGTCATGGCGATGTGCCATGGGAGGCCTGCTTCCGGATGCTGAACGCGATTGGCTACAACGGTCCAATCTCGGTGGAGTGGGAAGATGCCGGAATGGATCGGCTCATCGGCGGCCCTGAATCGCTGGAATTCATTCGCAAAATGGTGGCTATCGAGCCACCGGCGGCAGCTTTCGACGCAGCCTTCTCATCCAAAGATTAACTAGGAAGATCAGTGAGAAAGATTAATTATTGAACTAGTCGATTGTGCGGAAGGTGGGACTTGAACCCACACGTCTTACGACACAGGTTCCTAAGACCTGCGTGTCTGCCATTTCACCNCTCCCGCTGGGGATGAGAGAAGGCTAAAGTAAGTTCAAGAACAAGACAAACTGACCAGAAATACTCAACCTCTCAAGGAGCGTGCACCATGGCTTACGAAGCGAAACCCGCCGATAAATTCACCTTCGGCCTGTGGACGGTTGGATGGCAGGCGCGTGATCCCTTTGGTGATGCCACTCGTGCNCCCCTTGACCCGGTTCGATCAGTGAACGAGCTCGCTTCACGCGGCGCTTATGGCGTTACGTTTCACGATGATGACTTAATTCCATTTGGTTCAAGCGACACCGAGCGCGCTGGCCACATCGCAAAGTTCAAAAAGGCTTTGGATGAAACCGGCATGAAGGTTCCGATGGCGACAACGAACCTTTTCACGCACCCTGTTTTTAAGGATGGTGCATTTACCTCAAACGATCGTGATATCCGTCGCTATGCAATCTCTAAGGTAATGCGCAATATCGATTTGGCGGCAGAACTCGGTGCGCACACCTACGTATGCTGGGGCGGACGCGAAGGCGCCGAATCTGATGCAGCTAAAGATGGTTACGTCGCGCTTGAACGTATGCGCGATGCATTCAATATTCTTAGCCAATTTGTGATCGACAAGGGTTACAACATCAAGTTTGCGGTCGAACCAAAGCCAAACGAGCCTCGTGGTGACATCTTCTTGCCAACGATTGGCCACGCAATTGCATTTATCAATTCGCTCGATCATCCTGAGATGGTTGGCGTCAACCCTGAAGTTGGTCACGAGCAAATGGCTGGCCTCAACTTCGTGCACGGAATCGCGCAAGCGCTCTTCCACAAGAAACTCTTCCACATCGACCTAAACGGCCAACATGGTCCAAAGTACGATCAAGACTTGGTCTTTGGTCACGGCGACTTGAAGTCGGCCTTCTTCTTGGTTGATTTACTTGAGCGTTACAAGTATGACGGACCAAAGCACTTCGATTACAAGCCGGTACGCACTGAGGATGACAAGGGCGTTTGGGCGTCGGCTTCGGCAAATATGCGCACGTACCTGATTCTCAAGGAGCGCGCGCTCGCTTCCGAAGTGACCCACGCGTGGTCGCAGCGATGAAGGAATCTCGCATCGATCAGCTTGAAATTCCTACGATGGCAGCTGGCGAGACGTGGAAGGACCTCAACGATCCTTCATTCGACGTCGAGAGCGCGGCAGAGCGTGGAATGGGTTATGAGGCGCTCGACCAGCTTGCAATCGAACACCTCATGGGTGTGAAGGCTTAAACAGAACCCTTACGAGAGATTGCGTCGACACCGGCGGAGATCAACAATACGAAGCCGGTGACGATGTACTTGATACCAGCTGCATATCCGAGCAATCCCATACCGTTATCGATAACTGATACGACCAAACCGCCGAGGATTGCATCGCGAAGCTTGCCTTTGCCACCAAAGAGAGATGTTCCACCGATAACCGCTGCGCCGACGGCGTAGAGGAGAGTGGAAGAACCACCGGTTGTTGGTGAGATCGAGTTTTGGCGCGAAGCGAAAATCAAGCCTGCGACCGCGGCCATTCCTGAACAAATAACGAATGCCATGGTACGAACGCGCTTGACGTTAATACCGGCGCGACGAGCAGCTTCAGCGTTACCGCCGACTGCATACAAGTGACGACCGAAGGCGGTGCGTTGCAGGAAGAAGGTTCCGACAACCAAAATCAAGAGAATCACTGGAACGATATAAGGAGTTCCCTTGAGGCTAATCAGCTTCGGATTGTTCGAACGCTCGAGGTTCAAGACATAGACGGCGAAGGCGCACAAAGCGAGCAATGAAGCGGTCTTCAACACCCAGAGCTGCATGAGCTCGACCTTGAGACCCTGCTTACGACGCAACTGCATCTTGCGAAGTCCGGAGAGCACGTATAGAACGGCGCAGACGACAAAGAAGATCCAGCTATTGGTGACGCTGATGTTGCTGTTCTCAATCTTCAACACCGTCGGTTGTGTCATAGGAATCGTTCCACCTTCTCCAGCGAGAAGAAGCAAGAGACCTTGGAATCCAAGGAAGGCGGCGAGGGTGACAACGAAGGATGGAATGCCGAGATACGCAACCAACCATCCGATTGATGTTCCGAGTGCAACGCCGACGATGATCGAGAGACCAAATGCCCAGTACCAAGGCCAACCATGGTTGGTCACCAAGATGGTCATAACCGCACCGCAAACGCCCGATGCGTATCCAGCCGACAAATCGATATCGCCGAGCAGTAATACGAAAATCAAGCCCATGGCGATGACAATGACCGCGGCGGCCTGAGTCAACAAGTTTGCGAAGTTGATTGGAGTCAAGAAGGTCGGTGACATGACGGTAAAGACCGCGCAAAGTACGACCAATCCGAGGATTGCCGCGAGCGAACCGATATCGCCGGAACGAATGCGCGACCAGTAGTCGGTTATCGCGCTCTTGATGCTTGGCTTTACAGGGGTATCAACAGTCGTCATTTAGCGAGCTCCAACCGGTGTCACACCAGCAGATTTGCCGGTAGTAATAAGTTCAATGACCTGATTTGTGGTGACATCTTTCTTCTTTACCTGCGCAGCCATCTGGCCGAGATACATGGCAGAAATATTGTCTGCCACTTCAAAAACATCCGTCAGGTTGTGGCTGATCAATACAACCGCGATGCCGTTGTCGGCGAGGCGACGAACCAAGTTCAAGACTTGTTCGGTCTGCGATACGCCAAGCGCGGCCGTTGGTTCATCGAGCACAACCACCTTGTTGTTCCACAAAACTGCACGAGCAATCGCAACGGTCTGGCGCTGTCCGCCAGAGAGTGAAGCAACGGTCTGGCGAATCGACTTCACGGTCCGAACGCTGAGCGAGTCGAGCGTCTTACGAGCAGAGATTTCCATCTCCGCCTCGTTCAAGGTCATACCCTTCTTTACTTCGCGACCCAAGTACATGTTGTGGACGATGTCGAGGTTGTCACAGAGCGCGAGGTCCTGATACACAATTTCAATACCGAGCGCGGTGGCGTCGCGCGGACCGCTAACGCTCACCTTGTTTCCTTCAAAGATGTAATCGCCATGATCGATTTCGTAGATACCCGCGATGCATTTGATCAAGGTGGATTTACCTGCGCCATTATCGCCGACGAGCGCGGTGACCTGTCCTGGGTAGACGTCGAAGTCAACGCCACGCAGTACATGGACGGCACCAAAAGATTTATTTATTCCGCGGAGCGAAAGGATTGCTTCAGTCACAAATCTGCCTCGGGCTTTCTTTATCTGCTCTTTTTTGGGGGGGCGAGCTGCGGGATGTGAACGGCGCAACTGTAGTTTATTTGTGGGGGATTTACGAGGAGCGGATTCCCAGGATTCAGGGAGGGAAAAAGCGAGAGGCCCGCCGGATTACTCCGACGGGCCCCGCATTACTGATTTTCAGACTTACTTGACACCGTACTTGGTACAAGCAGCTGCACCTGCGATTGCGCAGATCTTTGCAGCGGTGGTCTGACCTGACTTAACAACAACCTCAACGTTTGACGCTGTGATTGCTGTTGGGGTCAAGAGAACGGATGGAACCATTGTCTTGCCCTGTGAAGTCATGCCGGTAGCTGTTGTTGCCTTCTGGCCCTTGAACAAAGCAACTGCAAGTGCTGCAGCAGCGTTTGCCTCTTGAGCGATTGGCTTGAAGACGGTGTTTGAAAGGTCACCAGTCAAGACTGCAGCAAGACCATCGTCTGTTGCATCCTGGCCTGATACGCAGACCTTGCCGTTAAGACCGTTCTTCTTCAATACTGCAACAGCAGCAAGTCCGAGACCTTCGTTAGCTGATACAACTGCATCAAGCTTTCCGCCAGCCTTGGTCAACATCTGCTNGAAGATTGTTCCGCCCTGGACGTTGTCCCAGTTTGGTACTGACTGATCNTCAACAAGAGTTCCGCCGTTAGCCTTGAGGTAAGGACCAACTACAGATGCGTAGCCTGCCTTGAACAAGGTTGCGTTGTTATCTGTTGGTGAACCGTTCAAGTAAACAACACGTGGGTTCTTTACNCCCTTTGCCTTGAGGCAGTTAACAATGCCGGTTCCCTGGAGAACGCCGACCTTGGTGTTGTCGAATGAAACGTAGTAAGACTCTGTGCCACCGAGTGTGAGGCGGTCATAGTCGATTGTTGGAACGCCTTGTGCCTTTGCCTTGGTCTGAACAGCAATGTTTGATGCTGCATCCAAGTTAACGGTTACGAGAACCTTTGCACCTGATGCCAAGAACTGATCTGCAATTGTCTGGAATGCAGTCTTGTCACCGTTTGCGTTTTGAATCTTTGCTGTTACGCCAGCAGCCTTGAACGCAGCTGTAAGAGCTGGACGGTCATAGGTTTCCCAGCGGTTTGATGAAGCAGCATCTGGAAGGATGACGCCAACGAAGCCTGCGGCTGCGTGAGCTGATGTTGCTGCAAAACCNGAAAGCGCAAGAGCAGCTGTTGCAAGACCAGCTACGAGCGCGTTACGACGCTTTGACATATGTTTGTTTACCTTTCGAAGGGTCTTATTCGTGGTCAAACCTGCTTTGACCGCGGGTCGAATAAGCGAGGTAAAGGTAACCCAACCAGCTGACTTAGCCCATATTTGGAAAGGGATAATTCGGACATTTTTGCTAACGATTAGATAACGCCCGTACGGGTACCCTTCACCAGATGAGCGCGCAATCGATTCAAGATCAGCTGAGCGCCACCATTCTCGAGGTTCTCCATAGCGCCAAGGCCACCGGCTTGCTGAACTGTGAAATCCCGGCCGAGGTGACGTTGGAGCGTCCTAAGAATCGTGATCATGGCGATTACGCCACATCCATCGCGCTGGCGCTCGCAAAGCCCGCGGGCAAGAACCCGCGCGAGGTCGCACAAATTTTGATTGATGGCTTAACCGGTAATAAAGATATTGCCTCGTTAGATATCGCTGGCCCCGGGTTCGTGAACATCACGCTTGCAAAAGCAAGTCAGGGCGCGGTTGTCCATTCAATTCTGCAACAAGCTAATAAATATGGTCACGGTAATTCCTTAAACGGCGTGGCCATTAACCTCGAATTCATCAGCGCCAACCCCACCGGACCGTTGCACCTGGGGCATACGCGCTGGGCGGCGGTTGGTGATGCGCTCGGTCGAGTGTTGAGCGCGGCAGGCGCGCGTGTGACGCGCGAGTTTTATATTAATGATCGCGGCAATCAAATGGATCTCTTCGGCGCATCTCTGCAAGCCGCTGCTGAAGGCAAGCCAACGCCGGAAAACGGTTATCACGGCGATTACATCCAAGATTTAGCGAAAGAGATTGTGGCGCAACATCCAGAAGCGAAGACGCTCGAGGAATTCCGTGATTATGGATACGCGCTTCAACTTAAACAACAACAAGATGTCCTCGATAATTTCGGAACCCACTTTGATGTTTGGTTCTCCGAGAAGTCGTTGTACGACAACAACTTCTTTGATCACTCGATGGCCGCGTTAAAGTCCCAGGGACATGTCTTTGAACAAGACGGTGCAACTTGGCTACGCACCACCGATTACGGCGACGACAAAGATCGCGTGATGATTAAGTCGGACGGCTCGTTTGCATACTTTGCCTCCGACACCGCTTATTACATCTCCAAGCGCGAGCGCGGATTCGATATTTGTATTTATATGTTGGGCGCAGACCACCACGGATACGTCGGTCGCTTAAAGGCGATTGCCGCGTGTGCTGGCGATGACCCCGAATACAACATTCATGTATTGATCGGCCAGATGGTGAAAATCATGGAAGGCGGCGAGGAAGTAAAGCTCTCTAAGCGCGCTGGAACGATTATTACCTTGGAAGAATTGGTGGAAAAGGTTGGCGTCGACGCCGCTCGTTACACCTTGATTCGTTATCCGGTAGAAACTCCGATGATTATGGATGTGGATTTGCTACGCAGCCACACCAATGAAAATCCGGTGTACTACGTGCAGTACGCGCACGCTCGGATTTGTGCAGTGCTTCGTAATGTGAACGACTTAAAGATTCCTTACGGAGCGGATCATGTTCATCCAGAATTGCTCGAACACGAGCGTGAACGCGAACTCTTGGGCGCGTTGGCCGAATTCCCTCGCATCGTTGCGGGCGCGGCCGAGATGCGCGAGCCGCATCGCATCGCTCGTTACGCCGAAGAGCTGGCCGGTATTTATCACCGCTTCTACGCGGATTGTCGCGTCTTGCCGCTCGGCGATGAAAAGGCCAGCGAGCTACATTCCGCCCGCGCTACATTGTGCAAAGCGACCGCTCAAGTGGTTGCAAACGCGCTAGAGCTTCTAGGCGTTTCCGCGCCGGAGAAGATGTAGATATGTCCTTTGCTAAGAATGTCTTTTCGCTGAACGCATCTTTCAACGGCGAGCTTTCGATTGCTGGCATAAAGGCTTCGACCCTCGCAAAAGAATTCGCGACGCCATTGTTCGTCATTGATGAAGATGACTTTCGTTCGCGCGCCACGAGCTGGAAGAGCGCACTCGACAAGCATTTTGGCG
>JGI26470J50227_1000519_pt1 | contig 15742 bp, 10 predicted proteins | sample FreactTroBogLake_FD_50227 | JGI IMG/M metagenome (IMG submission 50227) | reverse complement strand
GAATTGCGTTGGCTCGAAAACGATCAGCCGTCGGAATCGGCGCCTCTTGGGGTACCGGAGTTCGACGATCTGTTGACCCAGTTTCAAGGAATGAAGAATCAGGTGGTGCGGTTGCTGGCGGAGGTGGGGGAAAAAGAGAGGCGCCGTGCCGACCTCGAAATCGAGAAACTCAGAGCCCAGATCAATCCGCATTTCCTCCTCAACTCTCTGAACACCATCCACTGGCACCTGACCCTTCAGAAACAGGATCAGATCGACCGAATTGTTCAGACCCTGATTCGGCTGCTGCAGTACAACCTCGCCAAGTCCGGCGCCATGGCTTCTCTATCATCAGAGTTGACAGCCGTACAGGACTATGTTGATCTGCAACTAACGCGTTTCTCGTTCCGCTACAGGACTGTCCTTGCCGTTGAACGCGAGATTCTTGAGACCAGAGTTCCCCGGTTCTTCCTTCAGCCACTGGTCGAGAACGCCATTGCCCACGGTTTGACGGAGGACGGAGAGCTTGTGGTCGAAGTGGCATGGGCACCCGATTCAGCCCCTGGGGAAAAGAAACTGCGGATTTCCGTGAAGGACAACGGTCAGGGAATGGATAGGGTGCCCGAGGAGCCGGGCATGGGCATCGGCTTGGCCTTCGTACGACGGGTGGTCGAGACTACCTACGGAGGTCTGGCCACGGTCACCATTGAAACAGCCCCCGGCAGGGGGACGTCGGTCCATATCGACCTCCCCTACCATGGAGAAGAGCAATGATACGGGTCTTGGTCGTTGACGATGACAGAATGGCCCGGCAGGGTCTGATATTGACCCTTCCCTGGGCCGACTTCGGCATGGAAGTTGTCGGCGAGGCCTCACATGGGAAGGCGGCCCTGGCGACCCTCGAAACCCTCGAGGTCGACTTGGTGATCACCGATCTAGCCATGCCGCTGGTGACGGGCATCGAGCTGATGAAGGCCGCGGTCAAGCGGTGGCCCCGGTTACGGTTTGTGGTATTAAGTTTCCACCAGGATTTTCCGCTGGTCCAGGAGGCCCTGCGGTTGGGGGCCATCGACTACATCGCCAAACAGGACCTTGAAAAGGAGCAGATCGACGTCGTTCTTGGCCGGATCCGCGACCGCTTCATCGGTTCGGTCCAAGAATCGTCACCGATACAGACCGACGACACCCTTCCCCGGTGCCCGGTTAACGAGGCCTGGCTCTACCTCCGGACCACCGGGACCGGTCCTTTCGCACCCCCGCCCCAACAGGCCAACGTGTTGACCCCCGATTTGGCCCTCGTCCCCGGGTCTTCGGCCGCCGACCCGGGACCAAAGCCGGGGTGGGGCCGGGTGTGGCTCGTAGGAATCCTCCACGAACCCTTCCATCGGATAGCCAACGTGGGTACCGGGTACATCCAGGGCGCCTGGTTCTACGACAGGGACGCAGGCGGCCCCACCCACCAAACCTGGAGCGAATGGAACTCGGGGAGCGATAGGAACTGGGACCCGGTCGTCGACTCCTTTCGGTCTCGGTTCTTCGACTTCGCCTGGGTCGTCGACGACGAGGCCGACCAAAGGCTGCGATCCGACCTGGGGGCCGCCCGGATTCCGCCCCGGTCCCTAGTGACCCTCCTCACCGTGGTGCGGGAACTTTGGTTTCGCATCTACGGCCACAACGGATCCGACAGCCTTCCGTCCCTGGAGTCCCGGGGGTCTTGGGGCGAGGTCAACGCATGGCTGGTCGGGTTCAGGGCCAACATTCGCGAGGACCGGTCGAACCCCCGGTACCCTCCCCACATCCAAGCGGCCGTCATGCGGGCGATCCATATCCTCCATTCCCGGTTCGAGGCCGTCCTGACCGTCGACGAGGTCGCCCTTGAGGTCAACATGAGCCGCAGCCATTTCGCCGATTGCTTTCGGTCCATCACGGGCAAGACCTTCCACGACTTTCAAAAGACGGTTCGAATGGACAAGGCCAAAGAACTGCTGGCCACCACGGACATCTTGGTCTACCAAGTAGGTGAAATGGTGGGCTACCGTGACGAGAAGTACTTCAGCCGCCAGTTCAAGTCAACGTTCGGGGTTCTCCCCCAGGACTTCCGCGGGGGGAGAGGAAACGCCAAAAGGAACGGTGAGGTCTCGCCGGAATAGGTGGTTGCTTCCCTTCCTTCTCCCCCAACCGGGGCGTCCCGTCGCTCACGGCTTCGTCCAGTGTCGCCCCACAATGACTCTACCATTTGACATTCCTTAAGGAGGAATCATGATGAAACGAAGAGTCCTGGTTGCCCTGGCGACGGCCCTCATTGTGGCCGGCACGGGGACCGCCCAGACGGCCGATCCCCTGGCCAAGTATTCCAGTCCTGTCATCCTCAACATTGGAGCTTCGATCGACGAAACGGCGAAGTTCCCCGAAGGCGACAGCCCCGAGAACAGCATTTACACCCGGTGGCTCAAGGACAAGTACAACATCATCATCAAGGACACCTTCCAGGCGGCGGCTGCCGACTACCCCCGGAAGGTCAGCCTCGCCATCGCCGCCAACGACTTGCCCGATGCCATGGTCGTCAACGATGTCCAGCTCCGGCAAATGGTGAAGGCCGGACTCTTGCAGGACATGACCCAGGTTTTTGCCCAGAGTGCACCCCCGCTTCTGAAACTCGCCATGGAAAAGTCCCGGGGGTCAGCGTCTCGTGCCGCCACCTTCAACGGAAAACTCATGGCCATCCCCTCGACCACGGTACCCGATGACGGCTACACACTCTGTTGGATCCGCAAGGATTGGATGGACAAGCTCGGGATGAAACCCCCGAAGACCGTCGATGATATTGAGGCCCTGGCCAAGGCCTTCATCGAGAAGAACCCGGGCAACCTCCCCAAGGGCAAGACCATCGGGATCGGTGGCCCCCAGAGCGGAGGCCAGCTTTACGGTGACTTCCTCATCAACTCCACCAACAACAACTTTGCCTTCGACCCGATCTTCTCGGCCTACGGCGCGTATCCAGGCTACTGGGTCAAGGGCAAGGATGGCTTGGCGACCTACGGCTCCATCCAGCCCGAAACCAAGGCGGCTTTGGCGCGGTTGGCTAGCCTCTACAAGAAGGGGCTGATCGACCCCCAGATGGCTATCCGAAAAGATGCGACCGAGGGCATCGTTGCGGGCCAAGTCGGAATCTTCTTCGGTCCCTGGTGGCACGGCTACTGGCCCTTCCCCGACGCGGTCAAGCAGAACCCCAACGCCAACTGGCAGGCCTACGCCGTACCCCTCAACGCCAGTGGAAAGTGGGTTCCCCACACCGGCAACAGCAACACTCGGTTCGTCGTTGTCCGGAAAGGGTATGACCACCCCGAGGCTGTCCTGAAGATTCTGAACGGCCTGGACAAAGAAACAATAGCAAAGTCGACAATCCGGGGAGAGAACTACCCCCTCTATATGCCCGTCGACTTCCCCGATGGACTGTCGACTTCCTACGAGGCAGCCCTCGCCGTCGCCTCCGGCAAGAAGAAGCTGGAGGATTTCCAGACCCCCGAGTACCAGTACTATAACTGGTTGCAGCAGGACATCCAGGCGTTCACCGCGATCAAGAAGGGTCCGGCGAACAAGATGGACATCCAGTATTGGGACACCACCGACAAGACCTGGCCCCGGACCTACTCGGTCATGGTCGGCGCGGGGGCAATCTACTCCTCAGGGGCCCCCCTGGGCGCCCAGATTCCCTTCTACGCGACCACTCCGACCATTGAAGCCAGGTGGACCAGCCTGAAGAAGCTCGAAGACGACACCTTCATCGGCATCATCTTGGGCGGAAAGCCGCTGTCGGCTTTTGACGACTTCGTGACCCGTTGGAAGGCCCAGGGAGGCAACACCATCATCAGCGAAGTCCGGGCCGAACTGGCTTCCCAGAACTGATCTGATCGATCCCATCTAGCCCGGGGGACGGGTCGTCACCGACTGTTCGCCCCCGGGCCCATTCCACCAGTGAGGTCTCCCATGAGAAACAAAGGACTGGCCAAGCACTACTACGCCATGATGATCCCCGGATTCGTATGGCTGGTCTTATTCAGCATCGTTCCCATGGGGGGCATCCTCATGGCCTTCCAAGATTACAACCCCGGCTCGGGACTCTTCGGATCCCCGTGGGTCGGTTTAGCGCACTTCGAGTACTTGTTCCAGCTNAGCGACGCCTTCGAAATCTTCCGGAACACCATCGTCATCGCCGTCCTCAAGATCCTCGGCAACCTGTTCTTTCCCCTGGTCTTCGCCTTGCTCCTGAACGAGCTGCGGATCAAGGTCCNCAAGAAGGGAATCCAGACCATCAGCTACCTTCCCCACTTCTTGTCCTGGGTCATCTTGGGCGGCATCATGTTCGACATGTTTTCTCTCTCGGGTCCCGTCAACCAACTGATCGCCGCCGCCGGGGGCAAACCCATCGCCTTCTTCGCCAAACCCGAAATCTTCACGTGGTTGGTGGTGTTCAGCGACGTCTGGAAGGAGTTCGGCTACAACGCCATCTTCTACCTGGCGGCCCTCACGGCGATCAGCGAATCCCTCTACGAATCGGCCTCGATCGATGGGGCGACCCGGTGGCAACAGCTGTGGACCATCACCATCCCCGGCATCCAGACAACTGTCATCCTGTTGGCCGNGTTGAGTCTGGGCAACGTCCTGAACGCCGGGTTTGACCAGATCTTCAACCTCTACAACCCCGTGGTTTACTCGACGGGCGACATCATCGACACCTGGGTCTACCGGGCCGGCTTGATCGACCTGCAGTACAGCCTCGCTACCGCGGCCGGCCTCTTGAAATCGGTGGTCGGGTTCTTCCTGATCATCCTTTCGTACTTCCTGGCCGACAAGTACGCCCACTACCGCATTTTCTAAGGAAGACCACCATGATTCTGGACCGTTCCCCCAGTGCCAAAGCCCTTGACGTTCTGAACATCGCCATCTTGGTGTCCCTGGGCCTCTTATGCCTGCTGCCACTTTGGTACACGCTGTGCGTTTCCCTGAGCGAGAAGTCGGCCGTGGCGGCCGGGCTCGTCCAGTTGTGGNCCATAGGATTCAACCTCAATTCCTACAACCAGGTCATGGCGGATGACCGGTTCCTCCACGCCGCCTGGGTCTCGGTGGTCCGGGTCGGACTGGCCACGGCCCTTCAGTTCTTCGTCATCGTCCTGATGGCCTACCCCCTTTCGAAGACAAACCGGGATTTCAAGCTCCGGAACGTCCTGATGTGGATCCTGGTCTTCTCGATGCTCTTCAACGGCGGGTTGATTCCCTGGTACCAGACGATCCGTGGTCTAGGGCTTCTCAACAACATCTGGGCCCTTGTGCTGGGACCAGAGTTGCCGGTGTTTAGCGTGATCCTGGTGGTGAATTTCATCCGAAACCTGCCCAAAGAACTTGAGGAGGCCGCTACCATCGACGGGGCCGGTCCCTGGTACGTCCTCTTGAGGGTCATCCTGCCGGTATCGGTCCCGGTCATGGCCACGGTCTTGCTTATCGCCATCGTGTACCACTGGAATGACTTCATGAACGGGCTCATCCTGATGACCCGGACCGAGCAGTATCCCCTTCAGACCTACATTCAGCAGATGGTCATCGTGATCAATCCCAACATGACGACCGATGACTTCAAAAAAATGAACGAAATGTCAAACCAAACCCTGAACGCGGCCAAGATTTTCATCGCCATGCTCCCCGTCCTCCCGGTCTACCTGTTCACCCAACGGTATTTCATCACAGGGATCACCCTGGGGAGCGTGAAGGAGTGAAGACCCATGAGACTAGGCCGCAGGAACCCTCACCGTTGGAAGAGCGGTGGCCCCAGCCCGCTTCAGGAACCCTTGCACCGGGAGCGNCGCTGGCCTGGAAGGCCGTTCTTGGCACTCCGGTATGCCCAGCTCGCAAACAACTTCGGGTCGTCGGCGGGACATTAATTCCGGCTCCCTACCAGGAACGGGGAGAGTCCAACTTCCGCCGTTGGGAAGGTACAATTGACGACAGTCTCGAAGGAGCGGCCCTTGTCTTCCGTGGTGAGGGGGAGGATTGGGAACGAAAGGCCTTTCGCAGGGTGTTGGGTTCCAACGTTGGGGCCGGGCCCCTCACGATTTCGGCGACGGTAGACCGCGAGAACCTGGAAATTGACCCACAGGGGTTCTTCGGCATCGAAGCCGAAGTCTACTTGAGGAAACCAGGCCGAGCCGTTACCGACGTATTCGACGAACCCGACTTCCGCCATCGGTGGTCGATACCTGCACGGTCGGGCGAGGCGTTAGCGGTTTCTTGGTCCTTTGATCCGGGCGACCTGGCGGCTGTTGTCATCACGGTTGGGGGCCACAGCTTCGCTGGACGGGTCTCGGTTCGAGATCTGAAAGTAGCGGGCCTCAAGAACACGGTGGAACTTCCCTTCCGTCAAGACAGGAGCACTTCCCTGGGCGAAGACTTGTGGGTTGGGCTGAATCTCTGTACACGCAATTGGCCAAGATGGACTTTGACCCACCGGGGGCGGGTTGTCTTTCAAGGACCCATCTTCGATCGGGCCTCCGATCGTGCCGACTTCTGCATCTCGTTGCCCGCGGACCTTGGCGTCGGGGATGATTTAGCGCNGACTCTGGAGCGGCAACCCACCGGGCAAAGCTACCCCTACGAGATAGCGGCAATCGAACTGATCTCTGCCGCAGGTCGGGATTTCGAAGTTATCTCCCATCCCCGTTTTGTGGCCGCAGAGTCTGCTTTTTCACTCCTCGTCGAGACGACGAGGCCTCGGCTGGCCCTCGAGGTCACGTGTGGCGACGCGCTGACCGGACCCACCGGGCCAGTCGTCCTCATCGAACCCGGTTTTCACGTGCTGAAGTTCAACGCTGGACCACCAAAACCTGACGTACGGATTACAGTGTCCGACGGAAACCAGACGGCCGAGGTCGGGCCGTTCCAGGTGGTTGAACGGGGTCAAGACCCCGTTTGGATCTCCACCGGAGACGAAATCTACGTCGCCCTCGAAGAGCCGGCGTACGCCGCCTATTTCCGTTGGTTCGTACACCAGCGTGTGGGGAACTTCTATCAGTTCCGTCCTTCGTACCAGTGGAGCGGACAGAGGGCACCCGACCTCGACTTGTTGGTGCGGTATCGGAATCTCCTTGGCGACCTGGGAATCCCCTTCGCCTGGATGGTTGAGGGCCGTGAACTCGCCGGCTTGCACCTGAATCCGCCCCTATCGGCCCTCGACGTCCCAGGATTCCACGGTTTTCAGGCCCATGAGAACGATGGGTGCTTCTACTACTGGCAACACTTTCACCATGAGGGCTTTCACTCCGACATAGCGGCACGGCACAGACCCTTAGGGGGAATCTTTGCCAAGCACCGACCGATTTCTACCGACCACGGTACCTTCGTCCACNATGATCCCCGGGGTCTTGGCGACAGGGCGGAGGGAGCCCGGCGCTTTGTGGCCAACTTGGCCGCCGCCCGGGGCCCCTGCAGAAGGCACACCGGACCGTCGGTCCTGTTTCGATACTTGTTTCAGGCGGGGTACGAGTGGCTGGGAGCCGAGCAGATGTACGGCCCGGAAGCCGTCATTTTGGCAGCGCTGCGGGGTGCCAGCCGAGCGTACGGTCGCACCCACTTTGGGACTTTGCACGCCATGCAATGGGGTTCGTTCCCGTTCACCGACCCGAAGCACGCCGCCCGGCACTACTTGTCGCTTGCCACGGCCTACATGAACGGCTCGTCCCACTTGAACACAGAGGAAGGTCTGTGGACCGACGAGTATGTCAACGACAGGTTTTCCGAGGCGGGGCGGGCCCATCTTGAGGTCCACCATCGCCTCCTCGACCTCGTTGAAACGCATTCGCGAGAAGGTGAGGTGGTCACAGACATTGGGATCCTCCAGGGACGGGACGACGCCTGGAAATGCTTTGGCAGGACCAGTGTCTGGAGTCAGGAGGGTGAGGCGTGGGCCTTCGGCCCTCCCGAAGCAAGCTTCGATCTCCTGAAGGACGTCTTCTACCCGAATTGCACCCTCGACGTGTGTGGGCCCGAGGGTTGGTTTTCCCCGACTCCCTACGGACCCATCGACCTGGTTCCCCTTGAAGCGCCCGGGGCGGCCTTGGCAAGGTACAAGGTCTTGGTGTTCCTGGGGTGGAACACCTTCGATGCGGGCGACTTTGCCCGGCTGGCCGATTGGGTCGAGGGCGGTGGTACTCTGCTGCTATCCCTGGCACACCTGGAAACGGAAACCCGACCGGGCCGTCCCCCGGCACCGGCGCTCGACGCGCCCATCCTCCAACACCTCCTCGGGGAAGGGTACCGCCAAAGGAACGGGCGGGCCGTCCACGTTCTAGGCCGGGGCCGGGTGGTCCTCCATCGAACCTCCCAGTACCCCGCCGAGGCTCCGTTGAGAGACACCTACACCTCGGACCTGAGGACCTTGGCCGAAAACGAAAGCTCGCGCCAGCGAAATTCCGGATGGATGACCCCGGGGCCCCGAACGGCGTTCTGCGCATGGGACCGCCAAGCCCTGAGGGTCCTCTACTTGCTCAATGTCGACTGGCAGAACGAGTCCCCAGACGAGGCAGTGCTCCACGTCGGGAGAAGTTCCTACTCCTTGACCGTGGACTTCGGAGATATCGATCGGATCTTCGTCGGCTCGGGATTTGGCATCCGTCCCGGCCGGCAAACCACGTCCGTGCTTTCGATCGAGACGGGTCTATCGGGTATCGAAGCGACGGTCCAATCGACGGGGGAAGACTCCCTCGAAATCTTCTCTGGCAGCGGCGATCGAAGGTCTACCGTTACCTTGGGCCACGCGGGAGTTCACACCTTGAAAATGGAACCCTTCGGTTCGAGGGTTCACGCAAAAGGAGAGAAGGAATGAAGACTAACTATGCCGTCATAGGTTGCGGAAGAAGACTGCGGGGCTTGGTCGCGCTGTTGGCCAATCACGACGAAGTCGTCCTGAGGGGCGCGTGGGATCCCGATTCCTCGAATTGCGAAATGCTTTGCAGGGTTGGCGACCGGAACACCAATACGGCGAGGGTCTTTGATTCGTATCAAGCCATTTTGGAAGACCGCGAAGTCGATTGGGTGTTGATCGGGTCGCCCAACGTATTTCACGCCGAGCACATTATGGCTGCCTTTTCTGCCGGCAAGAATGTATTCACCGAGAAACCGCTAGCTACCACAATCCCCGACTGTCTGGCGACTCTGAAGGCGGCCCAGCTGTGCGGCAAGGCCTTTGCCACCGGCTTCACCCTGCGGTACTCGAACCTTTACCGGAAGGTCAAAGAACTCCTCTCGGCGGGAACGATCGGCACCATTGTCAGTATCGATGCGAACGAGAACATCTCCCCGGATCACGGCGCCTACATCATGACGAATTGGCGGCGATTCCACGAACAGGCCGGCTCCCACATTCTGGAAAAATGCGTTCATGATCTCGATCTGCTCAATTGGTTGGCCGATTCCGTTCCAGTTAGGGTGGCAGCATTCGGGGGCAACAACATGTTCATCCCCAGGAACGCTCCCCTCATGGACCAAACCTCCGTCTTTCGGGGAGAAATCGGGAGCTGGTCTGACATTTCAGAAACCGGGCTCGACCCTTTCACCACTGAAAAAACCATAGAGGACAACATCGTCGCCATCCTCGAGTTCGCCAACGGTGTCCGAGCTCAGTTCCAAGCCACGACGTCGAACGCGATTCCTGAACGACGGATGTACTTCAGCGGAACAGAGGGAACCCTGATTGTCGATTTGTACAAGGGCTCCCTCGAATACCAGACGATCCACGATCGGGCTCGCCAGGTCGTGGAGATCGATGATCGAGACCTCCACGGTGGTGGCGATTCCAATATGATTGCCGAACTCGTCGACTCCATGGTGAGCGGAACAGCACCCGTCTGCAGTGGCCAGGAAGGCTTGCGAAGTGCCGTGGTCGGCATTGCCATCGACGAGGCTCGTCGCGAGGGAGCCGTCATTCAGCTTGAACAAACCTGGAAAGCCCTGGAGGTGTGACCGGAACGGTCTGCCGCCACGCCCCCAAAAAAAACCCGCCAATTTTGGCGTGCTTGCGCAGAGGCCAGGCGAGCATTATGACTCCAAGATAGCCCGGGTGAACGAAAAGTCAACGCCCGGTCTCCTCTAGATTGACAGTGCCCAGATCACCCTCTAGGCTCAATAAATGGGCAATGGCATAACCATTCGGAACCTAGACGAAGCCGTAGAACAGAAGCTCCGCGAGCAGGCCGCCCGCCATGGTCGGTCCTTGGAGGCCGAGGTCCGGGAAATCCTGACCCGAGAACTGATCGGACGCGACGACTCCCTGCCAACATCGACCCCCGTGGGTGAAGCCACCGTACCGCCCATAGGGAAGTTCAAACACCTGGTCGGGATTTGGAAAGGTCGCATGACCACCGATGAAGTCATGCAGATCACCCGCGGGGGATGAGACCTGCGCGCCTGTTCTGCCCGCTACTTTTTCTCGCCCGCCTTTTTCGCCGCGACTTCGTGGATCTGCTCGACCGTCATCCCAGGAAACAGATTGGTCTTGCGCCACTCGGTATAGACAAACGGTCCCTGCGTCGGTGGGTCTACAAGTCGTTCGGGCTGATTCGCCCCAAGGGTCGCTTGGGCGTTGCGGTTTTGGGTTTCACGGAAGTCCTCCGCCGCAGATTCGCCTAGCCTGGGTATCGAGTGTCGCGGCCCTGTGGCCTGCTGGACCAAGGTGAGCGGGGGCTTGTCATAGTCAGATTTGTCCGGTTCAGGCAAGACAGTACCTCGATCAAAAAAAGAACCCCTCTGGGTGCGCTTGCGAGCAGAGGCGCGAGGGGTCTCGTTAACACAGGTATAACTCGAAATCTGGACACGCTCAACAGGCAAGAGTAAGGCCGGCCCACCCTCGATTGCGACAGATTGCGACTGATTGCAACACATTGCGACTGGCACCCCCCGGGGAACGGCGAGATCGCCCGCCGGCCGCCAGGCCGACGGGAAGCTCGCCGTAGGGGGCGGGCCAGTCACCGCGGCTCGCGACGATGCCGTAGCGTCGTTTTTGGTATGGAAAATCACAGATAGTGCGTGAACGGTCAGGGTCCGAGGATGCGTGCAGCGTCCTGGCCGGCAGGACTTGCCCCGGCTTCGGTGACCAGCTTCTGCAGCAAGGCGCGGGACTCGGGCTCCTTCGCTTGGCCCCGATACCCGAGGGCTTCGACGAGTTCAAGATTCTGGACCATTTCCGGAGCTTGAGCCAATTTGAGGCCGGCTTGGCTCTTTTGGATGGCCAAGGCGAAGTCGCCCACTGCCAACCCCTGGGACGCCATCAACAGGTTCAGCCCGGCAAGCTCGGGTGACCCGGGCGGCAACGACACGCTTTCGGCAGCTCGTAGTGCGGCTGCTGCCCGGCCCATGAGCGCCAGGACCGTGGCTTTCTTCAGGTAGAGGATGGGCGACTGATCTGAACTTCGGGCCAACGCTAGGTTGAGCTGGCCAAGGGCGTCGGTATAGTTCCCTTGAGCGACCAAGGCATCCGACGCAGCAGTTGGGTCGGTCTCGGTCGAGGAGTCGTCTTCCCAATCAAGGTTGTCTGTGTTTCCCTTCTTTTCGGCACCGCGAATACCCATGTTGGCAGTGGGGACCCCTCCCCCCGTCCCTTCGCTCCCCAAGACGGCCCCGACAAGATGGGAGGTCCGGTTCAGAAGGTCCCTGGGTGCATTCTTTCCGGGGGCGGCAAGCGAGGCTAAGCGGTAGCTACCGTCCTTGGCCAAGTGGATGCGGGTGGAACCTTCCACAAACTCGGCGTAACCGTGGCCCGAGACCCGAACCACCGCCGATAAGGGCACCGCAGCCCCGGTATCCAGAGGTTTCCATCCGTTCGCGCTCTGTACCTCGACGTTGCCTTCAAAGTCGTCGAGAAGAAGAGTTTGAGCTTGCAGGCTGGGGACGAGTCCCCAAAAAAGGAACAGGCCGATCATTGGGCCAAAGGACGCGCTCAGTTGCATCGGAAAGTCTCCTCGGACGCATAGCACGTCCAGGTAAGGATTGGGCGAAGGGTCACGGCCGCACTCTCCCGGCCGATCATTTGATCTTCCGGATCAGGTTGTTCTGCTTGTCGGCCACAAAGAGCGTATTGGCGCCGGATGACAAGGCTAGGCCCCAGGGAGAAGAGAAACTAGCAGAACTCCCCGTCGAGTCTGTGTGACCGGCGGTGCCCGAACCCGCCAGAGTAGTGACGACGCCGGTCTTGGTTACGATCTTGCGAATCAAGTTCGAGTTGTTGTCGGAGACGTAGACATAGGAGCCGTTGATATCGGTCACCACACCGATGGGGTTGTTGAAGCTAGCCCCCGTTCCCAATCCATCGTGGGAATCGGCGAAGCCCGAACCAGCCAGAGTGGTGACAATAGCCGTGTTGACGTCGATCTTGCGTATGAGGTTGTTGCCCAGGTCTGCCACAAAGAGATAGGAACCGTCTGCGGTCAATCCCGTAGGGAGGTAAAACTGGGCCGCCGTACCGGTTCCGTTGGCCGATCCGCTGGTCAGAGATCCGGCAAAGGTGTACACCGGGTAGGGCGAGGTCAGGCCGATCTGCCGGATCGTGTTGGCATTCTCGTCGGCCACAAAGAGTGAGTTCCCCGACGTAACGTTGCCCAAGTAGGGATATGCCCAGGCGAGCCCCGCCACACTTTCAAAGGAAGCCAACGTCCCGGTGGCGTTGTTGGAAGTGCCGTAGGTTCCCCCCGCAATGGTGATCTGCGTGCCGGAACTGATTGTAACCATACGGACGCTGTAGTTCGAACACCCAACGTAGAGAATATTGGAGTTGCTCCCGTCGATGGTGATGGAAACAGGGGTGGAATTCAACGTAATAACCGTAGTGACGACGCCGGAGGGGGTGATCTGACGAATCTCCTTGTTTGTGCCGTCGGCAACGTAGAGGTTGGTTCCGTCAGTAGTCACCGCATAGGGCGAGCTGAACTCGGCCAGGTTGCCGGTGGCATTGATATTGCCTGCAAGGATCAAGTTGGCTCCGCCGCCGCCAGCCAAAGTAGTCACTGTGCCGCCGATCAATACGGTCGTCACGGAAGTCGTGGCGGTCTTGCTTCCATCTTGGGTCGTGGCCGTGATGGTCGTTGTCCCCTCTCCTGTCGTTCCCGGAGTAACCAACCCGGTGCTGTCGACGGTGGCCACGGCGGGGTTACTGCTGACCCAGGTGACGGTTTGATTCGCGGCATTGGCCGGGAGGACCGACGATACGATCCGAATCGCCGAGCCGCCGATGGTCAGCGGCAGGGTAGTCGGACTAACCAGAACTCCAGTTACCGGGATAGCATTCCAGAGGGCGTAAAGAGTTGTGTTCGTGGTACCCATGGTATAGACAGCACCGTCCGCGTACGCGAGCGTACCGGTCGATGTGGTTGCCCATCCCCCGAAGGTGTAGCCGGTCCTGAGGAAGGCGTTGGACTGAAGGGCCGCCTGGGTGCCGGCAGCAATCCCTTGGGGGGCCATGGTACCTGTACCGCCGTTGGCCGAGAATGCGATTTCTGGAACGTCGGTGACGGTTACGGTGTACTGCTGACTCGAGCCGTCGGCGGCTTTGACAGTGTAGGCTACTGGGTTCGTGAAATCGTTGGGAGTGGTCCCTGTGAACTGAAGCGTAGAGTTCACAGTTACCGCAGTTCCCGAAGTCGAAAACGTTGCAACCAGTCCGTTGAGGTTGGTCCCTGCGGGTGTTGTCACAGCAATGGTGTGTGTCGTTTCTGTGACGGTGCCGACAGAAACCGGTGTGGTGAACGGAAAGCTGAAATAAGTGAGGGCCTTTGCAGTGCTCGGGGCCACAGTGACCGTCACTGTGTAGTTTTGCGTGGACCCGTCGGCCGCAGTCACCGTGTAGGTCACCGGATTGGTAAAGTTATTCGGGGTGGAGTTGCTGGTCTGGACAGCTGAACCCACGGCTACCGAGCTGCCGGTGGTGGTGAAGACAGCAACTAGGGCGCTCACCCCTGTACCGAACGGGACGGTGACTGCAATGTTGTTGCCGGAGAGGACGCCTGTCGCCAACGGACTCCCAAACGAGAAGGCCGTGATCTCTTTGGCGGCGGACGCAGTCTGGACCGTCCGCACCTTGGCCAACAGGGCGTTGTCGCAGCCGCCCAACATCAGGAATACAGCAGCTACAGTAAGCAACCCCACTGCGAGGGGCAATGCTCTCAAGCGAGGCCGCGGTGAGGGCCTCATTGTTCGTCCGACCAAAGAACGCTTCGANCGTCCTTTTCTGCGGCCCTCGTACCGGGATCACTCGAAGGCATGGACGGGCTAGAAAATTGCTCGGCCATCGACGCGTCGAGCCGCTTGACCGTCTCTATTGCCTTCTTGGCTTCCTGGTCCTGGCCGATAGTTTCGGCCACCTTGGCAAGGCTGACGAAGAGCCTCGGATTGGACGGCATCAGGAGGGTTGCCTTTTCGTAGTACGCATAGGCTGTCTGGTAGTCAAGCTTGAGCACCGACACATTGCCAAGGTTGACTAGCGCGGGCCCAAAGTCGCTCTTGGAAACGGCCGTCTTGAAGTCGCGTTCGGCGTCGGCAAGCTTTCCGAATTTGGCCAAAACCACACCTCGACGGTTGAAGTTCTTGGGGCTGGGTGAGTCCTTCAGGGCGGCGTTGATCGGTTCGAGCTTCCTGTTAAGTTCCAAATCCACATATTTGGACAACTCATTTTCGAAGGCCAGGCCGATCTTGTTCTTGGACAAGGGATCCGCACTCGTCCCGTCGGCAGACAAGCCCACAGGGGCGTAGACCTTCCAGGCGTCGTGAATGGGATAAAAGGCCGCCGTCCCGTCGTGTTCGCCCTGCCGCCATTCCCGGGCTGCTTCCCGCCAAATCTCCAGAAGACTGCTGTCTCTCATGGTTACTTCCAGAGGTACCCAAGCCTTCCCATCGACTACAATCACATCGTCGGGGTTGGACAGGGTCGCCTTCGCTTCTTCTGGACTCATCTCCAAATTAAAGGCAATGAAGATGTGGCCAGGAATGGTCAGAAAGGCCGACTCAACACCAACCGATTCGAAGAACGACGCGTAGAGTACTGACAGGTCGGAACAGTCACCCGCCCGGTAATTCAGCGTCTGGCGGGGGAACTTGAGAAAGTCAACCGTTTCAGGGTGGCCGAATGCTTGAGAAAAGGGACTCTTGGGGTTGGTCACGTAAGACAGGCCATAGAGACGAAGCCCGACATGGAACGCCATAGCAGTCTGCAGATTCTTGACAATCCCTTCGTTTTTCAAGTCCTTGACCGCCGCAGTGATGTTGTTGGAGAGGTCGAGAACCCACGGGTCCTTGCCCGAGACATAGGCGGCAGCCTTCCTATCGTCGTCCCAAGTGAGCGCGTTGCGATCATAGACCCGGATCGAGAAGGTGGTGCTTTGGTTCTGAATGTCCCCTTCAGCTGTGTATTCTGCGGCCACCTCGGCGATGGCCTTGGTGGGTTCGGTGACGTCGAGAATGCTGTTCTTGAAAAGCGCGTACAAGGGGACGTCCTTGGATTCTCCGGGTGCAAGAGTCGGGATAGTCAGGCATTCCTTGGGACCGTCCATGTACTGGCGAACCAAGAAACTGACCCTGATCCGCGTAGCCACTTCTTTGCCGGTGTTGGTGATGCGCACAGAGCCAACCGGATGATCATCGTAGTGTGTCTGCATGATGGGAAAGACACTTCCGAGCTTGGCTTCGGAGAAATCCAGAAGCTGAATCCGGGGCGCGCTACCGGCACCCCCCC
>JGI26470J50227_1000517_pt1 | contig 15762 bp, 17 predicted proteins | sample FreactTroBogLake_FD_50227 | JGI IMG/M metagenome (IMG submission 50227) | reverse complement strand
CTGAAGCCAATCTTCTAGAGAATCCCCCAAAAGCTATAATTGCTATTCGGTTCGGAGAGGTGGCAGAGTGGTCGAATGTACCTGACTCGAAATCAGGCGTAGGGTCAAACCTACCGAGGGTTCGAATCCCTCCCTCTCCGCCAGATAGTCTATTAAGCTAATAAATCTATTAAATACAATAGCTTATGAGATATTCAAAAATCTCATTCAACCCATGTTTTCAACCCATGTTGTTAAGTAATTGTTCATACTAAGAACAAACTTGTAATCTCCACCAGGTCCTTTACCTTCCACCACTTCTAGAACGCTTTTAGAAGGGGTTGGTCAATGAAAAAAGTCTGTTTATATTGTCGAGTCTCAACTACACATCAAACCTCTGAGAATCAACTCAGAGAACTTCGAGCAGTAGCAGAGCGAATGGGTTATGAAATCATCTCTGAGTTTATTGATAACGGAATTTCTGGTGCTAAATCCAGAAAAGATCGACCTGCTTTAGATGAAATGATGAAAATGGCAACACAAAGAAAATTTGATTTGGTCTTATGTTGGTCAATCGATCGTCTAGGTAGAAGCCTTCAGCATCTTGTGGAAATACTCAATGAGCTACAAGCAATGAAGATCGATCTCTTCTTTATGCAACAGGGCATGGATACAACAACGCCTAGCGGTCGAATGATCTTTTCGGTATTTGGTGCAATAGGGGAATTTGAGAAAAATCTGATTCGAGAAAGAGTGATAGCAGGGCAATTAAGAGCAAAAGAGGCCGGCGTTCATATTGGACGCCCAACCAAAATGAATGATGGGATGAGATCCGCAATCAAAGCAATGCATGAAAACGACATGAGTATTCGGCAGATAGCTAAAGCTTGTAAGGTTGGAGTTGGATCGGTTTATTTGGCCCTTCAAGATGAAAAAAAGTAACTTCATCAGGGTTTTATTGGCTAAATTGATTGCTTTCAAAATAAAGTGATACGATTTATAGAATAGTTAATAATTTATTTTGCTATGAAATTAAGATAGCTCTAAAAATAGGCAGGTAACAATGGATTCATTTGTTGCAACTTTTATTCACTACGTTTTTTCATTCCTACATTCAATTGGGGCTGACTCCATAATCGACTTAGTCGCTAAACAATATCGTAACCCCTATCAAGTTCACCAATGTCTCTCAGCTGCTGAAAATTTTTCTAGTGCTTGCGGCCAATTTGAACTTCTTGGATACTCCATTCTTTTAGTTTTAGTAAGTTCTTTATTGGGGCGAGGAATTTTCTTTTTTTGGTCTTCCCATGGATAAATTTGAGCTAAGAATAACTATGATGTCAGTTCATATGAGGGCCGCAGCATTAATGACTGTATGCTTAGCAATCTTTGTTGTTGGGTGCAATAAAGGTGGGGGTAATTATGATCAGCAATCCAAGGCTCAAAGTATTTGGAATGCATTGCCTCTCGGAAATCAAATAGCATTTTTTGATAAGAAATATGATCTGACTCCAATGGAAATAGGTGATTGGAATGGCTCACAGCAGCGTGTTTATGAAATAGATGAAAAAAGTAAATGCTACTTGACATTGGGTGTATCAAAATCCACCGGAAAAATTTTTCAAATAACGGCCAATTCTCAGTGCAATATTCAAGATGATGGCCATGGCATTAGCATTAAATATGATTCAAAAACTAAATTTAGAGATTTAACTAAGGACATTAACAAGCAGAATCCTCCTTTATTTGAGGCAGATTGTCTCAATTGTGGAAATGCGTATGAGCCTGAATATCACATGACTTTTGTTGGGCCTCACGCTAACGGATTTATAGATGTTATCTATTCATTTGCATATAACGATGGGATATCAAAGTGGATTGATGAGGTAATAAAGGGTAGCGGTGGGTATGGCGATCCAAAGGTAGATGAAAATAAAGTTAATTACTCTAAATTTTCATCGCAAGCAATCAACCTATGGTCAAATGAAAAACCAAATTCAATAAGTCTAAGAGCTTCGGGTTTGATGTAAGGTTAATTATTTTTGAGATTTTCTAGTTCTTTTGCTCTTTGTGCTGTAGAGCTCAACATACATTCGTTAGCAGATAATCTAGCTAAGCTGCCCCCGTCGGGATCATAGTAAAAGTTGCAGTTAGCATCTCTATATTTGATCCATAATCTTTGAGCTTCTAAAAGCTGTTTTTTTCTTTCAGAAGACAAATTTTGTTGAAGATCTTTGTAAGCGTTGTTTAATTTTATATCTTGTTTTTTATATTCCGATCCAATGCATTCGATCATGTCTTGCGTAGACGATGTCTTATTCATACATTCTGCGTATTGTTTGCTAAAATTATTTTCTGCTGATTGAGCTATTAGGCTATATGATAGAAATGCAATAACAAACAAAAATGATATTTTTTTCATAATTATTTCTCCATTATTGATACCAAATTTTGAAGTGAATTTATTTTATTTTTAGCAAATAGCTTGCTTGGCGATAAATTCAGATCAACTTACCTTCTAATTACGCACCACTTTTGATTTCCAATTGAGGAGTTTGATGCACCGCGCAAGCCAGCGGGACAGGGGGCATTAAGTACCTGAACAATTTTCGGGTCATCAAAGAAGCAGTACTTTGCATTTCGTTGGGTTTGACCTCTCCCTGGGCCGGGGCATTGAGTATTGGGAGGTATTGGGCCAAAAATAACCTGGGCATTAGCCGACAAAGTTGGTATAAAAATTAATAAGAACATACTCAAATACTTCATAATTTTGGCCGCCATTGATATTTAATAACTTGATTGTCTACATTCTTCTACATGCCGCCTGACTTCCTGCTTGATTTATTGCAGGCAGATACTACTAGGGGCAAGTATAACTATGAATTTTATTAGAAAAAAGAAGAATAAATTATTCAGTAAATGTATTTAATTAATGGCTTCATTAATATCGCAAGAAATGCTCTCTATAAAAAATCCCTCAAAATAAACTATAAATCATGGTCGTTTTATCAAGATATTTTATTTTGGTTTTAGAAGAATCTATCTCTAGATAATACTGACTGAAATGATTAAATATGCAGATTAGACAGTACCTGAGGCTGAGCGGATAATAAAAAGCACAAAATCTTGAAAGGTTACAATTGACGCTATAAAAATGTAAGTTTAATTAGATAATTTCATGAGTAAAAACATCTTTGATTCAAAATCAAAATACTTGAATGGTCTCGACGGTCTAAGAGCATTGGCGGTTATATCGATACTTTTATACCATCTCGATATCTATTGGCTTTTTCCAGGCGGATTTCTGGGCGTTGATATTTTTTTTACGATATCTGGATTTTTGATAACTTATCTTCTGTTAAATGAAATAAAGAAGAATAATGAAATATCCTTTGTAAATTTTTATTCGCGACGAGCAAAAAGGCTTTTTCCCGCGCTCTTAATGCTTCTCACTATTTGTTTAATTGTTGGCCTCTGTATTATTCCTCAGTTAGCCAAGAAGACATTAGAAGATACCTTACCCGCAATTTTTTACTATTCAAATTGGTGGCAAATATTTTCAGAGCAATCATACTTTGAATTAATGAGTAATCCTCCGCTTTTGCAGCATTTGTGGTCCTTGGCAATAGAGGAGCAGTTTTATATCATCTGGCCAATTATTTTTGTTATCAGCTATAAGCTTTGGGGCCAGAAAGGACTGGCTATATTTGCATCAATGTTGGCAATTGCATCCACAATTTGGATGGGTTGGCTTTCAATTAAACATCATTACCCACTTGAAAATGACCCTAGTAGAGTTTACTTGGGAACTGATACCCACTCTATGGGGTTGTTGATTGGAGCATCATTTGCAGCTCTTAAGGAACAATTTGATAGAAGTTATTTAAAAAATAACTTCTATGCTAATTCACTATCTCCTTTAGCGTTGCTCTTGTTGATCTTATTTCTAATTGCAATGCAATATCGATTGGAAATCGCTCCTGAATTGTATAGAGGTGGGTTCCTGCTTATTTCAGTGATGGTAGGCTTTTTAATACTAATAGTTTCAGCGGGTGAATCTAGTTTGGGTAGATGTTTGTCTGTACGTCCTTTGGTATTTATTGGCAAGCGAGCGTATGGGTTATATCTTTGGCATTGGCCAATTTATATTATTTTAGGGATAACTCTAAATAATAAATTTCAAGATGTATATAAATTATTGCTTACTTTTATTGCTGCAGAGATTTCCTATCAGATTGTTGAAAATCCCTTTAGGTTTAATTCATACAAAAAATGGACCTTTCTTAAAAGGTTTTTATGGCTGATCCTTCTATCAATCCCCATTCTCTTTTTGGCAGTGAATTTAACTCAAAATTACTTACTTGATTCGGTACTAGTTAAAAGTGAAAAAATTGACTTGAATGCAACAAGTCCAATTCCTCGACTTAATGAAAGTAAAAAGGAATATATAGAGGCCTGGAGACAGAAAAAATGTTTACGTGAATTGCAAAAAGTAAAACCAATTTCGCAGGATGTGCAAATAACGATATTTGGTGATTCAGTAATGCTTGGTGCAAAAAATGAATTTGCCAAAAATATTGTAGGCACCGAAGTTGAAGCCGCAGTCGGACGCCAAGGTTACGAAGGTTTATCAATAGTTAGGGACTATAAATCCAAAGGGAAGCTTGGCAAGAAGGTTTTGCTTCACTATGGTACCAATGGGTTTCTTAACGAAAAGCAAATGAGAGATATCTTATCCGAATTAAGCGATCGCGAGTTAGTGATAATTATGAATGTCTATGCTCAAAGAAAGTGGCAAGACGAAAATAATATTATGCTGAGAAAGCTTGCCAATGAATATGACAACACTAAGTTGTTTGATTGGCATGACATAGTTTTAAGTAATTCATCCCTTCTATCTGGCGATCAAGTCCATCCGAATCAGAAAGGCATGGAGTTGATTGCTAAAGAAGTTAAGCAACTCAGCTCATTACCGGGGTACCAGGAGATAGATCAGTTAAGAAGACCAATTCCTAAATCTTGTAAATAATAAGGAGCATTACAACTTGCTTACAAAAATTAAATTTTTAGCATTTATTGTTTTAGTTTCCCAATTAAAAGTTGCGAATGCCGAAATAATAATCCACTATGCAAAAAATATAGTCGCCCCTGACCTTATCTGCCCTATTACTCAAGGTGTAACAACGACTATAAAAGCTCCCTTAGACGATCCGCTTGAAATCCCTGATGACTCAGATATTAATGAAATCATTAATCAAGAGATCAAAAAAAATATTACAAGTGAAAATATAATAAATTTGAGAAAGAGGTCAGGTACGCCCTCAATTGGAATTTGGGGGGATAGCCATATAGGAGCTTATTTTTTCACTGAAGAGCTAATTAGGCAAATGGGTTTAACTTCATCAGATGTTGCTCAACAATATTTCCCACCCACTTTTGGTAGAGCTGGAGTTAGACTCCCTGTTAAAAAATACTGTCGAAGTAACGATTGGATTTATAACATTGCGTATAAAGCCAATGTGTTAAATACTTCTCGAGGACTTATTGAGATGGAAAGTTCAGTTCCTAATAGTTATTTATGGATTGATTTCCGCAAATCATCACGTGATGCAAATTTAAAGGGCCTAAGAATTCCAATTGCAACAAATAATTCTTCAGCCAGGGTAGGTATTACGATTGACGATAATGAGGAATTTCTGGTTGATATTAAATCAACGGGTAATACGGATTATATTTCTGTTGAATCTGACTATCTTTTTGCAACGATTAAATTAAGGCTTATAAGTGGAAAATTAGTTGTTAAAGGATTTATGCCTGTGTATGCTCAGCCTCCAAAAATATATCTAGATACCTTTGGAATACCTGGTGCAACAATGAATGGATGGTCAAAAAATATTGATTCAACTGTACTTAATACAGGTGACTCAAAATTATATGATGTAGTCATTTTAGAGTATGGCACTAATGAAGGAAATGATGCAAATTTTGATCCCTTAGTGTATAGAAAAAATTTAAGTCTAAATCTACAAAATGTTAAAAAATTATATCCAGATGCTGAATGTATTTTAATTGGACCCACTGATCGCGGAGTATTGGTAAAAAGATCAAAAAAACAAAAGGGTAAAATTCCTAAATCTGACTTATTAAAATTTTCCCAAAGACACCAATTAATTTCTGATATACAAGAGGAAGAAGGAAAAAAATTTAATTGTAGTTTTTGGAGTTGGCAGGAATCAATGGGGGGGCTTGGATCCTCTTATAGATGGCTTAAGCAAAATCCTCAGTTAATGTCAAAAGATTTAACCCATTTAACTGTTCAAGGTTATCAAGCAAGTGCGCAGAAATTTTACAAAAAATTTAACTTAAATATATTTAATGATTAAGCTATTCCTATGGTTAAGAAAATCATTCTTTTTTGTATAATATTTTTTTCTGCTGTTTATTTTTCATACTTAAAATACTATCAGGGCAGTCTAAAATTAGTAAGCAGCAGTTTACCCATTAACGTTGATTTGTCTAATCAGCAGAGGGAAGTTTATAAAAATTTTCTGAATGTTAATTTTCAGGATATATCAAAAATTAAGGATTTAAGAGAGGATTATGAGATTGCTCCTTTATTAAATAAGCCTAATAACAAAAAGCAATTTATAGAAATTAAAGAATGGAGATGTGATTTAACTGATCTCAAAATAAGATTAGATGGAAGAGTTGAAGGTGAGTGCCGTCACTCCGCCAATGCTTTAGTTACAATAATTTCTTTTATATCTACATCAAACAACAATCAAGAAAAATTTTTAGTTGGGAATAGGATTAATGTATCTGGCCATATAAATTTTTTATATATTTACCCAACCAAGGATGTTGCTATGATCATGGACTTAAGTAATGCTGTTATGAGAAAGTAATTTTTTAAGATAAAAATCTTTATCATTTCATATTTATTTGTTTTTTAATGGATGGTTATGTAGCAAAAGTGCTTCATATACTTGCACCAAAGGATTCGTGCCCACAATCAATCAAGCAGACAAACAATCAGGGTGTCCAAAAGTATAACTTCTTGCATGGACTGATGAGACGGTATATCTTCTGCCATTTATCTGGTGGGAAAAGATGGAGTTGGGCGATATATTGATTGCTGCTTGATTTGTTTTGTTGATTAGACCGATAAAGTATTTTGAGTATCCGGAAATGCGATATGACTAAGGCAATCAATCCCATTAAGCATGCTTAAAGATCTATTTCAGCATCGCAACTTTTTCAATGGATGCTTGGTGCTTATCGTAATAGCGACCTAGCTCCATAAGGGTATTTAGTCCAAGCTTCTCTTTAATAGAGGCGCAATACATTTTTACCGTTCTGAGTGAGAGTCCCAAGATATCGGCTGTTTAGAGTTCATTTATAATGAATTGGATGGGATTGACTTCGAAGAAACTGCGTTTTCGATTTCATGACCAAAAGATGTTTAAAGATTGGAGATGTTCATGGGTAAAGATAAACTACATAAATTTACTTTATATTTTATGTCGCTTTATATCGGTCTGATAGTTACCGATTGTGCACAAAGGATAATGCTCAGCCTGGTTAGACATGGACTTATGTCGTGGCGTCGTGAATATCTTTATGATTCTAAGATTATTCTAGTAGCGGCTATTTATTTCTCATACCAATATCTCAAGCCCGCTTTGTTTGCAACGAATGTAAATTTTTATATGAATCTTTTGCGTAAAAATTTACTAATTTTTACCATAGTGATTATTGCAACTCGACTTGTATTTACTCAATTCCCATCTTTTTATACCGTTTATATCAGTCCGTTAAGACTGTTATTTTTTGTCTGGTAGTCACGGTAAGCTTTCACTATTTCGTCTTGTTGGTGTGGGCTTATCGGGTAAGGTGAAATCTAAAGTTGTAAATCCTTGACCCTATTAATTTGCTGGAGAGTGATTTCAACTAGACATGCGCGATAGTTCACATAGGGTGTAGGGGCTATTGGCAGAGCCTCTTCGTAGCGACACCATTGCTCTCTATAAACCAGCCAAGACTTTTTAGCCGCATCTAATGGTTTTTTATTGACCTCCTTGTATCCGGTCCGCAGTTTTTTGTATTCCAGCTCAAGCCTCTTATTCTGCCTAACTAGTTCAGCCTCATAGCATGCCCCCCATTGGGTATTTTTTAAGCCTCCTAAATCGACATCATTCATACATTTTCTGAAATGACTGGTTTCAATCACTTTCTCTGCATAAGCCTTGCTAGCAACAAGGGAGGCTGAAGCCAGGACTATGATAGTTGCTACCTTAGTCCAAATAGTTATGAATCGCATTAAATAAACCTATGAGTTTTTTCACTTCAAATATATCTTCTGCTAGCCTGAATAATCTGAAGTAGATGTCTAAGTTGATGTCTTATGGAGGTGAGCTCTGTAAGGATGACTACAGAAATTCAGAATATTAGTTATAGAGACAAATATAGTCACCGTTCGAAAACTGGTATTTGTCAGCCTGAATCCCACCTGGGCGGCACTGTGCAGTTGAATTTTTAACTCTATAGGAATGAAGTACTCTACCGTTAGAGTCAATTTGACTCAGTATATTTGGGCTATCACTCGTGTATCTATAATGATTGGTGTTGAGCTTGAAGCTCACCCAGAGAGTTCCCATTTGCATTCCACTGCCTGTAATGAGGCATTTATCTGTTCCCGCATTGTTGCCAAATTTGTAATCACAGCCAACTACCCTGGGACCGTTATCAAAAGCCATGGTAGAGGTGGGTAATAGGCACAACACTAAAATTTTTTTCCAGTTCAATTTTTTCTCCTCAGTGAACTAATATAAATATCTCTGTAATAGACATTTATATATTCCCATATCAATGTCACCCTCATCAGTTAGGATTCGGGGAGATTCTTTATTTTAATATTGAAGATTAAATTTTTATCCATAGAAATGAGCATATTCAGATTGGGATAGTGCAATATTCTTGTAGGGCCAAGATTTTCTATAGAGCCCGGATTACCAAGAACCTGAATAACTCTCTGCTCAGGGTCATCGATAGAAATTTTATTAATTGCACACGTTTCAGTCCCAACTTTAGACCTATCAAAAATATAGCACCCAATCAGCGCCACTTTTTCAGTTATGGGATCAAATTGAACAAATAAGCTGTAGCCTGGTTTTTTGTATTCCCAGTCATTAAACCCCTTTTCTTTTCTTGGATTTTGATCAATTTCTTTTTTCAGGGCTATTTTGCTAACTTCAATATCACGCAAAACAGTTTTGTTTTCTAGGATGAAGTTTTGCTTTTTAGGCGGGAAGGAAACGGCAGTCGGAATTCCAAGCGCTGATTCAACATTATCTTTACTCTCCCCCAAGGTAGCACCCTCGTATTGGGTGATTGCTTGAGGTTGTGATTGCATATGCTTAAAGCTTAAAAAGCCAACGCCTAAAATTAAGATGAGTGCACTCAAAAATAGGAAATAGCGCGATTTAGATTTATTTAAAAGCATTATGAGGGTTTTCTTGATTCTTAGGATTGGTGGGTAAAGGCAAATCTTTATAGTATTAGCTAGAAGTATTTATCGTTTCTAAGTCTTAGGTCAAGTAAAGAAATAATTCTAAGCAACTTCGGTTTTTATTACATCGTGTATTGGAATAACAGGAAATTTTCAGAAAAAACTGATTATTTCCAGGCGCACAATTCTATTCGGGTACTGCCTTTGCGGTATGGCGATTTTGCTGCATTGCTACTCCAGCAGGCACCATTTCTAGTGAGACCCTCATAGCAATCCTGAGCATGCATTCCGCCTCCCGTATTCCAGCAAAATGAAGCTGTGCCATTAGGATTGCGATCTAAGGTTCCAAATATACCGTTGCTCAGAATTTTTAATTCAGCCATACTGCAATTCATTCGAGGGTCTTCGTAGTTAAGACCATTTGGGCAAATAGCCTTTGTACGTAGATCATCAAATTCATCTGAATCTTTGTATGACTTATAAAAACATTTCCCATTCATATAGGTTTTCCCATCTACAGCTAGGGTGCAATTTGCGTTATAAGTTCTAGAGCCGGCATAGATATTTGTGATCAATAAGGCTAGACATGTAAAAACGAGAGGGATGATTTTTTTCATATTTCTCCTTGTGGACTATATGGGGGTATATCCAAGTTACTCAAATCATTGGTTTTAATGCTGGGTTAAGATTTATTGGGTAAGGGTGTCAAAGTTGGCGAAAAATTATCTGTAATCGCCCTCTTTTTGGTGCATTATTCAATAATATTGCTTTTATCTAGAAAATTCTTCTGAAAATTAGACTTTTTTATTATTATTAACATATGGAAAAACATTATTGCAGTTCATGCGCTGCACATCTTATTAAGGCGATTAAGGTTTGCCCTAAATGCGGCGGAAAAGCCTTTGCGCAGACTCCCCCAAAAATAACCTTAAATGCCACATCAGTTCAAATTCGTAATAAACAGGCGACTGCGCAGCAAAATCGACCGCCAATAACTCACAAATATTGTGAGGGCTGTGCCAATTACCTCATATCGTCCATCAGAATATGTCCTAAATGTAGATGTGAAACATTCTCGAGTACACCCCCAGTTATTCAGCCTCCCAAAGTCCAGCCCCCTAACCATCCTTTTTCTTCGCCACTTCCTAGCCCGGCATCTTCTTCATCATCGCCAGGATTTTGGGCGGGAGTTGCTGGATTTGCGGCCTTAGTAGAAGGTGTTTTTAATTTTGTGGGGTATTTAATTGCATGTGCAATAGTGGTTGGATTGCTTGCTACAAATCCATCTAAACAAGATTTCGATCAATTTTTGCGAAAATCTATCCAAAAAGAAACAGGTCAACAAGACTTTATGGGCAACTTTCTTACAGAGGCCCTGTTGATCGGAGCCAAAGAGGTAACGACAAGGGAAAATTACTACTTTTTTTCCATTTATGAAATTGATATTTCAACATTGAGGTTGTTTATGAGTGACTTGCCCCCACGTCTAAAATTTGTTGGGGTTGGTGGCCAGTTTATTCCAATGGATAAGCTCAAATAAGTATTTAATAGTCCTTAATGATTTAACAAAAACCTCAGGAGATATAAACGTGACTGGTATTGATTATGTGGGTAATCCCAACCAAAGAACCCCATGTGTTTTGGTTTTAGACACCTCTGGATCAATGACTCTTGATGCTGGTAATGGTAGGTCAAGAATCGAGCAGCTAAACGAGGGGCTTCATACTTTACAGAATTGCCTCCAAAGTGACCCTACCGCATTAACAAGAGTTCAGCTGGCTATAGTTACTGTTGGCGGCCCAAATAATAATGCAGAAATTATGATGGACTTAACTGACGCGAATCATTTTGATGCCTCGTCGTTTCAGCTTAGTGCCGATAACACAACGCCTTTAGGTGAGGGCGTCAAGTTAGCCTTGGAAATTGTTGAGCAAGGCAAGGCAAATCTAAAATCCCAAGGGATTTCATATACTCGTCCATGGATTTTTGTTATCTCTGATGGAGAGCCAACTGACGCTGATTCTGTATGGCATTCCGCAGCCCAAGAAATGATTCAAGCGCAAAACTCAAATAAAGTTGAGGTTTTTGTTATCGGTGTGGGTGGGGCAAATATGTCAAAGCTTGAAGAGATTTCAATTCGTCCAGCTCTTGAGTTGGATGGGCTGAAGTTCGATCAATTATTTGTTTGGTTGAGTAGCAGTCTGAGCGCCGCATCCCGCAGTCGCCCTGGTGATAAGTTGGAGCTTAGTTCTACGGATCCATGGAGAAATGTGGGGATATAAATGAACCTTTGGACACTCGCAGGATCTAAAACTCAGGGTAGCTCCCACGTAAGGTCAGGTATTGTTTGCCAGGATGCATGGGAGTATCAACTTAGCTCTGATGGACAATGGGCTGCAATTGTTGTTTCTGATGGAGCTGGAAGTGCGGCACGGGCTGAGGAAGGTTCAAGTTTAGTTTCCGAATACCTAGTCCAAAAGCTTACAGAGCTTAGCGTGCAATTTGAGCATCGCGTACCCGGCTCATGGATCAACGACTATGTTATTGAGCATATTTTAGAGCTTCGCAAAATCCTTAGAAAAAAAGCGAATAGTGACAATATCAACGATTTTCATGCGACTCTTGTAGCATGCTTGATTGGGCCGAATGGCGGCTTCACAATACACATAGGCGATGGTGCAGTACTTAGCGGTTCTATTGTTGTACCTAGTGAAAATGCCGACTCAGCGGAAATTCGTTTATCAGGATTTTCTAAACCAGAAAATGGCGAGTATTCAAATGAGACATTTTTTATTACAGAGGGCGACTGGATTAAGCATATCCGAATCTCGCCAATTGGAAATGTTGATTGGATTATCTTGGGTACAGATGGAGGCTGCGCACTTTGCTTGGAGGGCGAAGCAGAGCCCAAATCGGAGTTTCTTCAAAACTTTATTCAGGGTTTTATCTCTCAGCCCGAAGAAATATTATCTGAGTATATTCATCAAAACTTAGCTTCTGATTTAGCCGACCGCTTATCTAGCGATGATAAAACGATAGTAGTTTGCATGAGAGATCGTGTATTTAGCCTAGAAAAAAAATCGCTAAAATTTATTCCATCGAATGCAAAACCTCCAGCTTTAACCCCTTCCGAGCAATTACCTGCAGAGCCCACTCTACCTGAAGTTCAGCCATTGCCCTCTGAGGTTAAGCAGGCAGAAACAAGACAAGAATCTGAGGTTCTCGTGAAAGCAAATGAGGAACCAAGGATCGCATCACATTCCATTCGGAAGATTTTAATTTATGTAGTGCTGGCTGCTCTATTTGCAGGGTTATTATTTATCTGGTTAGGGCTTAATATATTTGATGCTAGAAAAGCAAGTATGGTCATGCCTCGCCAGACAAATAAGCCAGGCTCCGAAGAGGGTGCCATTGCACTAACAACTAATATTCAAAATCAGGAGAAATCAGCCTCGCCATCAAAAGAGAGCGATAACTCTGACGGTCGCCCTATTCAGGCCGATGATCGAAAAATAGCGGAGCAACATAAGTTGATCTCGAATAAATCATCTGAAAAAGGGTATGAAAGTCCTGATAAATCTGTTACTCAAAATAAAAATGCAAAAAAATCAGATCAAGAAAAGACAAACTCCAATAAATCTGACTCAAATACATCACCCTCAAAAGTCGCCCCCGATAGGTCTAATTTAGAAACTAAGCAGTCAAAGAAGCCCATCCAAAAGACTGATACTAAAAATACGGAATAGCTATAACCAAAATGACACAAGGTTTGTGTCGACAAGTTAGAGAGCTAATGAAAACTAATGAAGTTATCAATCAAGAACGCGATTAATAGTTCTACCGATGTAAGCATAAATGCATCAGCCCCTCTTGGAAGAGGTGCTGATGCATTTATCTATAAAGCAAATATTGCTGGAAATCAGTATGCCGCAAAAATTTATCATGACTCTACCAAGCTAGATGTTAAAAAATTGATAGCCATGATCAGTAATCCGCCTAAAAATCTGATTGCAAAAACTGCCAGGGTTAATTACCCCGCCTATGCATGGCCAGTTGAAATTCTTTATGAGAAAAATAAAGCAGTTGGTTTCTTAATGCCTTTGGTAGATTTGCAAAACTCTTTTACGCTCGACTATTACTATGATCCCGGGCTAATTGGCAAACTAAATTCTGTTGATGAGTATGCCCTATCTTATCGAGTTGAAATTGCCGCTAATTTAAGTAATCTTCTTTCTGATCTTCACAGTCAAAATCATTTTTTTATTGATTTAAAGCCTCAAAATATTCGGGTATTTAAGAAAACTCATGCAGTTACATTGATTGACTGCGATGGATTTTCAATTTTTGATCCCGGCTCTAAGCGTAGTTATCCGGCAACCATGTTTTCTGCTGATTACATTTCCCCCGAGGCACTTAGGGGGAGGCTATTAGCAAGGGATCTTGGGGAGGGGCAGGATCTATTCGCTCTGGCCACTATTATTTTTCAATTATTTAATGGCGGAATACACCCTTTCCAGGGCATCTTACTTACAAAAGCGGGTGACTTTAATACCAATGATGAGAAGGTGTCCGCTGGCTTGTATCCGCACGGACTTAAGGAAAATCTTAAAATTAAGCCTCGACCACAAAGTGTGCATGAATGTTTTCATGATGAGACTCGCGTGCTTTTTGATAGGGCGTTCATTGGCCCTGAAAATTTACGACCAACCGCAAAAGAATGGGCAGATCATTTAAATCGATTGTACAAAGGGCAGCAATTATCTCGTTGCGATAAGTTTCCTAATGATGTTAAGCACATGCGCTGGAAAAATAAGCCGTGCCCATGCTGCGTCTTGGAGCAGGGGAAGCAACAGGCAAAACAGTTGATCTCAAAGCTACCTTCCCCAGTTAAGCCTGTTGCAAGTACATTTAAGTCCCAGCAGAAATCATCTGCCTTTAAAGCACCCAAAGCCATGCCAGCTCAGCAGCCTACTAATGTTAAAAAAGCTAAATCTGATGACTGGCATTGGAGCGCACGCATAGCAATTGGCTTGTTAGTTGTGGCTGCGATTAAGTCTTGCAATTCAAGTCAGCAAAAAGTAGCTTGTAATTATTATCCTGCGTATTCAAAAACTAGTGTTGAGAATGGTAAATGTAAATTTGAGACAACAACATCGGGTCTGCAGGGAAATCAATCTAAACGCCAGACTTTGACAATTGACATTAAAAATGCAGGTGAAAAGAAAGTATTTTTTACATATTATAAAAGCGGGGCCATATTGACCCAAAGTGGAAGTTTAGCTAATAAAGGCTATTGGTCATACAAGCTAAATGCGTCCGGCTATCCTGGATGGATTGGTATTGAAACTAGTCAGAATGAAGCTTACTGGTTTAAGCCCTGAGCTCACTAAATATTGTGAGGGAGTGGGGGTTGGTAAAAAATAAATAAAACGACTACTGCAGAGGGCCAAGAAATAATGGTTAGAACTGCTACTTGTTCCTGCGCTATCTTCGATGCATATTTAGGCCACCATACTGGTCTTAATTCATACATGGCTACTGGAGCCGGCAGTCATTACAACAATCCTGCAATGGCATGTAATCAGTATCCTGTTGGCGCTGAAACTGGTCAAACTACATGGACTGGAGAGGCGCAATAAAGATGTATTTCTCCGTCAATACGTTTAGTTTGTATGACTGCGCATTATTTTGGATTAACTCTTGATTACAAAAGAAAACCCACCCACGGGTGGCTTTTGCATAACTGGTTTGTCGAGTCAGACTCGAACTCGAGGGAAATAGATTAAATAACCATTGACGGAGGTAGGTTCCCTGACTGAAATCCCACCCCTATAAAATCGTCTAAACTCCCAACGTGACTATAAAAGCCTAAAATCAGGACTCTGAAGCTATTTCTAGGGAGTATTTATGAAGCGCATTATGTTGTTGTCCAAAATTCATCGTGCTGTTGTCACTGAAGCAGATCTTCATTACGAAGGCTCTTGTGGCATTGATGAATCTTTGCTCAAGGCAGCAGATATGCGTGAGTTTGAAAAGATTGAGCTCTACAATATTAATAACGGCGAGCGTTTTTCTACTTACATCATCAAAGCGCCTGCCGGATCCGGAATCATTTCGTTGAATGGTGCTGCAGCACGCAGAGCTCATGTAGGTGATCACTTAATCATTTGCACTTATGGTGCGATTGATGATTCAGAAGTGTCTAAGCACGTTCCTAAAATTGTTTTGGTTGGCGATAAAAACGAGATCACCCAAATCAAGAGTTAATTTTTTAC
>JGI26470J50227_1000516_pt1 | contig 15781 bp, 19 predicted proteins | sample FreactTroBogLake_FD_50227 | JGI IMG/M metagenome (IMG submission 50227) | reverse complement strand
AAGTTTAAAAGACGTGCTAAATTGAGAACGTCAATAAGAAAAAGAAAAATATCGTTAAGAAAACGAAGGGCAATAGGATTATGAAACTTATTAAAGAAATTAACGAAACGGTAAATTATATTACCGAAGGTACCGATGGTAAAAAGGAACTCTTTATTGAAGGTCCTTTTCTCGTTTCCGAAAAGAAAAACAAGAATGGCCGTTTGTATGAATACAACACGATGAAAAAAGAAGTTCATCGTTATACTGAAGAATATATTAACAAAAACCGTGCCTTTGGTGAATTGGGACATCCTGAAACACCAACCATTAACTTAGACCGTGTATCACATATGATTGTTGGTTTGAGAGAAGATGGTACACAATGGATCGGTAAAGCAAAAATTCTTGATACTCCTATGGGTCAAATCGCCAGAAGCCTTATTGAAGGTGGCGCTCAATTAGGTGTTTCATCAAGAGGTATGGGTTCATTGAAAAACGTTAATGGTGTTAATGTTGTTCAGAACGATTTTTATCTAGCCACAGCGGCAGATATTGTAGCAGACCCTTCCGCACCAGGTGCTTTTGTGCAGGGCATTATGGAAGGTAAAGAATGGATGTTAGTCAATGGTGTTTGGACAGAACAGGATCACTCTCGGGCAATCAAACAGATTCGCCATGCTTCACGCAAAGAGATTGAGGAAGTTAGTCTACACATTTTTGAGAACTTCATGAAAAAACTTTAAATATAAATATATCCAATAAATCAAGGAGATTTTCAAAATGGGAAAATTTAATCTGTCCGAAGCCGCTAAAGCAATCTTGGCTGAAGGTTCAAAAGAAACATTTGACGCAAACATTGCCAAGAAGCGTGGCCAGCGTGGTCAAGACCATCATACAAAAGGTGAAGTTGGTGAAGATCGTATCCAGTCTAAGACTGCTTACGGCACTAACGATGCTGGTGATATTGGTCACTCACCTGAAGAAGAAACAGATGCTTTGCCTGATTACACAAAAGGCACACCATCAGCAACTCCTCCTGGTGCTACCCCTCCAGTTGGTTCCGAAAAAGACGGCGTAGGTATCCGTAAACTCGAAGGTCAACCACAAGAAACTATGGGTCGTTCCGATTTAGTACACGCTCATCAAGAACCAGCTACACACATGGATGCTATTCGTGACCGTATTGCTGGTAAATTGGCAACACAAACAATGCAAAAAAATGCAGGCGCTACTTTCCAACACTATGATGGTGAGCACGTTGCTTCCAAGTATGCTGAATCTACCGAAGTTGAAGGTGATTTGGTTGCTGAAGAAGATGAGAATCATGATGATGAGGCTCAAGATAAAAAACTCATCAAGAAAATGATTAACAAAGCCAAAATTAAAGAAGATATGGATGCTTTGTTGTCTGGTGAAAATCTTTCTGAAGAATTCGTTGCCAAAGCTTCTACAATTTTTGAAGCCGCAGTTATTGCTCGTGCTGAAGAAGTTGTTGCCATTGCTGAAGCAGAATTGATGGAACAGTTTGAATCTGCCGTTGAAGAAATCAAAGAAGATTTGGCCGCTAAAGTTGATGACTATCTCAACTACATGGTAGAAGAATGGATTAAAGATAACGAAATCGCTATCGAATCTGGTCTCCGTGCCGAAATCACCGAAGAATTTATCGATGGTTTGCGTAACCTATTCGTAGAACATTACATTGATGTTCCATCTGAAAAGGTAGACATTGTTGAAGGTTTGGCTGCTAAAGTTGAGGAACTTGAATCTGCTTTGAATGAACAAATTCAACGTGGTGTCGAATTAAATAAAGAACTAAACGAACAAAAGAAAATTGAGGCTATCTACACAGCGTGTGAAGGCCTGACTCAAACCCAAGTAGAGAAGTTAAAATCGCTCGCAGAGAACGTAGAATTCACTACTGAGGACGAATTTGTTGGCAAAATTGATACTTTGAAAGAATCATATTTCAAAGCAGATATTAAAGTTGCCGACAGTTCATCACTAGACGAAGTGCTCGTGGAAGAAGATGGCGAGACTGTAGCTAAGTCTGCTGATCCTTTGATGGAAGCTTATTCCAAGACTATTTCTAAATCACTCAAGTAAAAATATACAACTATAAGGAAAAACTAACATGTATATGACTGAAGAACTACAAAAGAAATGGGCTCCAGTTTTGGAACATCCAGAACTCGATTCTATTAAAGACCCATACAAGAAGGCTGTTACAGCTCTTGTTTTGGAAAATCAACAACAAGCAATGAATCAAGATGCTGCTCAGTTGAACGAAACTACTTACTCTGCTGGTCCAACCAACATTGGTGGTGGTGTTTCTAACTTTGACCCAATCTTGATTTCTTTGGTACGCCGTTCATTGCCAAATCTAATCGCTTATGACGTTGCTGGTGTTCAACCAATGACTGGTCCTACTGGTTTGATTTTTGCAATGCGTGCATTGTACAACAACCAATCAAGCACTGCTGAAGCATTCTTCAACGAAGCTAACACAGAGTTCTCTGGTGCTAATTCTTCTGCTAACCCATACGGTTTCCAAGGTACACAAGCAGCTGACGTTACAACAAACCCTGTTGCTTCTTTGACTGCTAACGCATTCACAACCGGTGTTGGTATCCCAACAGCTACTGCTGAACAATTAGGTACAAGCGACACAAACCCATTCCAACAAATGGCGTTTACAATTGAGAAAGTTACTGTAACTGCTCAAAGCCGTGCCTTGAAAGCTGAGTACTCATTAGAACTCGCACAAGACTTGAAAGCAATTCATGGTCTTGATGCTGAAACAGAACTGTCTAACATTCTGTCTACTGAGATCCTCTCAGAAATCAACCGTGAAGTTATCCGTACAATCTATTTGTCCGCTGTTCCAGGTGCTCAATATGGCACAACAAATGCTGGTACATTTGACTTAGATACAGACTCTAACGGCCGTTGGTCAGTTGAGCGTTTCAAAGGTTTGATTTTCCAAATTGAACGTGACGCTAACGTTATTGCCAAGCAGACTCGTAGAGGTAAAGGTAACGTATTAATCGTTTCTTCTGACGTTGCTTCAGCAATGGCTATGGCTGGTGTTCTTTCTTACACACCTGCTTTGTCTGCTGATTTGCAAGTAGATGATACTGGCAATACATTCGCTGGTATGTTACATGGCCGTATCAAAGTGTACATTGACCCATACTTTGGTGGTTATACTTCTAACCAAGAATTGGTTACAATCGGTTACAAAGGTTCTTCACCTTATGACGCTGGTTTGTTCTATTGCCCATACGTTCCATTACAAATGGTTCGTGCAGTTGACCAATTTACATTCCAACCAAAAATTGGTTTCAAAACACGTTACGGTATGGTACCAAACCCATTTGCTAAAGGTGTCTTGGCAAACGGTGCTGCTACTAGCCAAATTACACCACGTTCTAACGTATACTATCGTATTTTCCAAGTTAAGAACCTCATGTAATTTAAACAAAACAAAATCACCACAGAGTGATAGTTTAGAGAGACTTCTTCGGGAGTCTCTTTTTTTATGGCCTAAATAATTGTATGACAGCACTTACTAGATCACCTCAGAATACAAATCTATTACAACCGACAAAGTTTTTATTAACTTTTGATCGGTTACCAAACACAACTTTCTTTTGTCAGTCTGTAAATATACCAGGTATCAATCTAGGTCAAGCACCACTACAAACTCCAATGTTAGATATCTTTGCTCCCGGTAACAAGATTACTTACAATCCTTTCAATATTCATTTCTTAGTTGACGAGAAACTGGCATCGTGGCAAGAATTACACACTTGGTTCCGTTCCATTGCGTCTCCAGACAGTTACGAAGAAAGAAAAAGGTTGCAGGCGGGTTANGCACAAAGNGGNAATAAACCATCTTATTATTCAGATGGTACNTTGACTGTTTTATCTTCATTGAATAATCCACTATTACGGGTTAATTTTTATAACATGTTTCCNATCACACTATCAGATATCATATTTGATTCCAGTCAATCGGCTGATGATATTATTTCGGCAGATTCCACTTTTATGTTTGATTATTTTGATTTTGTGGACGTTTCTGCTTGACTTTTATTATAGTCTGTGATAATATACAGATTTAAGCATTATATTTTTGATTACATTATGGAAAATCTAGAACAAATTTTAAAGTATTGGGAAACGGACGCAGACATGGACCAGACAGAACCTGGTAAAGAACTGCTGAAGATTCCTAAACTACACAACAAATACCTTTCGATTTTAACGAAACACAAGATTGCATCTAAAAAGGCACATTTTGATTATCTCCGTATGCGTAAGGTAAAGATTGAATATTATAGTGGTCGTATGGACCAAGAAGAATTGGATTCTCGTGGATGGCAACCTTTTCAATTTGTATTAAAATCTGATATCAATGCCTACTTGGAAGGCGATGACGATTTAATTAAGATGTTAGAAAAGAAAGTTTACCACGAAGAAACGGTATCTGTCTTAGAATCTATTATGAATGAATTAAAACAAAGAACATGGCAACTCCGTGACTTTATCAGCTGGGAAAAGTTTATTGGTGGACAGTAATAAATACTCCATTAATTTAAAGGATTAAAAATGGATTTAAAAACAACAATTATAAAAACACTTTTAAGTGAACAAGTTGCACCAATAGATTTAAACGAATCTATGGAAGTTGCACAAAAAGTTATGTCTAAAAGTGGTGCTCACATTGGTACGGTTTACAAATATGATAAACCGAATGTGGTAGGATATACTCATGGTGCAAGTTACCACCCACATGGAAAAGGTAAACCAGCAGCAGTGGGTGATTGGCGCCAACATCATCGTAAATCTAATGCCATCGGTTTTACTAGTGAATCTGATGCAGTTAAACATATTCACCAACAACACGATCAATATAAAACTGAAGCTAAAAAGGCATTAGAAAAAGCACAAAAACATAAAGATTCAATACCAGATTAAAATGAATGATATTATTATTAATAAGGTGAATGAAGTTTATGTTAAAATAACGGCAGACAAACACATATTGAAAGAATCTTCCGAATGGTTTACTTTTTTTGTTCCAGGATATCAATTTGTTCCAGCATATCGTAATCGAATTTGGGATGGAAAGATCCGCCTGTTCGATTTAAGAAACAACCAAATATACATAGGATTATTAAATTACATAGAGCAGTTTGCTGAATCAAGAAATTATACCATTGAATATGATTCGGTAACTGGCATACAAGACGAATATTCAGAATATCATGCGAAGAAATTTATCGAACAGATTAATCCACATTCTCGTGGAGAACCAATCGAAGTCAGAGAACACCAAATCACTGCATACGTTCATGCAATGCAGAACAGGCGAGCTCTACTCTTATCTCCAACCGCCTCAGGCAAATCACTCATCATCTACTTGTTGTTTCGACAACTCCATCAATACCAAAAATTAAAAGGTCTTATTATTGTTCCAACCACATCTTTGGTTGAACAACTATTCTCTGACTTTGGTGATTACAATGATGGTACAATGGAAACATTAATTCATCGAATCTACCAAGGTAAAGAAAAAGAAACCGATAAACCTCTCACCATTTCTACATGGCAATCTTTATATAAAATGCCTAAAGAATATTTTGAACAGTTTGATTATGTAATTGGTGACGAGGCACACAACTTCAAAGCACAATCTCTTACCACCATTCTCACCAATTGTGTTAATGCAAAATATCGTATTGGTTTAACCGGTACTCTTGATGGCACCAAAACTCATAAACTTGTATTAGAAGGACTTTTTGGTCCTGTTCGTAAGGTTATTACCACAAATGAATTAATTAATCAACAGTTGGTTTCTCAATTTGAAATTAAGTGTTTAGTGTTAAAGCATTCCGATGATATATCAAAGTTAATGAAAGGTAAAACTTATGCAGAAGAAATTGATTATCTAATATCAAACGATTCTCGTAATAAATTCATTAAAAATCTTGCGGTTAGTTTAGGTAAAAATACACTTGTTTTATATCAAATGGTTGACCGACATGGTAAAATACTGTACAATATGATTAAGAACACGGAACGAATAGGTGATAGAAAAGTATTTTTTGTCCATGGTGGCACAGATACAACCGACCGTGAAGAAATTAGAAGAATTATGGAGATTGAACAAGATGCTATTGTTGTGGCTAGTTTTGGTACTTTTAGTACTGGTATTAATATCAGGAATTTGCATAACATTATTTTTGCAATGCCAACTAAATCGAGCATACGAACTCTCCAAAGTATTGGACGAGGATTACGACAGAGTGAAGGAAAAGAACTTGCAACTCTCTACGACATCTCAGACGACCTCAGAGTCGGCAAACACATGAACTATACTTTAAAACATATGGTGGAAAGAGTTCGTATATATAATGAGGAGAAGTTCCCATTTAAAATATATAAAATAGGACTAAAAAATGCTTGAACAAAAAACACAAATAATCAAGTTACAGAATGGGACAGATTTGATTGCCAATGTTTCTTTGAGTAATGACCACTATATTTTAGAAGAACCAATGGAGTTTGGTATTGATTTTCGTGGTAGAGAAGGTGGTTTAATTATGAAACATTACTTGCCAGTTCAATTACTTAAAAAGAATTCTATTGAAATTCATACTAAAGATGTTCTTTCTGTTATGGAACCCGAAAATGAGTTCTGTGAATATTATATTAATACTGTGGAAAAAATTAAAGATTTGTTAAAAGCAAAGAACCTCGTGGATGAAATTAGTGATTTGTCTGACGAAGAATTACAAGATATTATGAATCAATTTGAAGATTTAGGAAATCATGGAAATACAATACATTAATACTTTCAACCAAGGACATACTCGACTATACATTAAAGTCAAGCGTCCGTCAATAACATTATGTGGTAAATATGGCGACTAAGAAAAAAGAATACGTTAATAATGCCGACTTTCTCAAGGCATTAATTGATTACAAAGAAGCATCCAAACTAGCGAAGAAGAATAAAACTCCTCCTCCACCTATTCCAAACTACATTGGAGAGTGTTTTATGAAGATTGCAGAAGGTTTATCACATAAACCAAACTTCATTAATTATACCTATCGTGATGAAATGATGGCAGATGGTATTGAAAACTGTTTAATGTATTTTAGTAATTTTGATCCTACCAAGTCTAAGAATCCTTTTGCCTATTTTACTCAAATCATTTACTATGCCTTTCTACGAAGAATCCAAAAGGAAAAGAAACAGACTTATGTAAAATACAAAGCCACAGAACAGATGGGTATTTTGGATGAGTTTGAAATGATGGAATTTGAAGATGGTACTTCTAAACAATTTGAACTCTATGATAACATTTCGGAGTTTATTGAGACGTATGAATTGGCCAAAGAAGCAAAGAAAGCGGTAAAGAAGCCCAAAGGTATTGAAAAGTTTCTAGGAGAGTGATATAATGTATAAAGTATCTTATTATTTAAGTGGTGGATCGCTCAGATTTAAAGCCTTTGAATCACTACATGAAGCAACATTATTTGCCAACAAACAACCAATTGATTCGGTATTAGAAATTAAATATTATGACGATGTTAACCACAAAAAACCAGACAGGAACTAATGTAGCAATTATTACTGACCAGCACTTTGGTGCTCGTAATGATTCTATACAATTTTTAGATTATTATGAACGTTTTTATCGAGATACTTTTTTCACTTCCCTTGATTGGAATGATATCGATACCGTTCTTATTCTTGGTGATACTTTTGATAGACGCAAATATGTAAACTTTTATTCCTTGAAACGAACCAAGGAAATGTTTTTTGATGAGTTGGCCAAACGGAACATTCAAGTTCATATGTTGGCAGGTAATCATGATACTTATTTCAAAAATACCAATGATGTTAATTCGGTAGACTTACTTCTCAAAGAATATTCTAATGTTAATGTTATTGATAAACCCACTACAATTCAAGTAAAAAACACCTCGATTTGTATGATACCTTGGATTTGTCCAGAGAATTATGATGAATCTATGAAGGTATTATCAGAAACCGATGCTGATATTTGTATGGGACATTTTGAAATTTCAGGCTTTGCCATGCATCGTGGCATGCCATCACAGGAAGGATTAAACCGTGGAATTTTTAATCGCTTTGATTGTGTATTCTCTGGCCATTACCATCACCGTTCTTCTCAAGATAATATCAAGTATCTCGGAAACCCCTACGAACTTACTTGGCAAGATTATAATGATCCTAGAGGATTTCACTTGTTTGATTTGTCCACTCGCAATTTGGAGTTTATTCAAAACCCAAATGTAATGTTCCACCGTATCATTTATGATGATAAAGAAGAATCTATTACCGAAATTAATAATAAAGACTTAACTAAGTTTACCAATACCTATGTTAAAGTTGTGGTACTCAACAAAACTAATCCCTATCTGTTTGATAAGTTTATGGCAAACTTATATGAAGTTAATCCAATCGATGTTACCATTGCCGAGGACTTTACAGACTTGACGGAAGGTGTAGAAGATGATATGCTAGATCAGGCAGAAGATACTATCACAATCATTAATAAGTTTGTGGATGGTATTAAAGAAGAACATATTGATAATGATAAGCTGAAAAACGTATTGAAAGAATTATACGTTGAGGCATTAAATTTGGAACAAGCATGATTATATTTCAAAAAGTCCGATGGAAAAATTTCTTATCCACCGGTCAAAATTTTACTGAGATTAACTTACTCAAATCACCAAACACACTCATCATTGGCAATAATGGTGCAGGCAAATCTACAATTCTGGATGCATTATGTTTTGGTCTTTTTGGTAAACCATTTCGTAAAATCAATAAACCACAATTACTTAATTCTATCAACCAACAGGCCGCTGTTGTGGAGATTGAGTTTCTGATTGGTAAAAAACAATACAAAGTAATTCGTGGTATTAAACCTAATGTGTTTGAAATTTATTGTGATAATATACTGTTAAATCAAGACGCTGCAGCCAGAGACTACCAAGAAGTCTTAGAAAAATCCATTCTCAAATTAAATTACAAATCATTTACACAGGTAGTTATTTTAGGTTCGGCATCATTTGTTCCTTTCATGCAGTTATCTCCTAGTGATAGACGTGCAATCATTGAGGACTTATTAGACATTGGTATTTTCTCATCGATGAATGGTGTGGTCAAAGAAAAGATGACTGCCATCAAAGACATCTCCACAAAAACCAAGTATGAGATGGACTTAACTGCCGAAAGAATGAACTTTCAAAAACAGGCAATTGAAGAACATAAGAACCGTACTGATGAGGAAGTTAAGAGTAAACAAGAAGAAGTTAAACAATCAATTGACCAAACGTTTACCTTACAAAGAGACATCGATTTAATCCAGAAACACATCGAAGTATTGAATTCCAAAATCAATGATAAGTTGGTAATAGAAAAGAAAAGTTCCAAGTTACTACAATTGGAATCCAAACTTGAATCTCGTTTAAAGAAACTTGAAAAGGAAGCTAAGTTCTATGAAGAAAACCACGACTGTCCAACATGCAAACAAAGTATCGCTGACTCCTTCAGACGTAGCCAGCTTAGTGGAATCCATAAAACAAAAGGAGAAATTGGAACTGGAATTGAGGATATCGAAACAAAAATCCAAGAAACAAACCAACGCATCGAAGAAATCCAAAAAGTAGTTAAGCATATTCAGGCACATAACAATGAAATTGTCAAACACAATTCAACCATATCAGCTGTCAATACTTACATTACTAAACTCCAAAGAGAAATTGAAGATTTGTCTAAACGCAAGGACACGCTCGAAGTTGATAATGAGAAACTTAAACAGCTTAGAACAGAACTTGGGTTATTGGTTAAGAAACAAGAAGAATTAGCCACAGAGAAACAGTATTATGAATTTGCGGCATCGTTGTTGAAAGATACTGGTATTAAAACTAAGATTATTCGTCAGTATTTACCAATCATGAATAAGTTAATTAACAAGTACCTTGGTGCCATGGACTTCTTTGTAAACTTCAATATCAACGAAAACTTTGAAGAAACAATCAAGAGTAGACACCGTGATGATTTTGGTTATGCCAATTTTTCAGAAGGTGAAAAGATGCGTATTGATTTGGCACTATTATTTACATGGCGCCAGATTGCTAAATTAAAGAATTCAACAAACACCAACTTGTTAATTTTGGATGAAGTATTTGATTCGTCATTAGATGGTGTTGGTACAGAAGAATTTTTAAAACTAATACATGATATGGGTCCTGATACCAATATCTTTGTTATTAGTCATAAAGGTGACCAGTTGTTTGACAAGTTCAGGTCAATTATTAAGTTTAAAAAGGTTAATAATTTCAGCCAAGTGGAGAAATAAGTTTAGGTTTGTTATTTTTATAAATAAAAAGAATAACTTTGGAGTATAAAATGCCTAGAAAAAAACTATATCCTGATTTGCCTGAACGAAGTCATCCTGATTATATGAAGCTTTATGCTGAAAAGAATAAGGAAAAACTTAGTGAACGAGGTAAACAATATCGACAAGAACGATTAGATAAGAATCCTAATCATTATAAAGAGCAGTATAAGAAATATGAAGAAACTCACATACAATGGAGAAAAGATAACCGCCATATTGTGAGTGAAAAACAATGGAAACAACGAGGTATTATTGACATGACGTATGTTAAGTATCTTGAAGAATTAAAAAAACAAAACGGTAAATGTTTAATTTGTGAAAAAGAAATGAATAGTCCACAAGTTGACCATGACCACCAAACCGGTAAATATCGTGGAATACTTTGTATACCGTGTAATAATGGTTTGGGTGTATATGAATTATATAAAGATAGATTTGAAAATTATTTGGAGAAAGTAAATGGAATTTAAAGTAATGGATCCAACAAACACAGCCGGTAAACCATTTTATGTGGAACAACCAAATAGTGAAGAACTATTTAAATATAATACCGAAGCACCAAACAATACATCCACAACAAGTAAACCTAAAATCTTTTCTTTACTTCCAGAGAATCATCCTATTCTAAGAGAAGTAATGCCAGAATTTAACTTTGAGAATCCTTCTGTGGATTCAAATGAGTTTGCTTCCACTTTGGTAGAAACCTGTAAACATTACAAAGGTTATGGTTTATCTGCCAACCAATGTGGTTTTAAATACCGTGTTTTTGTAATGGGTTTTGATGATAACTTTGTGGCATTTTACAATCCAGAAATTATCAATGTGTCTAAAGAAACCAACCACTTAGCGGAAGGTTGCCTTTCTTTCCCATTATTAGGACTATATGTTACACGTCCATCTGAAATTGGTGTTCGTTACCAAGACTTCAATGGCAAATGGCAAGGTGTTACATTAACTGGCATATCTGCTCGAGTTTTCCAACATGAGCTTGACCATTTGAATGGTATCGTGTATACTCAAAGAGTAAAACCTTTGGCCTTGCAACAAGGCATGAAGAAGCGAAACAAAATATTGAAGAAAATTGGTCTAAAAAAATAATGGCAACACCTATTGAATATGTAGAAAAGCAATGGAAAGAGTGGTCTGAAAAGAACACCACATTTGAACACATTGATGAAGAAGCGATGAAAGAAGTTCTCATCAAAGATTTAACATATGCTTCTCAAATGGATGTTCGTGAATATACTCTATACCAAAAATGGTGTGAAGTAAAAGAAAGATATCCTGTACATGATGTTTCTACATTATGGGGTTCAGAAGTAATGATGGTTGATCCTGAGCAAAGGAAACTGGTCGATAAAGTGAAAGCAAACTTTTGGATGCCAGAATCACCTGATGATTATGAAAAATTGAAACCTGTTATGGTTCTTTCTAATGGTCCTGATGCCGAAACTTGGAATGCCATTAGAACATTCTCATCAACCATGAAGAACAATTCTAACATTGGTCGAAATCTATTCTACATTCTTACAGATGAAGTTACCGGTAAATATCTTGGTGTTATCTGTATCTCCTCAGACTTCCTGGACTTGACTCCAAGAGATAATGCAATCGGATGGTCGAGAGATGTTAAGACACAACAACATATGATTAATCATACGGCAATTGGATCCACCATCGTTCCGTTACAACCACTTGGTTTTAATTATATGGGCGGTAAATTATTGGCATTGATGTGTTTATCTGATACGGTTCAAGCAGATTGGAAGCGTCAATATGGAGACACTCTTGTTGGCGTTACTACAACATCACTCTATGGAAAAACAAAAGCTGGAGGTCTATCACAATATGATGGCCTTGAACATTGGAATCCTATGGGTTTTTCTTCTGGTTCTGTGGCTTTCGAACCTTCTAGAGCGACTAAGAAATTAGTGTTTGATTGGATTAAAGAGAATCATACTCGTAAATATTTTGAATGGTGGGAAGCAAAGAATCAACAAGGTCTTCCACTTAAACGTGACCACAAGAATCGTTCATTAAACTTTGCTTATTCTAAATTACAAATTCCTAAAGAATTAATTCGTACCGAACATCAACGTGGAATTTATTTTAGTCCGTTGTATAATAATACAAATGAGTTTCTTCGTAAAGAAATTACAGATACTAATTTGGTAAAGTCCTTTGATACCAGTGAAGAAGCATTATCTGATATTTGGAAAACAAAGTATGCCAAAGGTCGTATTCGGCAATTACAAAAGAAGAATACCGTTTCTTATGAATCTCTTTTCTATGATGATTTGATTTATCTATCGTGGGAAGATACCAAAGCGAAATACTTGGGTCAGGTTGGTCGGTAAGCAGTAAGGACATATTCTCAGTAGAGTTGTGTCTGGTAGTATTAATTTAGATGTTCTAATTAATTAAAGGAGAAGTAAATGAAAGCATTATTTGATGTAAGAAAGTCTTTAGAGTTGTGTCCTCCAAAATTTCAAAATGGCGTTAAACACGTTAAACGAATTGTTTTAAAACGTGGAGAGGATGTTACATATCCAAAAGAAAATAATCCACGATTATTAAATATTGTAGCAGAAAAAATTCCAGAAATTCGTGATTCATTCATTGTCAACGGATTCATTCATACTTGTACACCACCCACAGTAAAGGTTGATCCAAACAATAAAAATCGTTTTATTGGATTGTCTGGTTATCATCGTAATGCTGCAGCAGAACAAGCCGGATGGGAATCAATGATATACGATGTTGTTGAATTTGATTCTCCTAAAGATGAAAGGATCCACAGATTAACAACAAACCACGTTTTTACTCCTGCAATACCCAATACTTTAGATGATTTAGTTAAACAAATCAAAGAAGCTATTACCAATAAAGAAATTACTAATGAAGATTCTGATATAAAATCTTTCATTAAAGTTGTAGCAGCAGACAAAACAGAAAAAAATCAAAATACTATTTTTAATAGAGTTCGCAGACATGTTTCAATTTCATCCACCTTATTGTGTTATCATGCAGGTAAAGGTGAAAATAGTACTTCTGAAGTAGCTCAAAAATTTAATTTACCTATTAAAGGTGATTTGCGTTTTAGTCAATCAAAAAAGCTTGGATATATTTCCAGTCAAGAAACCCCAAGAGGTTCTTTGTATGAGGGTAAGATTCTATCGAGAGAGTATGGTGGTGTTCCTGTTGAATTTTATGCTTGGATTTCTTCACCATTGGAAGCACCAAAATTACACAAACAGAGATTGAAATATAAAGAATCTTTTGATAAATTTTTATTGGAAGATTGTGAAACTTTAAAATATGAAATGGAAAAATTAGGTTTTAAAGTTAGTTTGGAAGATGTGATTAAAAACCATCCGGTAAAATTTATTGGATTTTTACCACAAGATATATCTCCAAATCCTTTTGATGGAGGAAAACCGAAAGAACAGGGTATCGTTGATGTATATGGAAATTCGGTACTAATTTAAGTATACCACAAATATACTTGACACCACACATATATAAATGATATACTGTGTGAACTTGCTTAAGGCAAGGATTTATTTTAACTTACTATGGAGTATTACAATGAAATTATCCGCTAAACAAAAGATGTTGGCCGCTTTGAAACAAACCTCTGGCTACAACACTTTTACAACCAAACAAGCTCAACGCCGTTTCGGTATTACTAATGTTGCTGCTCGTATTGACGAACTCCGTCAAGAAGGCAACGTTATCTACACTAACTCTAAAACTGTTGATGGTCAGAAAGTTTCTTTCTACCGTTTGGGTACACCAACTAAAGGCCTCGTTAAAGCTGCTTTGAAGTCTGGTTATTCACTAACTGCCTAATGTAGTTTGATGTGGGGTTTCACCGAAAGGTGATTCCCCTTTTTTTATATTTTTGGAACACAAATGGAAATATCAATTAAAAAAGAAGATTTACAAACAAAGAGTCTGTTTGTAGCAACACCAATGTATGGCGGTATGAATCACGGATTGTATATGAAAGCTTGCCTTGATTTACAAGGTCTCTGTATGCAATATGGCATTCAAATCAAATTCTCATTCTTGTTTAATGAGTCCCTAATTACACGAGCAAGAAATTATCTTGTTGACGAATATATCCACCGTTCCGATTGTACACACATGTTGTTCATTGATTCGGACATTCATTTTAATCCACAAGATGTTATCGCATTATTGGCGATGGACAAAGAAGTGTCTGGTGGTCCTTATCCTAAGAAAGCCATTAAATGGCGTGCTGTTAAGAAAGCAGTAGAAAAGAATCCCGATATTGATCCACAAATGTTGGAAAAAGTTACTGGTGATTATGTTTTTAATCCAGTTAAAGGTACTGCACAATTCTCTGTAACAGAACCACTTGAAGTGCTAGAGATTGGTACTGGATTCATGATGATTAAACGTAATGTTTTTAAGAAAATGGAAGAAGCGTATCCATCAATTCGTTATAAACCTGACCATGTAGGTCAAGCACACTTTGATGGCTCTCGTTACATTCATGCTTTCTTTGATACTGTTATTGATTCTAAAGATTCAATTACTGGTGGCGGTTCTGACCGTTATCTTTCAGAAGATTATATGTTCTGCCAAATGTGGCGTAAAATTGGTGGTAAAATCCATCTTTGTCCTTGGATGAAAACATCACACATTGGCACATACCATTTCCAAGGAGATATGCCAGCAGTTGCTAATTTTGTAGGTGAAATGTAATGTCTGCTTATCCTTGGGAATATCATAGTGATGATACTGTAACAGCAGCTGTTGATAAAACTGATACAGAAAATAAACTCAATGCAGTAACATTATCACAGACGGCTTCCACAGGTGGTCGTAAATTCGATGGCGGTAAATTGCAGTATGGTCTAGTACCACCAAACGCATTAAAAGCAACAGTAGAGATTTTAACTTTTGGTGCACAGAAGTATGAACCAGATAATTGGAAATGGGTACCAGATTCTAAGCGCAGATACTTTGATGCCGCACAACGGCATCTATGGGCTTGGAAATCTGGTGAACAAAATGACCAAGAAACTGGTAAGAATCACTTAGCACACGCAATGTGCTGCTTGATGTTTTTGTATGAACATGATACAATTGATTTTTTAAATAATGGAGAAGCAAATGAAGTTGTCAAATGAAACACTAACCGTATTGAAGAACTTTTCAAGCATCAACCAAGGTATTCAATTCAAAAAAGGCAAGAAACTTAGCACAGTATCTTCTAGTAAGACTGTATTGGCACAAGCTCAATTAAAAGATGATTTTCCAAAAGAATTTTGCATCTATGATTTGAATGAGTTTTTGTCTGTACATGGTCTTTA
>JGI26470J50227_1000514_pt1 | contig 15806 bp, 13 predicted proteins | sample FreactTroBogLake_FD_50227 | JGI IMG/M metagenome (IMG submission 50227) | reverse complement strand
CGCCCCGCCCAGGGCCGAGGCGGGGAGCAGCAGGCGGTGGTCGGGGCCCAGGAGCAACCGCAGGATGTGGGGGACGATGAGGCCGATGAAACCGATCGGGCCGCTGATGCAGACGGCCGAGGCGGTGGTGACCGAGACCAGCACCAGCAGCGCCACCCTGACCGCGAACACGTTCACCCCCAGAGACCGGGCCTCGAGCTCGCCCAGCAGCAAGACGTTGAGCTCGCGCCCGAAGACCAGGAGGAGCGCCAGGCCCACCGCGATGGGGACGATGACAAGGGCCAGCGACTCCCAGCGCACACCGGCCAGGTTACCCATGGCCCAAAACAAGAACTGGGCAATGTTGTCGTGGCTGGCGAAGGTCAGCACCAGCGACGTGCCGGCGGCGAAGAAGGTGCCCACGGCAAGACCGGCCAGCAGCAGGGTGAACAGCCCCACGGCTCCCCGCCGGATCGACAGAGCAAAGATGATGGCCGTGGCGGTCAGCGACCCAAGAGACGCGAACAGCGGCATGAACCACGCCGCCTGAGCCGCGAAGCCGAAGGCGATGGCCGACACCGCGCCGAAGCCCGCCCCGGCCGAGACGCCGATGATGCCGGGATCGGCCATGGGGTTGCGCAGCAGGCCTTGCATCACGGCCCCCGACACCGCCAGGGCCGCACCGATGAGGGCCGCGCCCAGCACCCGGGGAAGGCGCACCAGGACGATGATGGACTGCCACTTGGCGTCGACGGTGCCCACGGGAAACCCGAGCTTGGCGAGAAGAACGGCGCCCGTGTCGGTCCACGGCACGGTCACCGAGCCGAAGGCGGTGCCGACGACCACCAGGACTGCCAACAGCACTCCCAGGGGCCCCAGGATCCACCAGCGCAGACCGCGCCGGCGAGTGGTCGTCAAGGGAACAGCCTCGGGTACGCGGCCCGAGCCAGGTCTTCGACGCCGTCGACCATGTACTGGCTGCCCGACTGCAAGTGCCTGTCGGCCAGGACGATGACCCGCTGGTTCTTCACGGCCTTGAGGCTGGCGAACGCGGGGTCGGCCACGAAAGCGGCCTGAAACCTCGCAGGGTCGTCCTTGCCGTCGTAGCTCCAGCTCGGCAACACGATGATATCGGGATCCAGGGCCAGCACCTGTTCCTTGGAGAGCTGGGGCCAGCCCCGGAGACCGGCGCGGGTCGCCGCGTTCACCAACCCCGCCCGGCTGACCAGGTCGTCGAAGCTTGTGCCCAGGGCATAGGTGCTTCCCCCGAACGAGTACGAGAGCACCGAGGGCCGCTGCCCCTGGGGCACCGCGGCCACCGCCGTCGCCACTGCCTTCAGGCGCTTGTCGAGGGCGTCGGCCATCGCCCGGCCCCGGACGGGCTCGCCGACCAGGGCGGTCACCTGATCCAGCACGCCGCGCATCTCGTCCAGGGTGTTGGCCGTCTTGAGGACAAACACGGGCACCTTGGCGTCGCGGAGCGCCTGGACGAACTCCTTCTCCTTCCAGTCGGCCAAGAAGACCAGGTCGGGCTCGAGGGCGAGGATCCTTTCCTTTTCGGCGGCGATCCTCAAGGGGAACTTACCCGCAAACTCGGCGATGTTCGAGATACCCGGGTCCGACGCAAACAGGTCGATGGCCTTGAGCCGGGCGGGTTTGACCAGTTCGACAAGCATCTCGTCCGAAGCCAGGGTGAGAGACACGATGGCCCGGGGCGGCGCGGTCAGCGTGAGCCTGTACCCCGACGCGTCGGTAACGGTGACGGGATAAACGGGGTCGGCGAGTGCGGCCAAGGGGACGAGGATGGCGAGGACAAGGACGAGGACACGGGCCGTGGGACGGTTCAAAAAGGACTCCTAATGTTCAACGCCGTTTCGGGCGGCGACGCCCAGGTGGTACGGGTGTTTGACGCCCTGGATCTCGGAAACGTAGTCGGCCAGCTCCAGCAGTTCGGGCGGAGCGTTTCGTCCCGTCAACACGAGCTCAAGGGCGTGAGGTTTGTTTCGCACCAGGGCCACAACCCGCTCGAGGTCGATCAACCCGGCCCCCAGCACCCCCAGAACTTCGTCGAGGACGAGTAGATCGCAGGTGTTGGCGGCGATTTCGGCCTCGGCGAAGTCCAAGATCTGGTTCTGGACCACTCGGGCCTCGGCCAGCTCCGCAGCGTCCATCTGCCACGTGAACTTCGACGTCCTGGTCCCCCGATGCACCCGGTACAAGGGCCCCAGACGCGCTATGGCTTCCAGTTCACCGGTGGGCGCGCTCTTGAGGAACTGCACCACCAGGACGCGGTGTCCCCGGCCCACGGCCCTCAGGCCCAAACCCAGCGCGGCCGTCGTCTTGCCTTTTCCATCCCCGGTGTACACGTGGGTGAGCCCCATGCGGTCCATTCTCCCCTCCCCCTCCATTACGGTCTCAACAAGATCGTGAGTCAATCACGGAGTCAAGTGCGGTCAGGCCGGCCGACACGGCGATGCCGTCGTCGCCGTGTTCAGGATCCACCCCGTCTCCGCTCGAACGCCACAAGACACGCCAGACGGACACCCTGTGCCACCTCGGCCTCGCCCAAGCGGCCACGCTCAGCGTCGTCCAGAGGGCTTATCACTGGCGCACAGGTCTTCCAGCCGAGTTCGACTGGCTCGGCCGTGAGGGCCTGTGTTCCTGCAAAAGAGAATACCCCCGGGGCCGCCGGGGGTATTTGAAAAAGTCGTCTTTCTTGGGAGTTTTCCTGGATTAGTCGACGCCGTACTCCTTGGGAATGGTTTTCGACCCGTCGGACTCGAACACCACAACCTTCTGGCCCAACTCGTGAGCCCGGGTCAGAGCCTCATCGACAATGTTCCTGTAGTACCTCCGGATTTCGGGGAGAGTGTCCCGGCTTGTGGTCACGGGGCGCGACGCGAATCCGAGACTTCAGCAACTGGCTGTTGACAGCATAGGTTGACAAGCGTCGCTCTATTGGTGAATTTACCTAAGAGGCTGAAATGTCCAAACCAACCCTGAAAGACGTGGCTCGTATCGCCGGCGTGTCTACCACCACAGCTTCCTTCGTAATGACCGGAAAGGGACGGATTTCCGACGAAATCCGCCTGAAGGTGCTCAGCGCCGCCGAGTCCTTGGGCTATCAGCGTGTCAAGAGGTTGGTCAGCGACTCCCATGCCGGTCGCGTGATCGGGGTCCTGTTCAGCGTCGCGGACGAGTGGAGATCGACCTACGGCTTCGTTCGTCCCATCATCGAGAACATCGACCGCGTCCTGTCGGGACGCGGCTTTCAGGTGGTCCTGATCCCGATCAACGACGAACTAAGCCCCGATGAAATCTTTCAACGGGTGGTCGCTCTTCAGTGCCGCGGATTGTTCACTATCCACTTCGGCAATGAATCGGTGTTCTCGAGGCTTGAGGGCCGGGACATTCCCGTCGTGCTGATCATGAACGGAAACTTTCAGAACAGGTACACCACGGTCTGCGTCGATGACTACCAGGGGGCCTACGAAGGAACCCATCATTTGCTTCAGGCAGGACACCGCAAACTTGTGTTCATCGACACCGAGGTTCATGGACTTCCGAATCTGTCTGTGGACCGATTCATCGGCTTCAGGAAGGCAATAGAGGAGTTCGATGTTCCGCTGAGCAATATCGAGCACCTGGTGTATGATCGGAAGGATCGGGACTATCTGCGCAGCAGGATCTCGTCTATCTTCAGCGGCCCGGACCGACCCACGGCGATCTTCGCACTGGACGACGACTTGGCCGCTAGAACGATCTCCCTCCTTGAAGAAATCGGAATCCGCATCCCTCTCGATGTATCGATCTTGGCACCTGGAGACTTGCTCGATTATTCCCAGGAGTACTGCCCTCAGATTACAACTCTCCGGATCGACACGGGTCTGATGGGTACCACAGCCTGTGGACTGATGGAAAACAGGTTGAATCGAACCAACAACGGAATCAACGTTCTCAAGGTCAAGCAGCAGTTAGTCTTGAGAAGATCCACTTTGCCCTACGATGTCGGAATCCTTGAGATCCATAAGAAGAAACAGTCGCAACTCCTTCCCAGAGAAAAAGTTCTAGCCGCCTTCAACCACATAGGGACGAGGATGGTGCCCAAGTGGTTTGGGGCCTCGCAGGAGTTCTTGGCCAAAGCGATCAGGGAAACCGGCATGGATGAGGAGGGCTTGAACCGAAGGCTAGGGAACGACTTCCGGCGGGTCGAATCGCGGTTGGGTCGCCCAGGACTGCCTTGGCGCAGTCCCTTCGGCCAAGACAGGCGGGTTCCAGGATACGGCCAACCCGTCCGCAAGCCACTCCTCGAGCGGCGTACGCTAGAAGCGCTAAGGAACTATCCTTGGCCAGATCCGGAAATGGCCGATCTCCGGCACATCCCTGCGGAGGCCGAAGCCTATCACCAGGAATTTGCCGTGCTTGGAGGCGAATGGGCACCGTTCTGGCACGATGCGATCGACTTTGTTGGTACCCAGGATCTCTACTACCTGATGCACGATGATCCAGAGTTTCTCTTGCGTCTGCTCGACCGTNTCGTCGACTACTATGTCGCGGTGACGACACGGACCTTCGAAATCGCCGGTCAGAACATCGACATTTTTCTGATTGGGAACGATTTCGGCGGCCAGAGCGGTCCGTTGATGGGATTGGAACAATTTGACCGATTCATGGTGCCGAGTCTCAAGAGACTGGCAGAGCTTGGCCACAGGTACGGCAAGAAGGTGATGCTGCATTCCGCAGGTGGCATTAGGCCCCTCCTCCCTTCGATCATCCGGTCAGGAATTGACGCTATCCACGCCCTACAGCCCGACTGCGCCGAAATGGGGGCCGAGGGTTTGAAGAAGGATTTCGGACACCGGATTTGTCTTTCCGGCGGGATCGACGCATTCAACGTGCTCTTGACTCAGACACCCGAAGAAGTGCGCCGGGTGACCACTGCTGTATTGAGAATCATGACGCCGGGGGGCGGCTACGTCGCCAGCCCCAGCCACGAGGCACTGATCGAAGACACGCCGGTCGCCAACGTGATGGCCATGTTCGACGCGATCCGCGATTTCGAAGCCGACCAAGCCTGACACGGTTCTGCGCCAATCTGAGTCCCACCACCCCCCTGCAAGCCGATTGAAAGTTGGCCCAGCGAAGCGGTTTCGTGCCGTCATGGGCTAGGCCCACAGGAACGAACTGGCCGAAATCATTCAACGTTGTTTATCAAGAACTTTATCATCCAATCGCGACAAACTGACCAAATCACTCTGAATATTCAGTCTANTATTTCCATTATCTCCATTTTGTTCTCTAAAATGCGCGAATCTTCGTTCGAGTATTGGAAAACTTCACGCTTGATCAAGATGATATTCACTAAATATTGGTTGACAAGAGAGGAAGGTGTGGTACGCTGGGATTGTTCAGAATGATGAGAAGCGGAGCGATTCTGCGTGGGCCCGCCCGGGCTTAGGGTCGAGGCGCCGCTCGGTCGAGGCGCGACGTTCGTTGGCGGTAAATAAGGGGTGGTCGATGACCACCGGAAGTCTAGAGTCTTTGAAAGGAGGACATGGTGAACAAGTTCTTTTTAGTTTTGCTGGGCCTTGGGCTGGCTATCGGCAATCTGGCTGCGCAGGACTCGAATCTTGCGGCGTCGCTGAAGCTGGATATTTCGGGGGTCAAGGGAAGTGACGGGCAACTCTTGCTGATTTACGGCAAGACGCGGGACGTTCCGCCGAAGCCGGCGGCCGGTCCGGCGCTGGACATGTGGAAGATCGAGTATGCCGGACGAGAGACCGCCAAGCTTCCGATGATTCCCTCGCCCAAGACGGGAATCATCGGCAAGAAGATTGTCATGATCGAACAGTCCGAGCATCCTTACTGGACTGCGGTTGCCAACGGCGCCAAGACGGCTGCGGCGGCCTTCAAGTGCACTTTGGAGACCTGGAATCCAAACGGCGACCTGAATCAGCAGAACCAGTTCATTGACAAAGCGATTGCTGAAAAGGCCGATCTGGTTCTTTTGGCTTCGCTGGACCAGAAAGCGGCGATCCAACAGTTCAAGAAGCTGTACGATGCGAAGATTCCTGCTATCGCGTTCAACATGATTCCCAACGACGATGCGATGAAGTACGTCCTTGCGATCACGGCTCCTGACGACTTTGGGCAGTTCAAGATGCTGGCCGACTATCTGGCGAAGTCAGTGGGAGGCAAAGGCGGTGTCGGTTACATCACCCACATTCCCGGAGGCTCTCCTTACTACGCCCGCACCACGAATGTTGTTGATTTCTTTGCCAAGAATTATCCGGACATGAAGAAGTTGGACATTCAGTCTCCCGGCTTCGACGCTCCCAAGACCAAGCAGGTCGTGGCCGACTGGCTGACGCGTTTCGGGTCGGAGCTGACCTGCATTGTAGTCTCGGATGACTCAGCGCAAGGTCTGGGTGTTTCGCAGGCGATCGAGGAAGCCGGTCGGACCGACATCAAGGTCATTGCCGCCGGCAACTCGAAGGTGGGCATGGACTTGGTCGCTGCGGGCAAACTCTTTGCCATCACTTACCAGTCAGCCGAGGCCGACGGTGCAGTCCCCATGAAGGTGGCCGCCGACTACTTCAACGGCAAGGTCCTGGGAAAGAATCCGGCCTTCTACCTGCCGCAGGCTGTTATCACCAAGGACAACGTACAACAGTACATGCCCGCGCAGTGGTAATGATCCTTTAGGTTCATTTTCGGGGATCAGGGATGGTGGCGACACGGTCTCTGGTCCCCGGTTTTTGCCCCGACACAAGCGCTGATGCCGAGTTTGGGAACAAGGAGAATCAACGGTGGAACAATCACAAGTGGCCCTCCAGATGAGGCAGGTTACAAAACGCTTCCCTGGAACGCTCGCCATTGACTGTGTGGACTTTGAAGTCTACCAGGGTGAGGTGCATGCATTGATGGGTGAAAACGGAGCGGGCAAATCGACTTTGATGAAGATCTTAGCGGGTTCGTTCTCCGACTACACAGGCGAGATCTTTCTTGGCGGGAAAAAGGTTCAGCTCCACACCCCTGCAAGCGCAAAGCAGGAGGGGGTGGCGATGATGTATCAGGAGTTGAGCGTCGCCTACAATCGAAGCGTCCAAGAGAACCTGTTCGCGGGCGAGCTTCCCGGTCGTGGCTGGTTCGTAAACGACAAAGAACTTCGCGAGAATACAATACGATCCTTGTCGCGGGTCAAGCTTGAGGGGAAAATAGACCCCGGTNCAGCGATGAAGAACGTCAGCCAGCACGAGACTCAGCTGATTGAGTTGGCGAAGGCCTTGAACCAGAATCCCAAGATTATCGTCATGGACGAACCGACCTCAGCGCTTTCAAATGACGAAGTCGGCATGCTTTTTGAAATCATCAGGGATCTNAAGAAGCAGGGCCATGCCATTGTCTATATCTCGCATCACCTTCCCGAAGTGTTTCAGGTGGCTGACCGCGTGACCGTCCTCAGNGATGGGAAGGTTGTCGCCACAAAGCAGGTGTCAGAGGTCAGCAAGAGCGATCTTGTGTCGATGATGGTCGGACAGAATGTAGCGGACTTCAGNCGGACCAAAAGCATGGAGAACACCGGACCGATCCTCAAGGTGGAGGGTTTGACCCACTATGGGTTCATCCACAATCTTTCGTTCCAACTTGGTCGGGGCGAGATACTTGGAGTCGTTGGTCTAGCCGGGTCGGGTCGGACCGAACTCGGCCGCTGCCTTGTGGGAGTTGACAGAGTCGACGGCGGCAAAGTCATTCTAGACGGAGAGACCCTTACGGTCAGGAATATGAGCCAGATGCTTGGGAAGGGTATTGCTTACCTGACCGAGAACCGCAAGACCGAGGGCCTGGCGCTTCGGCTGGTCAACAGCGAGAATCTTCTGTCCACAATCATTCCGAGACTGTCACGCTGGGGAATCTACCATTCAAAGAAAGGTAAGCCCGTGGTCGGGGAACTCTATCGAAGCCTTTCTATTTACCCGCCAGACCCAGGAATTTCCACCTCCAATCTCTCGGGAGGCAACCAGCAGAAAGTTCTGCTGGCAAAATGGCTGTCGACGAAGCCCAAGGTCTTGATCCTCGACGAACCGACCAGGGGCGTTGATGTGGGTGCCAAGAAACTGATCCATGAGACTATCGAGTCGCTGGCAGAGAGTGGTGTTTCGATCATACTGCTCTCCTCAGACCTGCCCGAACTGGTGGCGCTTTCAGACCGGGTCATGGTGATGCTGCAGGGGCACCTGGTCGGGGAACTGCAAAAAAAAGACGGTTTCGACGAAAACAAAGTTCTTCTGGCAGCCAACGGTGAAAGGAGCGTCTTCAGTGNTGAATATTGAAACTTCCGCCTCCGACCAGCGGAAGACCAAGCAGAACGGACTTGTCCTTTTCGTGAACAAGTTCGGAGTGTTCTTCATGATCCTGGTGCTGGTCGGCCTGGGCATGTTTGTCTCCCCAAACTTCCTGAGCGGACGCAATCTACTTAACATCCTCAACGCGGTGTCGTACCTTGGCATCGTGGCGGCTGGAATCTCGTTTGTCATCTACGCCGGACAATACGGAGATCTTTCGGCCCCCATGACTATGGCGTTGTCCGGAGTCATTTGCGTAGAGTTCATGCGTTACGGGCTCGTGCCGGGCTTCATCGGCGCCATACTGACCGGTATCGTTATCGGCGCGGTGAATGGCTGGGTAGTAGGGAAGCTCCGGGCCAACGCGATCATCTGGACATTGGCCATGAACTTCGTCCTCGAAGGTCTGGTCCGTTGGTCGTACAAAGGCACACAGATCTATCCAGACATGGCCAACGCCCAGACTTACAAGACCGGGTTTTTCCTTCCGCTCCTGGCCAGCCTCGACCCCAACATCCTCAAGATCGATCTGCCAAAGATGGCCGCGGCCTTCAACGGTCTAGCCAAGACCTATCCGCTGGGAGTTCCCCTTGTTTTGTACGTCATGTTCGCTGTCATGGTTGTGTTTTATTTCGTGATGTCCAAAACCACGTTCGGCAACCAACTGAAAGTGGTCGGGTCAAACCAAACCGTCGGCAGGATGTCGGGAATCAACGGCACCAGGACCGTGATGTTTGCTTTCATCATCTCTTCGGTCTGCGCGTCCATCGCCGGCGTCTTCATGACGTCCCTCAATCAGGTTGGAGCCTTCTACATTGGCCAAGGATACGATTTTCAGTCTGTCACAGCCATCATTTTGGGCGGCATGAGTCTGGCCGGAGGCCGCGGCACCATGATCGGAGTCTTCGGTGGAGTCTTCACTCTAGGACTCATCAGCAACATTCTGACCCTCATGGGAATCGGAACTTTCACACAGAAAATGATCACCGGAGCGATCTTCATCATTGTCGTCGCCGTCAATGCCCGGTCGCTGCGGAAACTGGGGCGTGACTATGCATAACAAGAAATGGACCGTCGGACTGAAGAACGGATCCTCGTTGATCCTCGGAGAGAATCGAATCTTCATCTTCTTCTTGATTGTCATGGGGCTGATGTCTATCCTGGCTCCCACATTCCTAGGTACCGGAAATATCGCTCCAATGATGAAGACCAGCCTGCTTCCCATCATGGTTGCCATGGGCTTCACGTTTGTGATGATCTCCGGGAACTTCGATTTGTCGATCGGCTCGGTTATCAATGTGGGTGCGGTCGTTGTCATGGGCGAATTCAATCAGTTCTATGACTTGTTCGGCGGCGACTCTGGCGGCAATCAAGCTGTCGTGTGGGCTTGGGCCATAGCCATCTTGATCGCTTTGGCCGCTGGTGCCCTAGTTGGTCTTATCAACGGTCTTCTCGTCGCGAAAGGAAAGGTCCACTCCTTCATTGTGACCATCGGAATGCTGATTTCGCTGTCCGGACTCGTCTACACCTACGCCAACGGCAACACCATCAGCGCCGAGAGCACTTCGTTTGTCGATATCATGGACACGCCCTTCGTCAAAATCCCTTACCTTGAGATCTTCTCGATCCGGTTTCTGATCGTTGCCGTGTTCCTGGTCTTCTTCGAAGTCTTGTTGACCCGGACAAAATGGGGCCGCGAACTTTTCATGGTGGGAAGCAACCGAGACGCAGCCTGGCAGGCAGGAATCAACACAGACTCCAAGGTGATCTGGAGCTTTGTGTTCTCGGGGGTCACCGCCGCTCTCGGCGGGATTCTGTTCTCGATCTCCATGAACGCCGCAGTGCCAAACTACGGTGAACGGGGAATCAACCCCCTTATGCTCGTCATGGCCGCCACCATCATAGGAGGAACCGCCATGACCGGCGGCAGCGGCAGCGTCTTCAAGACGGCTGTCGCCGTCGTCACCATCCAGGCTCTCTTCAACGGCCTGATCTCCATGGGGCTCGGGTTTGATGTCCAGGTCCTGTCCGCAGGCCTCCTGCTAGGAGCCGTCGTCCTCTACGAGGCTTACGACATCTACAGCAAAGACCTTCGCCGCGGTGAGCGCCCAGCCCTGAAAGCCGAAGCAGAAATGCTCAAAGCTCGAGCTGCCACAAAGACCTAGTCGTACGCACGCATCAGCGTTGCCGCCCGACCACAAGGCGGCAACTGGATCGGCCTGGCACCGCGCAGGACTCTTCTAGAAGTAGACGGTGACAAACGCCACTTCAAGAGGTCTTAGGAGTGTGTCCATACCGCGGCGTCCAATTGTATCTGCCCCGGCGGCCGAAGCCTTGAACGAAGTTAGCACAGTCGGTGACGCCTTGCCTTTGGAGGTATGCAAGACGCGAACCGGTGATGAAATTCATCAGTTTTGTTGCCTTTATTTCAGATGAATATTTTCATTTTGTCGATCAATTTCAGTAAATATTTCTTGACGAGCGGCCATGACGTGATAATCTAAGGGGACATCTATTAAGCAATACGTCTTTAAGGAGGGGAAATCATGAAGAGGTTTGGACAGGTGATTCGATTGAAACCAGGCGTCCTGCAAGAGTACAAGAAGTTCCATGCTGCGGTATGGCCCGAAGTCGCGAGAACGATCACAGCCTGCCATATCAGAAACTACTCCATTTTCCACCGGGACGGCTATCTTTTCGCATACTTTGAATACACTGGCGCCGACTACTTGGCAGACATGGAACNAATGGCTGCTGACCCGAAAACCCAGGAATGGTGGGCAATCATGAAGCCAATGCAAGACCCTGTTTCCAGTCACAGCAAAGACGAGTGGTGGGCGGACATGGAGGAGTGTTTCCACCAGGACTGACCAAACAGAAAGAAGGAGAAGCGAAGATGAAAAGGCCGACGAGGACACAAGAATGCTTCAGAAAGCTAGAGCGAATGAAGAAGACTCTTGCCCACCAGGAAGCAGACAGGGTTCCAATTAGCGATTTCTTTTGGACAAGTTTTCTAGACCGGTGGAGGAAGGAAAAAGGCCTGGGGCCCGAGGTCGATATTTACCGTTACTATGACCTGGACTGGGTTACGATCACTCCCAATATGGATCCGCACATAAAGTCTTTTGAGATCCTTTCCGGAGATGAGGACGACTTGATTCTCAAGACTGGATTCGAAGCAACGATTCGAAAGAAGGCAGGGACCCAGATGCCTTACTATCACACCTTCGAAACAGACAGTCTCGAGAAGATGGAACGCTTCACTTTTGACGACCCCTGGGACGATCGGCGCTATTTCGGGGCTGGTGACAACCAACTGGCGGGTGTCGGCGATGTAATCACTCGAAACAGTCCGCCATGGGTCGAGACTGTGGCATCGTACTACCCTGACATCCCCGTGTTCGGAAACGTTTGCGAAGGTCATGAGTACCTGTGGCGCATCCTTGGCAGCGAGAATACCCTTGAATGGATGGCTCTCTACCCTGACGAACTCGGTGCGTTCATAAAGCGGGTGGGCGAATTCGTCGTTGAAATCACAAAGGCCCAAATCAAGGCTGCCGACGGTATGCTTGACGGGATGGTAATTTGGGGAGATGTCGCCTATCGCAATGGGATGCTTTTCTCACCCACGTACTGGCGGGAACAGTTCAAACCGATCGTGGCGGAGATGATTCGCGTCTGCCACGACGCAGGGATCCCCGTTATTTACCACGGTTGCGGGAATGCCAGCGCGATCTACCCCGACTACATTGAGATCGGTCTCGACGCCTACAACCCCCTGGAAGCAAAAAGCGGGCTCGATGTCGTGGAGATCAGGAGGCAGTACGGGCACAAGATGGGGTTTTGCGGAAATATCGACGTGATCGAATGGGCTAACGCACCCTTGCCCGAGTTGGAAGCCCAGGTCATGCGTAAGCTCAACGCCGCCAAAGGGGGCGGCTACATCGTCCAGTCGGATCACTCGGTACCGAGCAACTGCAGCGCCGAAAGGTACGAGTTCGTCCTGAATCTTGTTCGCAAGCATGGGACTTATCCGCTTCGACTCGGAGAGTTCGATATCCCGGACTTGGGCTAGGCGAGGGATCATGACATCGAGGGAACGTATCCTTGCGGCCGTGGCCCATCGTCAACCCGACCGGGTTCCGGTGGATCTGGGAAGCAACCCCAGTTCAGGAATATCAGCTATCGCCTACAACCGGCTTGCCGCTCATCTCGGCATTCATGATTCCAGGACGAGAATCTACGACGTCGTGCAAGAACTCGCTCAACCCGAGGACTGGTTCTTGGAACGGTTTGGAATCGACGCCGTCGATATCGGAAGAACTTTCAATGAACGTTCTGAACACTGGAGCGAGACGACGCTTCCTGGTGGGTGGCTAGTCGACTATCCCTCCTGGTTCCACCCGGAACGCAAGGGTAACGCGTACTTTGCCCGGGCCGCTGACGGCACTTTGCTCGCCGAACGTCCCGAAGGAGCGAACTTCTTTGACCAGAAGGTGTTCCCGTACCTGGACGACTACCCGGCCGACTACCGCGGCCTTCCGGCGGCCATGGACAAAGTCCTTTGGTCAGCCCTCGTTCACTCTCCATGGGACCACGGATCCGAACCCGGATTCTGGGACGATCTGCGGGCCCGAACCATCGACTACAGGCAAAGGTCTGACCGTGCGCTAATGGTCGTAGTCGGATGCAACTTGTTTGAATGGGGAACATTCCTGAGAAGGATTGACAACTTCTTGATGGATCTGCTGACCGAACCCGAGCAGGTTGAAAGACTCTTGGACGCCCTAATGGCCATTCATCTGTCCACTTTGGGCAAGGTTTGCGAAAAACTCGGCGACATTGTCGATATTGTCCGCTTCGGCGACGACCTAGGTCATGACGGCGGCCCATTGATGGCCCCGAATATCTATAAGAACCTGTTCAAGCCGCGTCACAAACAGTTAGTCGATTTCGTCAAGACCCATAGCAAGATGAAGACATTTCTTCACACCTGCGGGTCGGTCTACGACCTGATGCCGGACCTGATCGACGTTGGCTATGACATTATCAATCCCGTACAAACCAGCGCCCGTGGCATGGATGCGGTGACGTTGAAACGGGAATTCGGACGCGACGTAACCTTCTGGGGAGCGGGCGTCGACACCAGGGCCACACTGAACCGGGGAACGCCGGCGCAGGTGAGGGATGATGTCCTAAGAAGGATGGAAGTTCTGTCGCCGGGAGGTGGATTCGTCTTCAATCCGATCCACAACATCCTTCCCGACTGTCCCCCGCAGAATATCGTTGCTATGTTCGCTGCTGTGGACGAGTTCAACGGCCGCTGAGTTTCAATCATCCAAGACTGAGAAGCCTCCGCACCCCCATGCGGGGCTTTTCTCTTGGGAAGAACTGGTGGTCGCACCGCTCCCCCTCCAGTCCAATGTGCTAGCTGGTATCAAGGGGATTCGGTGACGACCTCCATCGCGATCTTCGCCCAATCCCAAAGCCGCGAAGGGTCATAGCGAACTGTGGAAATGTCCTTCATGATGAACTCGATTTGGCCATGGGTACCACCGGCCTTGAGCGCCGATTCGAGGTTGACTCTGGCTTCCTGGGGGTTCCAGTTCTCCATGGCGAAAATGGCTGGGTTGGGCTTGATACTAGCAACGTAGTCAGCTCCTAGCTCTGGCAGGATACGTTGGTAGTCGTTCCAAGGACTCACAGTCACNTTTCTCAAATTGCGAATCTTCCGAATGAGGTGGATTTTACCCTGAAGGGGTTCGCAACAGCCGTAGTAGGTCAGGCCGAACCTCTCGAGCCACCGTAGATCATGCCGCAACGCAAACTCCCATGTCATATCCGGCGAAACTTCTGAAAAGACCTGCGCGTTGGAACAACCCCACATGTTGTGAGGACGAACCCAGTCAGGATCAAATTCCATTCCTGGCAGACTTGACACGTAGCCGTAGCCACCGGAACCAATCCTGGTATTGTTGTTGTCTAAAGACAGCAGATTCATGACCTCAAACTGGTCCAACTCCACCATCCAGGCGTCGACCAAGCGTTCTACGGCGGAGTTGACGAGGTCAGGGTCATCGACCAGGAGAGTGAGAGCTTCTTGAACTCCAGTCCATCGAACAAGATAGTCCCATGGTGTGAACCAAATGTGGGTTTGCCCAACCTTCTTTACGGGCATTATATCTTTGAAGAGTGTCTGCATGGTGCTGAAGGCAAGTTCGGTCGAAGCCCGGTCAAAGGTCACCCGAGGCATCTTGATCTTTTCTAGATCCTCTACGGTCCGGATCTGAACATTGAAGTGCCGTGAGACGATTTCGTTGGACTCATCCGTTTTTACGACATCGACGTCCTCATGAATTCCAAAGTCAGTAGAATGGATCACGAGCGGACATTCTAGGTAAGGGTTGACCACCATGTCACAGGGCATGTGCGACCACTGATAGATGGTGCGCCGCATGGTGGTTTCCAGTTCTCGAGCCCATGGGTGGGTGGTCTTCAGCGTAAGTTCGTCGTTGACGTTCATCTCATGCCAGGGGATCTCGTTGATCCAAACCATCGGACGCTTGGCCTTCAAATCATTCAGGTTCCGCCACAGTTCGGCCTTCTCCGCATGAACTGGCGAAGACGCGATCGTTGCTAGTGTCTGAGCGAGCCGCTGAAGCGTCGCCTTCTCCGAGTCAGCCAGCACAAGGTCGGCAAGGCCTCTGGGCTGAACAAAACTGCCAGGATCGTGCAACATCGAAGACCCCTCCAATACGTACACATTATGCCTAACCCGAGCGCCTCGACACCTTGGAAGTTGTGATTATGGTTGCAGAAGATGCTTCTTTCGGAAATCGCCAGGCGTTGCCCAAATTGCCTTTCGAGAGGCCCGGCTCATAGATCCATCGTCTTCGCAACCAAGGGCCTGAGACACTTGTCCTCGGACATCTCTTGGCGGTGGTAATCGTGCGCAGACAGAGTCAAATCAGAGTCGTGCGCCATCAGTCCGAATTGATTTCAAAGGTAACCGGTCTGGGAAGCGCCAAACCGGCCGCGACTTCCACGGCTTTCAAAATGGCCGAGGGCACGGGGCAGGCCGCATGGGAGCACAGTTGCTCGGCCGTCCGGGAAACCGTGGACGTGCCCCACTTTCCCAGCACCTCGGCGTACGCGTCCAGGCCCTGGAGCTTTTCCTCCATCGCCTGGATGGCCGGGCAATCCGACTGAATCGTGACCCGAACCTGAAGCTCCTCGTCTGCTGTGGCGCCGATGACGCTCAGCAGCCCGCAGACCCCCGGATTGACCTTGACGTGTGCCATGCTTCCCTCCTTGGGAAATCTCAATCGAGGGCTGCCAAGTCAGCCGCCCACCCCGATTCATCGATCAAGTCGGCGACTCGGTCGAACTCGCCTTCGACCCTATGCTTCCAGTCGCCCGCGCCTCCTGTCCAGCCAAGGGTCGCCAGGAAGCGGTACCTGTAGTCGTCGTTGTCGAAGACTC
>JGI26470J50227_1000513_pt1 | contig 15809 bp, 28 predicted proteins | sample FreactTroBogLake_FD_50227 | JGI IMG/M metagenome (IMG submission 50227) | reverse complement strand
GCGTTCTGGTCACCAGTTAGCGCAATGGGCCACCTGTCCTGATACCACTGCGAGGTGATAAGGCGTCGGCATTTAAGCGAATCACGCACGCCTAAATCCTGCTTGTGCGCAGTGCTAAGATAACGGAGCGAAGGCATGCCCTTTGGCCCCCATTCCCAGGCAGGGAAGAATACACCAGTGAGCAGCGACTTCATGCACCCTGGCGGGACGTTCATGAGTAACCGTTTAATCTCACCAGTATGAACCGCTTCTAGGTGCTCGCATATTGCGTCAAGCGACCAGCCCCATTTCAATGGCGCCACTGGCTCAAGGACGTGCCACGCCGCCCTTACAAACCCAGCAAAGGAACGTGAAGCGATTGCCCTATCTAGGTCGACATTAGTGAACGGAAGTATTTGAGCCATTGGCGAGCCGTTTAATTTCTTCCAACTCAGCCAAAGACAGATGTGATAAGTCCATACCTGTTGCTTTCAAGTTCACGTCGGTTTGTGTCTTAATTGGCGCCTCGATACCCAATATCTTAGACAATTGAGCGAATGCGCTTACCTTGGCGCTTGCTGCGGATGTCGGGTCGTATGCAACCGCATACAAGCCTTTGAGAATACGGGCACGGTGACGCTCCTCGTCTGTCGTAATACCCATCTCGTTCAGGCGTGCTGTAATTCGGTTCTGAGTATAAGGTTCATTCATGAAGCGGGAAGAATAATCAGCCGCATACTGTTTTGCATAACCGCAGCGAATCAACGCGAGTGTCGGATTGTAGTCCTCAAGGTACTGCTCCACGAACCTATTACGAAGGTCGCGTTCATTTTCTGACAGGGCTGTGGCAAACTCGCTTTCCATACTGACTCCTAGAGATCAGGGTTGAGTATAGGCGAGCAAGTTAATCCCGGCAGTATTCGCATCAAAGTAGCTTACGGCGAACCCACTGCTCAAACCAGAATTGGAATGTAGCCCAGTCGATTTCGCAAAGTACCTTCATGCTCGTAGCCACACTGCCATTTGTTGCGGGTAGCGCCGCTTCAGCATACATCACGCAATGCCATTTCTTTCCGTTCTGCCGGTACAGTAGCACGGGCACTTCGTTTGCGGCCTGTGCAGAGCGCTCGCATTGTTTCCACCACGTTCCCACCGATAGGGCTTCCTGGCGCTTCACTTCTATTGACAGCCCAAAAGGATTGGTGATGTCGCTACCACCTACAGCGCTTTGGTTCTGATTGCGCTGCAAGTCAGGTTTCATGTATTCGAAAGGAATTCCGTATTCCTTTTTTACTGCCCAGACATACGGTTGCAAGGCATCAATAACTTCGCGCTCACCGCCTGCGCCTTTTTGTCGAATGTTAATCGCCACGTTGCGACTCCAAATACATCTTCGGATTTACGAAAAAGTATTTCAGGAATACCCCACTCATGCCTACTGCAATGGTGTGGGCCGCTGGGTTCTCGGGACTACTGTCGCGGTAAGACCATGAACCATCAGGGAATACGTCAATGACTTCAGCGGTGCTGTGCTTGCCAGCCCAAGTATGGCCAGCGTCTTCTTCTTGGAACACATCGAAGCCATGCTGCCTGCATGCCTCAAGTGTATCGCGTTTATTGTGCAACCGCATATCTTCCACCGAATGGAAGAATTGGCCGTCAGTTTCTTGTTTCATGTTACATGCTCGCAGGTTATGTGATATCCGCCCAATGCGCTTTTCTTCACGCCTGTAATTTTAAGGCCAGAACCAGGAGGAAGCAGTAATTCTTGTTCGCCCTTATTCATAGTTTCACTCAGGTCAATTGCTTTCGAACCCTTGGGGATATGAACGTCAAATTTAACATCACCGCTCCAAACTGATTTCGAATGGGACGTGGAAATGATACCCGTGTCACGCAACACGATTCCAGGTTGCAAGTCATCAAGATGCCCTATCCCCGCGTCTTTCGCCATAGTCTTTAATGCGTCTAAACCTACCTTCCGCCCCACATCAATATCCTTTTGCGTGGGCGGTACAGCGCGGAAGGCTTGCTGAAGGTTGAAGACGTGCTGCATGGTATGCGTTTCAACTTCAGACGCATCTACAGCAAAGCGCATCGCCTTATTGATTTGTTTATAGCTTGAGCCAGTATAGGCGGACAGCGAGGCTTGCAGTTTTGTCGATAGTGCAGTCTCGTTTGCTGCGCCCTTGGAGCTGAATTGGTGCGCTGACGTTACAGCAGCTTTATGGCCGTACAGCGCAGCATTAAGCGTGCTATGTGCTGCGGCGGCCTGTGCCTTCGCCTGGGCCTCCTGTGCCGCGGTTTCAGCCGCCTGTTTTGCCGCCTTTAGCTTAGATTCTGCAGCCGCTTTCACCGGGTCAACTTTCAGCTTCTCAGCCAGCTCATTTAAGTCAGTACCGAATTCGTTGGACCCATCAGGTTTCTTTATCTGGTACGACTTTAGCGTTTCGGAGTAGCTTACTTTCAAGCCTTCATCGTTTTTGTAATAGGTGATGCCCTGGTAAACACCTTCCTTTTTCAGACCCGCACCAACGGACACCGCTGCAAAAGTTTCAGCATTATTTTCCAACTTCGGCTTTGCTGGCGCTGTTGGTGGTGCAGGGGCGGGAGCAACCGGAGCGGCACCAGATTCTTTGGCACTTTTCTGGAACTTCTTGTAGAGCGGAATGGTCTGTGACGTATTGGACTTGTTGAGCGTCACACCAGCCGCTTCAGCAGCCGCAACCACATTCGCAGCGGTGACGGGTTTGCCCTGTTCTTCACAGAGAGCAGCATAACTCCAGATGTTGTGGGCAGCGCTACCTTTCTTTGGCGCAGTAACCCCGCCGTGAACCTGTTTACCGCCAGCACCGCTGCCGCTCGTGAACTGCCCGTTGCCTGCCCGGGGGTGTTCGCCTTCTTTGAATTCCCCATCATCACGGGTAGTTAGACGAATGGGCAGTACACCGCCCCGGAATTTTAATCGAAGGTTTGAGGTCATGTTTTGCACTATAGCCACACTGCTAGGTCACCGCAATGCCCGGTCAATTATGCTTCAACATGCTCCAGCGATCGCTCTCGGGTAACGGTACGCCCATATATCTATACCATTGCGGTTTCTGCGCAATCCGTTCAGCAATGCGTTCACGGATCAATTCGTAGTCCTTGGGTTCAGGTTCCCAGTTATTCCAGCACTCATCATTCGTCATCACGCCGTCAGGGTCAAACTCGCTCTCCGTGTTGTAGTTCACGCCCCGCATCTGCAGTTCCCATTTCAGCAGCACATATCGTTCGTGCAGGTACAAGCCTTTATCGTAGAAGAAGCTGACATGCCCTTTGTTCAGCGTAAAGTCGGCCCCTGCGAGCCTTAACGCACCAACAAACCCACGAGCCGCAATGCTGCGAGCAAGGGACTTCGGGATCATTTTAATTTCGCGGAATTCTGCGAACAGGTGCTGGTCAGTCAGCTCACGCGGATTCACTAAGTTGATGCGGGTCATTTTGTAAAGCTCCAGAGCCAACGCACCAGAAGAAAAATCAAAGTCCACATCCCCAGCAGGACAGCAAACACAATCGCAAAATGTTTCATTTCGTCTTCCTCTTTTCGTCAAGTTTAGTTTTGCACGTTACGCAAACCCAGAACCGCCCACCCATGATAAAGCGTATTCCGCCACCGAGTTGTGAACCTTGCTTTCCGCATGCATTGCAACTGCGGTTCGAGATGTACCCGCCCGTCTGCATATTGGGTTGAACGCGGTCCATTAGTCGTCCCATCCTTCTTGCGCTTGTGCCAGCGCTGCAGTGATGCGTTCTGCGCCAGGGAATCGGTCCATCGCGTGCTCAATTGCTGCCCAGGAGCTAGATTGCAGATCACGATACGAAAGCGCACCGACGGTCACAATGTAGAATTTCATTTCATTCCTCTTCAAGTTCGTTCAGCACCGCTTCACCGTGCTGCTGCAATGCTACCACCTGCGCATCGGTCAGCGCATCATACCACTCTTTCCCGTCCTCATCCGTTGCGCTTTCCAGCGTCAGCGTCATAGGGTGGCCCGGTGCAACGTCGGTGTCCATCTCTTCCTCTTCGAGTTCGAACACCAGCGCAAGGTCAACCCAGAGCCCAGGTTGCAGCTCAAAGCTCCCGAAAGTTGTTTCAAATGTTTCGTTGCGGTTTCGCATATCATCCTAGCCCACAAAGATGCAAGTATCGCACACAACCATGCGAACGCGGGCACCGCGCTCTTCGAAATGCTTGTATGCCTGTTCGACAAACCCAATGGCGACGGGTGCAGTCACCTTCACATGACCCAGGATGGGGAATACGTGCCCGGTGTCACCCTCAATGCTTGCGTGCTGGTTGACCGTAATGAAAATCGTGCGGTTGCGGCTGGCGCGGATAACCTTGCAAGCCTCCACAATGGTCATGAACTGGTCGTCAGTTGCTTTCACAGGTTCAGTCACTTCAGGCTTGGTAGCACTGTAGACAACGTGCTTGCACACTTCAGGGAACTCACGCTCCGCTGTCCCATCACCGCTTTGCTTGTCCAGCGCTGCACACATAGCGCGAACGTTGTCACCGTTGTCGTATGTTGCACCGTTGTCGGACAGGTGGTTATCCTCACCCGCCAAGTCGAAGCACAGAGCGCACAGCTTCAGGTCGGTCCCGTCACCACCAGTGTGGCGCGTGTTGTGTCCGCAAATCTTGCACGCAAACACGCCCGAGCCGCGTTTGAAGTGGGAATTAGATGTGTTGGTCATTTCGTTTCCTTGTTGGTTGCTTGTGACGCAATTGTAGCATGGAAAATCTATGACCTGCAATAGTCTACTGATGTGCAGGGTTACTTAGGAACTTCGGTGCTTTGCATACCACCACGCGCCCCTCGGGTAGCGCCGCTGTCCGCTTGTCAGTGAACCAGTTAGAGCACGCTGCACGCATGTCAGCGTCCAGCGCAGATCGGGCATGCGCAAGCGCTGCAGTGGGTACAAGCGCATTGCGTGCGAGCTCGTACCCAATAGCTACACCAGCACAGCAACCCGCTACAGCGGCCCACGCCACCATCTCCATCACCAATCGCGCCCGGATTAGGGTGTACCCATTGACTCGCATGCTATTTGTCCACATCGTCGAAGACACTGCGGGTTCCATCAGTGTTCATCAACGTTCCGTCCGCCGCGTAGTAGCAGTCGCGGTTAAATGTAGGTTTGCCATACAGCTTGGTCCCGACCGGCAGCGACTTGTTGAGCAAACAACTATTCGCACCAGCAACACCAATCACAGTGACCTCACCGTTCAGGTATTCCACCTTATCAACCACGTCAGTCACCGCTTCGGTTTCCTGAGCTGCTTTGGCGCGTGCAATCGCGTCGTTGTAGTTCTGCACCAAACATCGGATATCCGATGCCGCTACCTGCGGTCGCGGACCATTGAGTGCAACCAGCACCGACCGCAACGCATCCGCATCCACATAAATCACATCGTTCTTCATTTCAGTTCCTTTAAGTTATGTTCTGTCACTGTCACGTCTTCTACCCCATCCATGCTGTAAATCCGCCCAGCAATTAGATCAGTGAGCTCGAGCTTCTCTTTACTGCATGCAACCGACACCGTGAAGGTGCGGACCGTATGTTTTGGGGTGGCCACATTATTTGCTCGCATACTTCTCGCAGACGCAATGGTCAGCATATGCGTCGTCTGCAACTGCGCCACCGCTAACTGATCAACGTATTTCTGTTCAGCAGCTCGACACAACAAGCAATCACCGTGCACTTGGATACAGCATGCTTGCTCCGTCCCTCGGTCATATTCCCGGGTGCAAACTTCGCACATCACTTTCATACTTGCAGTCCTCCAAGGGTTCTAATTCCAGCCTGTATTGTAGTCGCTGCAGTGCGCAAATACTGCACCACAATTTCAACCCTCTGAATCGTGTCCGGTGCCTTGGGCATCTTAATCGAGTCAAGCAACTCGTTGATCATTCGCAATTCAGCCAACGCTGCGACCGCTTGCATGCTGACCTTGATATGCTGATCCCGCAACTCGTCATAGTCAAGCCAAGATTTCTTACCCAATGGAGGTTTCCAATAGGCGCCACCTTCGTCCGTATATCCGAGGTGCTGCAATGTTCGTTCTGCGCTCGTGGTCATTTTGTCGGTTCCGCAATGGTCAATGAAACCGTGTGGTTATCGACATAACGCTGGATAATGTGGTGCTCAACCATTTTGCCGTCTTCCGAGCGAATATAGACGCTGTAGGACTTGGGCTGATGCGCGGACGCGAGCGCAGTGCGCAACTCTTCAATCTCAGCATCAATGGCCGCGGAGGCTTCTTTACCCGTGCAGGTAGCCCAATCATCTATACGGTCTTTCCAAGTCTTAATCATTTCAAAACCTCCTTAAGTTGTTTCAATTTCAATTCAGCCACATCACGATGGTACTGCGCTGCCGTAGCTGCTGCAATGGATTTATCTGCAAGCGCCTGCAGCTTGTCATTCTCCTTGCGCAATTCGTGTAACTCCTTCACTACGTCATTATATTTGCTAAACCATCCGATTTGTGTAACTGTGTTCATTTCGCGTCTCCTTGTGCCTTGATTGAAAATCGCAGCGGGTTAGGTACGACACCGCCATCCGCGCAAAATCTGAGAATGTGCTGCGACCATTCTTCCTTGCGATTCCTTGCGGCAATGGACTTGCAGTTTTCTAAAGCCAGCCACTGCGCGTGATTCATTTCTGTGATCTGGTCACACTCATCACGCATCCGCTCCGCATCCTTCTGCGCCGCTTCCAGTGCAGTGCACAGGGAGTTGATGGTTGCTGCCCCATCCATAAATGTGCGCGGGTCATTGCTGAACGTCATTGTGCGCAACCGCGCTTCAACGGCTCGGGCTTGGGTGATTAGGTCTTTCATGTGATCTCCACAATCATTGGATGCTTGATTTCAGTTGCGTTTTGAATTGCTGCCGTTTCGGTGCTCCAGTAGTCAACCTTTACCCACACAGGAAACCACCAACGCTTAACAAAGACTCCGAACCTCATAGCGCCGCCTGCGGTGACATAGCGTTGAACTTTGACTTTCATTTCGACTTTCCCTCCAGCGCGTCCACGATGGCCCGATATGCGGTGTCGCGGTCTTTTGCTTCAATGAAGCTCCATACTCGCTGGGCTTCGATCCCTGTATAAAACTGGTACGTTAGCGGCCCATTTTCGACCGGCGCAGCGAACTCCACCCCGTTGATGGATCGGGTTTCAGGCTTGATGCGGAGTAGTTCATCTTCATAGTCTTGGATGCACACGGCGACTTCCGCAAGGTCTACTGCAAACCACACTGAATTAGGGTTGGACATTTCAATCTGCTTCCCATCTGCGATAGCTCGCAGGATGGTCTTGGCGTGGGCTGTAAGTTGTGTCATGTTTCTCTCCAAACTGTCAGCGGTTTGCGCTGTTTGTAAAAATGAATCAGCCAGTTAAACACTTGACTATACGTCATGTCGATGCCAGTGTCCTCAAGCAACTGAGCCTTAATCTTGTCAATGTCCTCGTGGACTGGTATTGTTATCCGCTTCATCTTACCTCCAAGCTGTTCTCATTATTGTAGCCAATGAGGCAGAGGAAATGGAATAACTGCTTACCTTCGCATCAAGTCTAGCGGTTTGCGACTTTGGGAAGACTTGCCTGAACAGGTATAACCACACTCCACAATCCAGGCACGTCTCGCAGTACGTCCGTTTCACTTTGTCATGCGAGAAGCAAGAAGTGGGCTTCGCATCACCGCAGCAATTACAAGTCCGCAACTTAGCAGGCCTGCCCACTTTCCGTTTCTCTGTCATGGCTGCAAACTGTCCCGTGACGGTTCTTCAGCTCGCATCCATGCTTCATACAACGCTGGATCTGCTGCTTTCAGACTGACCTGCCACGTTGCGCTCCGTGTAGCCTCTTCTGACCGCATACCCTGCCAACGCTGCAGGCTGTCGATAGCCTCCTGGATATCCTTACCCATGTCCTTCCCCGCACCGCGGCCCCCAGCGACCAGCAGCTTCTTTATAGCATGTTGCACGCAAGGGTTGACCACATTGAACAGTTCGAGCACCCGGTAAACGTCAATCGTTTCCAGGTTGCTGACATCTTTGAAATAGTGCCCATGAGGGGTCATATTAGCTCCAATCTGATTGAAAAAGAGGGCGGGTGCAACCAAGCAACCCGCCCCACAAACCCGCCACTTTACCGATAGGGAGGAGACCGGCAACTGCATGCAGCGAGGTTTTAACTATAGCGTGAACGTACATTGAACGCAACGACTGTCAATCCGAGTTTTGCTGAGGCGTTAGCATATTAAGCCGCAAGACGATCGTCTGGTGATGCACGATAATATTTACTTTTTAATTATTCATTTTTAACTGAAAAAGAGCCGCTTATTGCCGTCTTATCCGATCTTATGTGCGATCTTATTTTAGTTATGGTGAAAAAGTAGTTCTAGTGTATTGTGATAACATTTCAATAATATCGTGTTTTTCACCCTCGTTATGGAATATGCGACCCCGAAATATGGGGGCGATCATAACCGGCTTTTACCTACCCTGTACCTAGTGTATATATATATATTATATGTATATTATTATTAAGTATGGTAGGGGAGGGGGTAAATCTTTATTCACTAGATGATAGAGGCTGGGGGGGAGTACCCCTGAAACAATAGGTGTACACGATAGCTGGCTTTTTGGTGTTGGCGCGGCTTACCACTTATGCATTCGCTAATTTATCTAACATAACTTCTGCATCTTGCCCTACAATTAAGCTCACTACCCCACCAACTAGGAGCCCTACTATGTTTTTTGACAATGCAACCCCTGCGCAAACCGTAATTCCACCCAATCCGCTACTGGAATCGGACTTACCACTAGAGGTAATGGCGCTTGACGTTGATACCAGCGTACTCACCTACACTGACACCGACCTACCCATCCACAAACTACGCCGCCTCTGCACCCTGTTTGCTGAGCTTATGAAAAGTCATTACGAAGTTCGTTGCACCAACAATCCAGCAAACCCCAATGAGTACCTAGTCATTCGCACCCGTGGACCCAAGCGCATCAACCGCGATGCATACACATACGCAACAATGGAGATCGGTGAGTTCTACCGTGCAAGCAAAGAACTTGACCCAATTGAACAGAACCTCCGTGTTCATACCTCACATATGGGAAAGAAGCTGGGACGGAAGTTCTCGGTATCCTATTTTGAACCTGACAACGTATTCCTAATTCAAAGGACAGCGTAATGGAATACATATTCAAGCCCCGTCCTGAGCTGTTTGCAATGGGTGCGGAAAACCTTTTCGCTGCTGCACACCAGGAACTTGAACCGTCGCTCATGGAGCTATGCATAGAACACGGCATGCCTATAACATTGTGGCCACAGGTATCCAACACGCAAGTCATTAGCCGCGCCTTACTCATGACAGGCTACCTGCCCACATTCCTACCCATGAGCATCGGTTTTGACGATACGCCTCTAACTAAATCAGCCATTGCCCAGTTCCCCGAGTCTGTAATCCAGGCAGTTCTGCACCGCAAACAATTTGGCTTCGTGAGCCACTACTGCTTTACACGCGGTGAAAACTGGTGGCAGGGGCCGCGATCGCTGCTCGCACATACGCTGCCCTTGGCCGCAGCGGTTGCGCACTACACGCAGGCCCTGCACCGGCCCGCTTTGCAAACCTTCACGCCACCCGTCCCCCGGGGCCGAGGGCGTCCGGTTAAACCTAACAAACCGCAACCGCAAAGTGATAGGTGGGCGGCTTGGTTGGCGTATTGCGCGAAGCGGAAAAATGAGGTTGCGAAGATGGAAGACGAAATTAAAGCAATCAAGGACGAAGCACGGTGCAGGATAGAGGCTGTGCAAGAGAAAATTGAAGGGCATAACCTTGCAGCGGTTAAGACCTTCGAACAATTCAAAGAAGTGCATACTGATTGACGCACGTTGCATGCATGCTTTTCCTTTACACTGCGTTCCCTGCCCAAATTAAATACTGTCACTATGTCTAACTCACAAGAAGAATTTGATAAGCGATACATCACCACGTCGGAAATTGTTAAGACGTTGGGTGTATCGCGTTCCACAGTCCATGTCGCTCGCATAACGGGGAAGTTAGGTGATCCGATTGATGTGCATGGACAGGTTTACATCTGGGACAGGGCTACCATTAAGCCCTACTTGGATGCGTGGAAGCTAATGATTGAAACACGACGGGGAGCGGTGGCAATATGAGCGGACCCAATTGGGAACGCCTACCTGCTGACCTCAAATACGTTTCGCAATGGTGCATCGCTGCACCCGACAAGTCTCCGTATTCGACAGCGGGTCACAGGGCGTCAGTTATAGACCCGTCACAGTGGACAGACTGGTACAGCGCTTGCATGGTGGCGCAGCAATGGGGCAATGGCTCGGGTATCGGTTTCGTGTTGGACGAGAGTGATGAATTTACTTGCATTGACTTGGACGTTAAGGACACAACGACACCTGAGGAGATTGCACGATATGAACGGATTATTGAAGCGTTCGATTCCTATACTGAGCGCAGCACCAGTGGACGGGGCTACCACATCTGGATTCGCGGTGTAGTTGGTGCAGGGTGCAGGCGCGACGGGGTTGAGGTTTACAGCCAGCAGCGTTTCATTATTTGTACGGGCAATGTGTTCCGCGACAAGCCAGTGGAAAACCGGCAGACGGTGCTGGACATGCTAGTGTCCGATATACGCTCGCAACAAGACGAGGCGTCAGCTGCTCCGTTGGTTGAAGTTGCACAAGTGGAGTCAGATGACGAAATTTGGAATAAAGCAGTGTCAGCGGGTAATGGTGCCAAGTTCAGCGAACTATTTGCGGGGCAATGGTATGGGAAACCTGAATACCCATCACAGTCAGAAGCTGACATTGCGTTGCTGTCAATGTTTACGTTCTACAGCCCATCCAATGCGCAGTGCAAACGCATGTTTCGTGCTTCGGAATTAGGTAAGCGCGACAAGGCTACCAGGAACGATAAATATATAGACCGCACGCTGGGTCATATACGGGGGCGCATGGCACGCGAAGCGGTAGCCACAGCGCATGGTGAACAGTTGAGTATTGCGTTCGTTAGTCGTGCAATAAAGGCCCCAGGGCCGAAATTGGTGGTTGACACGCCCAGTACCCTTGATTGGCCACCGGGTCCCCTTGGGGAGATGGCGAAGTGGCTGTATAGCGTTGCCCCGCGCCCAGTGCGCGAAGTTGCGATTATCACAGCACTAGGCATCTTTGCGGGTTGCTATGGACGGGCATACAACATTTCCAACTCTGGTCTAAATTTGTATTTGGTGCTAGTTGCGCCAAGCGGTGTGGGCAAAGAAGCGATCCACAGTGGTGCGAGCAAAATTGTCAATACACTGGTGTCAGTTGGTGTACCAGCTATGGACAGCGCGGTTGACTTTTCGGACTACGCATCCGGCCCCGCATTGGTGAAATCGATTGCTGAACGCGGGAGCTTCTGCAACATTGCGGGTGAATGGGGACGTAAGTTGCGCAAGATGAGCGATGATGCAACCGAAGGGCCAATGAGCTCATTACGCACGGTTATGACTAACCTATACCAGAAGTCGGGTGCTGGAACCATTGTTGGCGGTATAGGTTATTCTGACAAAGAAAAAGATGTGAAGAGTACCGACGGGGTTGCTTACAGCATGCTGGGCGAAACGACACCGGCTACGTTTTATGAATCGCTTACGAATACAATGATGCAAGACGGGTTTATGAGCCGCTTCATTGTGATTGAATATAACGGAATGCGACCGGCATCCAATAGCATGATGAACGAACCTGTCCCGGATTGGTTTGTGAGCATGATGGGAAACTTCTTTCACCATGCTGCACAGCAAGCACCGGGCAAAGCGTTCGACGTACCCATGGATCATGAATCACAATCGATGTTGGATACATTTAACCTTGAATGCGATGACCAGATTAACAGTAACCATGACGATGAAAGCTGGAGGCAGATGTGGAATCGAGCACACCTCAAAGCGCTCAAGGTTTCCGCCTTGCTTGCTGTGGCCAAGAACTATATGTCACCCATTGTTACAAAAGAAGATGCGGATTGGGCGCTGGACCTTATAAGGCGCGACATACGCATCATGAGTCGTAAGATGACCGAAGGTGACGTGGGCGATAGTGATATGGTGCGTGAGCGCAAACTCATATCTATTCTTATTAAGTATCTGCGTGACCCCATTGCGCCGGGGTACAAGCTACCAGACGCCATGCGGGTTGCGGGTGTAGTTGCACGCAAGTACCTGCAGAATAAAACGCATCAAGTCAATAGCTTTGCTAAGAGTAGACTGGGGCAGAGCGCAGAGCTTGATAAGCAGGTGCGCAGCTTGATGGATAGCGGGTATCTCGTTGAGGTGTCAAAGGACAAGATACCGCTGGAATGGGGAAGCGTTGGACGGTGCTTCCGCATCTTGACGCTCCCGGACGTGGTTTAGCTTGCAATCAAACCAGCGTTTAATGAATAATACATCCATGCAATTTAACAACCTGGAAAAACAATGAACCATCCTGTAGAACCGAAGCGCATTGATTTCAATCATATGGTGCAAAACCTTTTCAAACGCGAAAAATTTGCGGACGCTTACGCACCGCTGATGCATGCTGCAATTGGTGCAATTGGCGAAGTGACTGAGTTGCTGTTTTCTAAAAACATGGCAAACACAGTTGAGGAACTCGGTGACGCCGAGTTCTATTTGGAAGCAGCAATCCAAAGTCTCGATCACCTGTCAGATCACTCCGCAACTATGACAATCCGCAGCATTGCGGATTTGGAAAAAAAGCGTTTCGTTCAGCAGCAATTCCCAAGCTGGAAAAACTGGGCAATGGAAGCGCTGGACCAGTGCGAAACTATATTGGATTTGTCCAAGAAACTCTGGGTCTACAATAGGCCTTTCGATATTGAAATGACATGCGCTTTGGCGCGTGCGATCGGTCGAGCTCAGGTTTCATTGGAATACCATGCCCACACTGCGGGGACAAACCGTGCCTTAGTTCTTGCGGCAAATCAAGAAAAACTCATCTACGGTGCCAATGCACGATACCGTGATATGGTGTATTCTGACAGTGCTGCAATTATGCGTGCCGATAAGGTGGGCACGGCGGAAGAGAATGAGAAGCAGACGGAATTCAAATTTAACGAAGGAAACTGAAATGACCGGAACCACACAAGCGCTTGAAGGTGTTGATATGGTTGCAATACCAACGAACACAGCAACACCACAAGATCTTCATAAATGGTACTTGATGCAAGACACGCTTAAAAAGCTCAAGAACGAAGAAATGTCATTGCGCAAACGCATCTTCGCAACCTATTTCCCGGCCCCTGTTGAGGGTACTAACACGCACCCACTGCCGCAAGATTGGGTGCTCAAGGGCACCTACCCTGTCACTCGTGAAATCGATCCTGGTGCCTTGCAAGCAAACAAGGAACGGTTCTTGGCCGCTGGTATTCCCGTAGACAATGCAATCGTTTACAAACCGTCGCTCGCTGTCTCGGTTTACCGAACTTTGACAGCCGAGCAGATGAAACTGTTTGACCAGTGCTTGATCGTTAAGCCCGGCTCCCCAGGCTTGGAAATTGTGTTGCCCGCTAAGTCTAAAAAGGCTGGAGACAAAGCATGAAACCAATGCTGGCATCCGATGCAGTGGAAGCAAAGATTAAGTTTCCAGTGATGGTGCAACCAAAGATTGACGGGGTGCGGGGGCTTAACATGCTGGGGCCGTTTACTGGTCGCAGCCTCAAGAGCTTTGCGAACCTGCATACCAGCAATTTTTTCAGTCAACGTGGGTTCCTTGGGTTTGATGGTGAGCTTGCAGCTGAACACGAATGCCACGCTGATTTGTGCAGGTTGACCACAAGTGCAATCGGCACCATTGCGGGTGAACCGTGGCTCATGTGGCATGTCTTTGACTATGTGACCGAAACGACACGGGAGCTGCCTTACGTCCAACGCCTGTCAGCCCTCTACAACCGTGTGGGCGAGTTGAGTATCAGTAGTCCGTTACTCGCAGCACACTTGAAGCCGATATACACCATCAGCGTTTCGAATCTTGAGCAGCTTGAACAAGCTGAAGCAACTTTCCTGTCACAGGGGTATGAGGGCGTGATTCTTCGTGACCCCAATGGGAAACACAAGCAAGGACGCAGCACTGCAAGGGAAGGAGGCTTGCTGCGCATTAAGCGGTTCTTGGATGCTGAGGCTGTTGTGACCGGCATTGTTGAAGGTGAAGCTAACGAGAATGAAGCCCAGGTGAATGAGCTCGGGCTTCAATTTCGCAGCTCACACAAAGAAAACAAAATCGCCAACGGGCTGGTGGGTAGCATGCAAGCGCGTGTCCTTGCTAATGTGGTCAACAATGGCGAAACCGTGCTAGTAGAAGGTCAAGTGATAACGGTATCACCCGGTCGCATGACAGCGAAAGAGCGTGCGCGTTATTTCGAGACGCCAAAAGAATTGCTGGGCAAGGTTATCAAGTTTCAGTTCTTTCCAAAAGGCATCAAGGATAAACCGCGTTTTCCAACTTGGCAAGGTTTTCGGGATGCTGCGGACCTTTAGTCAATAGTTCTACGGTGTAAAATACACTTACCGCAGCAATGCGAGAAACCATAAGGCAGGCGTGCGTCGTTTGCCACACTTGATTGGATTAGTTATGAGCATTCTTGGAAATGTCACCAGTGGCGTCAGCCGTACTGGTGTCCGCATGCTGGTATGCGGAAGCGAGAAAATGGGCAAGACGACACTGACAAGCGGTGCGCCCAACTCGCTTCTGGTGCCACTTGAAGTTGGATATGCTGGTGTGAACGTCAATAAGACGCCCATGCTTCAATCACTTGACGAAGTAAAAACCCTGCTCGCTGAAATTACAGTAGCAGCACAGAAAGGTCAGTTACCATTCAAAACACTGGTGTTTGACAGCGCGACCGCACTTGAACGACATATCCATGAGTATGTGTTGCGTTTGGACCCTACATACAAACCCGGGCAATCCAAGACAACTACCATGGAATCCGGTCACGGCGGCTACGGTAAAGCATACAACATTGCAAACGCGGTGTTTGAAGATTTGCTGAAGCAATTTGATTCATTGGCAGTGTATGGCGGCATTAACATCATATTGACCTGCCATGTGTTTAGCAGCAAGATCACCGACCCAACGAGCGGTGAATATGATAGTTGGGATCTGCTGCTGCACAGTCCAAAAAATCAAAAGACATACGGCAAGCGAGAACTGATTACGCAATGGGCTGACGTGATTGGTTTCTTGTACGAACCGATATTCGTTACGGGTGGCGAAAAAGGCCAGATGTCCCGTGGCGTCTCACAGAATAAGGGTCGCGTCCTGGCAGTCAGTAGGACGCCTTCTTATACGGCAGGGAACAGGTTTGGCATGGTTGGAGAAATACCAATCAGCGCCCCGCCTGCTAACGGCTGGAACAACTTTGCAGATGTGCTTTTCAAGTCGTCTGGCATTGATCTTTACACACGGTAATTCTTAGGAGAATTTTAGAATGGCACGCATCGATTTCAACGCCACTGGCGTACAACCCACCGAACTCTACGAAGCAATCCCCGCTGGCTGGTACAACGTCATTGTTGACCAAAGCGAAATGAAACCGGCGAAAGCTGAAGGTAATTGGTATCTGGAAGTTCGTTTGAACATCCTGGACGGCCAGTACACCGGACGCAAACTGTTCGCTCGCATGAACCTGCGCAACCAGAACCCCAAGGCCCAAGAAATCGCATATCGCGAACTCGCCGGTCTGTGCCAAGCTGT
>JGI26470J50227_1000512_pt1 | contig 15809 bp, 13 predicted proteins | sample FreactTroBogLake_FD_50227 | JGI IMG/M metagenome (IMG submission 50227) | reverse complement strand
GTCCTTTATCATACGCAGATGCATTAGACTTACAAAATAAAAACGTAAATGTTTTATCTTATAGTTTATTTAAAAATGCTGGTTTTGATCATGATGAATCAATAAAAATTCTTAAAAAAGGTATTGATGCAAAATCATATTTACAAATTCGTTCAGAAAAAAACAAATCAATTACCCATGATGAAGCAATTGACGCATTGAATCATGGGATAAAAGGAGAAGATGCAATAGCATATCCAACTTTGAGGAAAAGTTTAGACCATAATACAATTATTGATTTATATAATAATGGGATTCCTTTAAAACCTTACTCAGATGCAGTAGAATGTGGCGCTACCAAAATTGAAATGAATGAAGTTAAAAAATTAGGTGTAAACGTACAAGACTATGCAGATCTAAGATCGAATTATGGAACCACACACGAAGATTCTTTAAATAAATTAGTACCAAATTATAACCCATATAAAAATCTTTTTGGTTCTGTAAAAGAATGGTATAAATAATGGCTTGGTTTGATGATAATAAAATAATAATTGCTTCAAAAATTGAAAAAGAAATTAAAGATCTTTCTGTCGTGCATCGTCGAAATAAAATGAGCGCCTATTTTCGAGCAAAAAAAAATGGTGCTACGCATGATGAATTTATGGATGCTTTGGGTTATGATCACAATTATGGCGGTTTTAAAAAAAAGTATTCTATTGGAGATTATGCATGGGGTCGCCAATATGCTAATCATAGAGACCTTATGGATAGTTATCTTAAATATGATAAGAGTTTATCAAGTTATATTTATTTAAGAAAATCAGGAGCAAACAACGAAGAAGCCCTTTCTGTTTATGGAAAAAGGATTCCACAAGGTGATTATTGTCGTGCTAGAGAAAATGGTGCTACTCATAATGAAGTCATAGATGCTCATAAAAAGACTCGGAATCTGGATTTTTATAGCAATGCTAGGCTTGGAGGGATTGCTACTCATGATGAAGCATTGCATGCTTATTCAGTAAGAGCAAATGGATTATATTATGGTAAATTAAGAAATGTGGGTTTGGAGCATACAGAAGCAGAAAGTTTGTCACAAAAACCAAAATGTGAAAAATATCTTATTTTAAGAGGCGCATTTCCTTTATGGGGGCATAATATTAACAAAAATTGTGCTAGCCACGAAGAAGCGTTAGAAGCATTAAAAATTCCTATAATAGCCAACGATAATCAGTATTATGGTGGCAATCCTACAAGGTATGCACAAGCAAGAATTGCTGGAGCAGACCATAAAGATTTAATTGATATAGCGAAAAACCAACCACAAAATTTTAATGATTATTGTAAAATTAGAAAATCAAATGCAAATGATGCAGAAGCCAAAGATATAATTAAAAAAGGAATAGATGTAAATAAATATTGCGAGGCAAGACCAGAAATATATGATTATGATTTGCAAAACATTAAAAAACAGATTGTTACTCATGATGAAGCAATGGATGCAGTAAAAAATCTTAAAGNCGTTACACTTTATACTCAAATGAGACTTGATGGGGTAAAACATCAAAATGCAATTGTTGATTCTAATACTTTTGAAAAAAACAATATTGATACGCAANATTATAGAACTCTAAAGCATTTTAATGTTCCACATGACGAAATTATGGATGCAGTTCATAAAAACATAGATTTAGATGATTATAGGAATAATAGATTTAGTAGATATTATTGGAATACAAAAAATAAATCTAAAGATTTAACGCATCAACAAACAATTGAAAAATTACAAACAAATAATATTATTTCTTCATCAAAAATTTGGTATAAATAATGGAATTTTTTTCTATTTGGAATGAATCATCAATTAAACCTGGTTTAGACAATTGGTGGGAACAAGATCCCGATGAATTTGAAATTCAACAAGGCCAACCCAGTGCTAATTGGTTTGATGATTGGCAAGATATTCCAAATTATAGTTATAATCCTATACGTCTAAATTTTGACCATGTTTTTTGGAATAAAAAAAATTCATCAAAAATATCTTCAGTTGAGCCTACTCATGATGAAGCCTTAGATGTTCATAGAAAAGGTATGGATGTTAGCGATTATTTTTACGCTAGAAGATCTGGTGCCACTCACAATGAAATTTTAGATGCTCATGATAAAGGTCTTGCCTTATATGGTTATGGTAACGCTAGAGGTGTTGGTGCAACTCATAGCGAAACCTTAGATGCTCATAATAAAGGTATTGATTTATTTGATTATAGTAATGCTAGATATAATGGTGCTAATCATGATGAAGCATTAGATGCTCATGATAAAGGTCTTGCCTTATATGGTTATGGCAACGCTAGACATGCTGGCGCAACTCATGATGAAGCCTTAGATGCTCATAGCAAAGGTGTGTATTTAGATGATTATGCTTATGCTAGAAATAATGGTGTTAATCATGATGAAGCATTAGATGCTCATAATAAAGGCATTAATTTAAGTCATTATGGTTACACTAGAAGATCTGGTGCCACTCATAATGAAGCCTTAGATGCTCATAGCAAAGGTATTGATTTATATTATTATGGTGATGCTAGAAATTATGGTGCTAATCATGATGAAGCATTAGATGCTCATAATAAAAGTATTCATGTACATAATTATGGTAACGCTAGAAGAAAGGGCGCAACTCATAGCGAAACCATAGATGCTCACAATAAAGGTCTTAATTTGCGTGATTATGCTTACGCCAGAAATATGGGCGTAAGTCATAGCGAAACCTTAGATGCTCATAATAAAGGTCTTGATTTACGTGATTATGCTTACGCTAGAGATGTTGGCGTAAGTAATAAAGAAATTCTAGACGCTCATAGCAAAGGTATTGATGTTGGCGATTATGCTTACGCTAGAAATGTTGGTGCCACTTATAATGAAACCATAGATGCTCACAATAAAGGTCTTAATTTGCGTGATTATGGTATTTCTAGATTTTACAATAATACTCATGAAGAAGCAATATTAAAACAAATTCCAAATTATAATCCTTACAAAGAACTTTTTAAAAAAAATTCATCAAAAACATCCTCAATTGAGCATACTGATGTTGAAAAACAAGATGCTCGTGATAAAGGTATTAATGTAAATAGTTACGCTTTTGCTAGAGACATTGGTGCCACTCATAAAGAAATTTTAGATGTTCATAATAAAGGTATTGATTTATATGATTATGGAAATGCTAGAAATAATGGTGCTACTCACAATGAAATTTTAGATGCTCATAGCAAAGGTATTGATATAAATGATTATGGTCGTGCTAGAAACAATGGTGCTACTCACAATGAAATTTTAGATGCTTATAATAAAGGTATTTATTTACATAATTATGCTCTTGCTAGATACCATAATGCCACTCATAATGAAATCTTAGATGCTCATAATAAAGGTATTGGTTTACGTGGTTATACTGAGGCTAGACAATATGGCGCTACTCATAATGAAATCATAGATGCTCACAATAAAGGTCTTAATTTAGATGAATATGTTGATGCTAGAGAATATAATAATAATCATGAAGAAGCAATATTAAAACAAATTCCAGATTATAATCCTTACAAAGAACTTTTTAAGAAAAATTCATTAAAAATATCTTCAGTTAAGCCTACCAAAGTTGAAATAGGGGATGCTGATAGCAAAGGTATTGATTTAATTAATTATGATTACGCTAGAGATGTTGGCGCTACTCACAATGAAGCATTAGACGCTCATAATAAAGGTATTGATTTATTTGATTATGGTTACGTTAGAAATAGTGGTGTCACCCATAAAGAAATTCTAGACACTCATAGCAAAGGTATTGATATAAATGATTATGGTTACGCTAGAAGAACTGGTGCCACTCATGATGAAGCCTTAGATGCTCATAGCAAAGGTATTCATATAGATGATTATTTTTACGCTAGAAGAACTGGTGCCACTCATGATGAATTTATGGATGCTCATAGCAAAGGTCTTGATTTAAATAATTATACCAATGCTAGGTATAATGATAATACTCATGAAGAAGCAATATTAGAACAAATACCAAATTATAATCCTTATAAAGAAATTTTTAAAAAAAATTCATCAAAAATATCTTCAGTTGAGCCTACTCGCAACGAAACCTTAGATGCTCACAATAAAGGTATTGGTTTAAATAATTATGCCATTGCTAGAGAAAATGGTGCTACTCATAAAGAAACCTTAGATGCTCATAATAAAGGTATTGATTTAAATAATTATACTGAGGCTAGAGATTTTGGTGCAACTCATAAAGAAATTTTAGATGCTCATGATAAAGGCATTAATTTAAGTCGTTATGCTAAGGCTAGATACCGTAACGCTACTCATGATGAAGCCATAGATGCTGATAGCAAAGGAATTTATTTAGATAATTATGCTTACGCTAGAGAAAATGGCGCTACTCATAATGAAATCATAGATGCTCATAGCAAAGGTATTGATTTAATTAATTATGGTAACGCTAGAAGATCTGGTGCCACTCATAGCGAAACCTTAGATGCTCATAATAGTATTGGTTTACGTGATTATGCTAAGGCTAGATATGCTGGTGCAACTCATAAAGAAATTCTAGACGCTCATAGCAAAGGTGTGTATTTGCGTGATTATGCTTACGCTAGAAATGTTGGTGCTACTCATAATGAAATCATAGATGTTAAAAATAAAGGCATTAATTTAATTAATTATACCAATGCTAGGTATGATCGTAATACTCATGAAGAAGCAATATTAGAACAAATGCCAAATTATAATCCTTACAAAGAACTTTTTAAAAAAAATTCATTAAAAACATCCTCAATTGAGCCTACTGATGCTGAGTTTTTAGATGCTCATAACAAAAGTATTGATTTAATCAATTATGATTACGCTAGAAATATGGGCGTAAGTCATAATGAAGCCTTAGATGCTCATGATAAAGGCATTAGTTTACGTGATTATGCTTACGCTAGAGAAAATGGCGCTACTCATGATGAAGCCATAGATGCTCATAGCAAAGGTATTGATATAGATGATTATGTTTCCGCTAGATATGCTGGTGCCACTCATAGCGAAACCTTAGATGCTCATAGCAAAGGTATTGATTTATATGATTATGGTGATGCTAGATACCGTAACGCTAATCACAATGAAGTTTTAGATGCTCATAGCAAAGGTATTGATTTATATAATTATACTGAGGCTAGATATGTTGGTGCTACTCATGATGAAGCCATAGATGCTAAAAATAAAGGTATTGGTTTACGTGATTATGCTGAGGCTAGAAATAATGGTGCCACTCATAAAGAAATCATAGATGCTGATAGCAAAGGTATTAATTTAATTAATTATAACATTGCTAGATATAATGGTAATACTCATAATGAAATTATAGATGCTCACAATAAAGGTCTTAATTTGGATAAATATGCTGATGCTAGATATGCTGGTGCCACTCATAAAGAAATTTTAGATGCTCATGATAAAGGCATTAGTTTAATTAATTATGCTCGTGCTAGAAATAATGGTGCTACTCATAATGAAGCCTTAGATGCTAAAAATAAAGGTCTTAATTTGGATGAATATGCTGATGCTAGGTATGATCGTAATACTCATGAAGAAGCAATATTAAAACAAATGCCAAATTATAATCCTTATAAAGAACTTTTTAAGAAAAATTCATCAAAAACATCCTCAGTTGAGCATACTCGCAACGAAACCTTAGATGCTCATGATAAAGGTATTGATATAGATGATTATGTTTACGCTAGAAATATTGGCGCAACTCATAAAGAAATTTTAGATGCTCATGATAAAGGCATTAATTTAAGTCGTTATGCTAAAACTAGAAATAATGGCGCTACTCATAATGAAATCATAGATGCTGATAGCAAAGGTATTTATGTTAGCAATTATGCTTACGCTAGAAATGCTGGTGCCACTCATAATGAAATCATAGATGCTCACAATAAAGGTATTGATTTACGTTATTATAAAAATGCTAGAAATGTTGGTGCTACTCATAATGAAATCATAGATGCTCATAGCAAAGGTATTGATATAGATGATGATTATTTTTACACTAGAAGATCTGGTGCCACTCATAATGAAGCCTTAGATGCTCATAGCAAAGGTATTAATTTAATTAATTATAACAATGCTAGGTATGATGGCGCTACTCATGAAGAAGCAATATTAGAACAAATGCCAAATTATAATCCTTATAAAGAACTTTTTAAAAAATCTAATAAAGAATTATGTGGAAAAACTTATCCACAAACCAATTATTATACTTTAGACGATGATAGTTATTTTGGTCATGATTGCTGTGAAAAAAACTTTTCGTGTACAGAATTGAAAGGACACGAAGGAAATCATTCAGATGAGTCTCATTATAACAAAGATGAATGCCCTTTTGGTGGAGATAAAAATTATTTTCATCCAGACGCAGCAAGTTGGGCAAAAGTCAATAATCCATTAACAGAGGTTTTTGGAAAATAAAAACCAAAAATAACAAAAATATTTTTTTAAAATTATATAAATAATGTACAATACAGTAAAGACACGCTCCAAGCAACGACAACAAAAAAAGGTTTGGTATCAATAATGAGAAAATATTATTTTTATTCGTCTGATGATGATGATCAACCATACAAACCATTAAACAATATAGATAGAGAAACTGGTCAGCCCATTGAAGATGCTGATGAATTACGCCATAGAAAAGGGCCTTTTTTCCAATGTGATGGTAAAAACCCCGAACCGCACTTCCATATTGTAACTTCGCACCCCGAATCAGGTAATTCTGATCAATATATCATTAGACAACTTCACGTACCTGGGTATGACCAACATGATGGGCACGTTAAAAGTAATTTTGCCACAATGCCTCCTTTTAATATCGTAACGGGTTGGCATTTTGTTCACCCAGACTCCAATCAACACATGAGCGAATTTTCAGCGAATAAAAAATTTCCTGCATCAATGGATAACCATGAAGCATTTGATCTTTGGAAAGAACATTGCATTGACTTATTCGGCCCTGGAGCAATAGTTCAACATCCTAGCGGAGATTCAAAAATGTTTTTCCCTGGTTTAGAAAACAAAGAACCTAAAGAAAACGAAGAACAAGAAATGCCAGAAGACGAAGAGCAAGAAATGCCAGAAATGGAAGAACAAGAAATGCCAAAAATGGAAGAGAAGCCTGCTAAATTTGATGCGTTTGGTTTAAAGCCAGGAGCAAAAGCGTTTGCAATTCATTTTTACCCTGCTAAAGAATATGACGATGGAGTGTCCCCAGCATTTACTCGTATGAAAATGTATGAAGGTCATGATGGTTCTTCAAGTGCGCAAAATTCTTTGAAAGATTATGCCACAAAATATGATATGATAGAGAATATGCATAAAATAAGAAAATCTGGGGAAGAGGCAGATGCGTGGGAAGATTTATTTAAAAGATCTAAGAAGTGGTTTAACCGATAAATTTAACTAAAAATATCAAGAAATCGTGCTTTGTAGTAGAAACCTTGCAAGGAGAACAGAATGACCATCCCTAAGAGAATGTCTGAATTGTTGGATGAACAAAATATTCATACAGCAGAGAATGACACGGCTAACGATGAGTTATACATGGGCGAAAATATTGGACCAATTGTTACTGGAGATTCGGAAGATTCACCTGAGGGAATTCTTGTAAATGGGTCTTCTTGGTCTGTAACGGCAGATGCGCTTCCAGATGAAACTGCAATGAATAATGATATTAGCGATGACACTCATCCCGTAAGCACAATTGATCAATCTCCTATGGCGATGCCACAAAACAATAATCCTGCTTCTACCGCCATTGCTTCCAGATGGCATAGCGATGACTACATGGAAACAATCCACAAAGTAGCCTCCGACTCCGACATTTACTATCAGGGCTATGGAGATGCTACATCTGGTAAGGAAATGGATGAGGGTCTTGCCAACCTTTCAATGGATTACTATCAAGGTTATAAACAAGGCATTCTCTATAATCAAACCAACCTTGAATCTGCTCCTTCGAATCAAGAAAGCATTGATGAGCGTTCTCACTATAGTCTTCCTAAAAGTGCTCCATACCACCCTAATTTTGATCCTACCTTGATAAGAGATGGTGTTGACCCAAAAGTAGCCAATCAAAATTTTACTCCTGAAAAGACTTTTTTGCAGCATAGGCTAAATGGTTTAAATCCTATGAACGCACTCCATGCAACTATGCAAAAACATCCCAATAATAATACAGTGGATGTTTTGAATGATTACCATAGTTTATTGACACACATAAATGGAACAAAAGAACTTGAAGATTCTCACCCAGGCTTTGCTAATTATGAGTTGGGTCTTCTTAATGACGTGTTAGAACATTTTAGTCCAGAAAAAAATTCTTCTGTAAAAAAAAAGATAGTTATTGGGGAATAGAAGAATCTAAAAATATAAATATTCTTAAACTTTGTAGTGGGTGTGGCGCAAGAGATAACATTGTATTAGGTAAGATTGCCCATGTAGATGATTGGGCAGAAGAAGATGGCAAAGACTATTGCCCAGACTGTTCATATTTACCCTGTGATAATTGTGGATGCGATTCAGATTATCCAGAACCAGAACATGGATCGAATTGCAAAAGATTTGTAAATGCAGGAAATTGTACTTGCCCGCCTTGTAACTGTTATTGTCATTAATAAAGTATAATATGTATCACAATGATCAATGGGATAAAATGATTGAAATTATGATCAAAAACTCTTCTTATTACGTTGGCTGTGATTATCGTGGTTGCAATAAAAAACAAAGATCTTTTAGTTCTGAATTTGACAATGGAATGTGCCCTACTCAATGGGGATCTGTGGGCATATATGATGATGAATTTGGTGATCAATGTCATTATTGCCCAGACCATAAAAATCTTTTTTGCATAGATGACCATGTGAAAAGTTTATCTGGATGTGGAAACAAAATTGATAAAAATAATATTTGTACTGATAGCACATGTCAATTATATTTGCCTTACGAAAAAACAAAAAAATATAAAGAAGAATATAAAGATATTTGGAAAAAGAAATCATCATATTTAGTTCGTATTAAATGTGATCATCCTTTTTGTGAAACTAGGTCTGAACAAGAGTATCCAGTTGATACCAACATCTGCCCTACTCGATGGGGTTCTGCCGGTTTAGAAATGCAAGATCCAGACGAACAACTTCATTATTGTCCAGAACATAAAAAAAATTATTGTTTGGATGACCTCATTGATGGAATAGATGGCTGTGGGGTTAGACTTAGCGATTACGGACAGTGCACTACTAATTGGTGTGAACAACAAGGGCTGTCAGATTCACAATACGAAAAAGATTATAAAAATGTGTGGGCTAAAAATGCTGGCGTTGGCACATTTATATATTGTGATCACTGTAACAAAATAGGTGGGAGCCTTGACGAATCTGATCATCTTATAGATAACGGTTGGGAACAAGCAAAAAATAACGATGAATACGATTATTGCCCAGATTGCTGGCCAAAAAAAGATTTTTGCCATAACTGCGGTAACGATGAATATTTTATTGGAAAATATGGTCAGTGCATTGATTGTGATGCCACTGACGAAGAGTATGAAAAAGATTATAAAAGTATTTGGAATACAAAAAAAGCAATTAATTATTTTTCTCTAGATCAACCTAATGAATCTATTATGCCTGGCATGGCACAAACTCAAATAAACAATGGAGTCACTGTTGACGATGCTTCTCTTGACGATGGTTTAGATTTTGGATCATCACCTAACCCTAATTCAGGCATGGAAGATAATGTAACTCAAAATTTCCCAGGTATGCATGATTATGAACGTGGATTGTCTTCTGCTGCTTCTAAGCAAGATGATGACTTATACCCATCTTATGAAGATATGATGAAAGATTATCAAGATGCATTTTGGCATGGTATTGATAAATCTGATTATTTTAGGGCAAGGACAATTGATTTAAAATGGGCTAAACAGCCTATAACTCATAAAGAAATTTTAGAAGCCAATTCTGTTGGAGCAAAAGTAAGAGATTATGCTTTTGTTAGAGAAATGGGTTTGCCACATGAAAAAGCCATTGATGCTCATAATAAAGGCGCAAACCTTGGTGAATATGGGCATGAACTTTATTATGGAACTCCAAATGAAGAAATTTTGGATGCATTGACAAAAGGAAGAACTGTAGAGTGGAATAAAGAAATCAATGATTATAAAAGTATTTGGAATAAAACGTCTTATTACGAAAGAATAACTCATAAAAATAAAAAAAATTCTAAAAAAATAACAGCATCTTTAGCAGTTAAATGTGATTCATGTGATCGTATTGAAGAAATTCCATATACAGGTTTTAATTATAATTATTTTTATGACAAAGGTTGGGACGGAACCCCTGATGATCAAGGTCCGCATTTTTGTCCAGATTGCATGGAAAACAAATGTCCAGATTGTTTTGGTGAATTAAATAAAGATATGTGTGATTCTTGTGATTATGAAGGAAATAGATAATGCGTAAAGAAACTAAAAAACTTGCACATCCTAACTTTATTGTAAGCAGTTTAGAAAAACCTGTCTATAGCACTATTACCATTAGCCGTTATTGTAATGTCGGCGGTCCAGACTGTAATTGTGATTCTGTTGATGAAAAAGATTATCGTAAATTAGGTTGGGCAACTAGCGAAGATTTTGGTAGAAATCTTGATTATGATTTTGATATTTGCCCAGATTGTCAAAAAACCAATTGCATGAAATGTTTTGATAAAGAGCCTTTATTAGATACTGGTCAATGCCAAAACCAAAATTGTATTGACCATAGAAATTGCTCAGAATGTGAAGAACCTTATTTTAATAACAGATATGGTGATTCATATTGCATAAATGAAGAATGTGGAAAAAACGAAAATAATATTAAACGCAAAGAAGGGTCAAGAAGGTATTGGGTTGATTGTGATGGCCCTGATTGTGATAGCGAGGGATATGATCCAGAATACGAGAGGGGAAAAGATTGGCATCAAACTTCTAGTAGTTATGACGGAGAAAATACTACCGATTATTGTGACGATTGTTGGAACGATAAAGTATGCCACGAATGTGCAACCCCTTATTCTGATGAAGAATTAAAATTTCCTGTTGGAGAAAGAGTTTGCTTACTACATGGTTGCCATAATCAAAAAATATGCCCAAAGTGTGAATGCAGTTTTGTTAATGATTTTGGTAATTGTAGAAATCCTACTGATTATCCAAATTATGATTGTAAATATTGTAGACATTGTAACCAAGAGGTAAGGCCTACCTCTGGTTCTTGCCCAAACAAAAAATGTAAAGCATATGAAGTACCACTTTATAAACAAATTTTTGGAGAATAATTAAAAAATGGATAAACAAATTTTTAATAATAAAATAGGATCTATAATAATTTGTCCAATATGTGGTGGCCCAACTCACGTAAGTAGGGACACTGGAGATTTTACTTGTGACCATTGCGGAAAGATAGTTGTGAGAGCAAATAAAAATAATTTAATAATTGGTTTTTTGGAAACACCTACTACAACAAAAATTAATGATTTTCTTATTAAAGAAACAATGAGATCAGAAACAAGAGAATATATAAAATTATTACAATCGAGAGGTTGGGTTGATTTNCGTTTGAATGGTGAAGGACATTATGAAGGTTATTGGCCATACGCACCCAAACCAGGAGAACCTGATTATGATTGGAGAATTGGCAATCGCGTAACTTTTGCCAATACGCCCAGCGATAGAAAATGGAAACAAAATTCTGAAAAATATGCAANAAGAGTTGAAAAAAGTTATCCAAGACCAATTGAACAAGACTCAAANGTTGATATTGATAAACAAAAAAATAAAAATGAAAATAATGACGATAATACTACTACTGCTAGTATGATAAATCTTTCGGCATCTAAAAATTATCATTGTGATCAATGTAAATATGGAGTTCCATATCAAGTTCGATTAAGCGGCCCAGGTGGAAATATATTCCAAATGCTTGCTGATATAAAAAACGCTTTGCGAGAACATGAATCAGATGATAAATTTCAAAAAATTTATGATAATGTTACCAATTCAAGTAGTTATGAAGAGGCCCTTAACCATATTAAATACGACCCCGTTTTAAGAGTGAGAATGCGATAATGTCTATAATAAAAATTACTAAATATACAGGCTGCTTTAATTGTGGAGAAATTTATGATGAAGAGGCAGAAGACTGTCCTAATTGTTCTGATCCATATATTCATTGCCCTCATTGCAATCAACTTTCTTTTGATAAAAATTTTGACCAATGCGATGATGTTATTACCCACATTTACAATGCCAATACGGAGAACGCCATACTGGTGACTGTAGCGTGCCAAATGAAAATTTAGAGCCAGAAGATGGTTATACAAGCCCAGGATTATTTCAGTTTAAAAATACTGGATATGGTAAAAATGCTATTGTTGAAAATTTAACGCATCCACAACATAAAGATGACCTCGATAAACACTTAGAGCAATATCATCATCCAGGAATAGAAAATTATCCAGTCTTCGATGATTCTCATAAAATGAATAATATTCATGATATTTATCATATTGATAATAATAATGATAATCTTGAACACGATCATGATTATTTTCCCAATACGAATAATGCGGTTACGCTAGAAGAACTTATTGGTGGACAGCCCCACCCCAATATGCGACTTCCTCTTGATTCAATGTCTGATGATTCTAAAAAAAAGCATCTTATTGAAGAACATAATTATAAACAACCAATTGGTAATGATGAATATATTCAGCATGAATTGTATCACAAAAACCCTTCTCACTTACAAATTGAACTTGAATGGGGAATAAATAATCATAATAGATCAGCACTTGGTATAGGCTTTCCACATGAACATTGGCAAACAATTAATCCAGGAACAGAAAAAGAAGATAATATTGAAGATATTCTTAAAGAATTTGATAGACAACATAAAGAATTTCAAAATAGAAGAAATAATGGCGGAATAGAAAGAAATTCTCATAAAGAAGATATTATTGTTTTTGCCAAAAGTTTTTGGAACGCCAAAGACGATATAACTATTGAAGAATATGCCGATCATTTTTTTAAAGACATTGAAAAAATATAATGGTTGATTATAGCGGATATGAAGATAATTTTGACTATGGACCTAAAATAATAAATCCTAAGTCAGATAATTCAGATAGTAAACAAAAATATCAAACAGAAGACAATGCTGTGACCGATAACAGTTTTGATCAAATTAATAGAGGACAGATGGGAATTATGGACGAAGACAATAACCAAGGTAATATTGGTTCCCCAATAATTGGAAATAAAACAAAATGGTACTCATTTTATGATAACCTTAACTTTTATAGCGAATCATCCGTAGGGGATGATGATAATCCTGGCTATGAGACTGATGAAGAGCATGGAGCGAGTGGCAGAGATACAGATGATGTTGAAGAAGATTATGATAATGATTATGGTGGAAAAAATAAAAGAAATCCAAAAAATGATGCTACTGCTGCTACATTAGTTGCTATGGGTGGAATTGGTGTTATTCCTCAAGGATTTGTAAGCAAAGACGAAAACGTACATTACGGGGATGATGAAAGTTTTTCTCATTCACAAAGTAAAAAACCATCCGAAACAGGTATAAGTGGAGAGAATTCCCATGAGTTTGATCCATTTGATGAAGGATGGAATTCTTAATTTTTTTAAGCAATTCCCATAAGGAGAAAAAAATGAATGAACAGCCAAATGCATCATTCTTGATCACAGCAAGCAAGAATCTTGCCAGCAACGTTAACTGGTTCGATGGTTCTTCTGCTTCTATCTATGATAGACTAGAGCAGGTTCAAGGGATGCTGGATGGTCTAAGATTGGCGGCATCACATCCACAAACAACAGAAGGCGAACTTATTCGTCTTGCTGACCAGATTACAGTTCTTGAGTCTGATAGAGAACTTCTTCAAAAAACTGCATCAGAGTATGTAGATTTTGATACAGAAGAATATCTTCAAAATCTTCCAGGAGGAACTGTTGCATCATCTTATTTCCAGACTAATAACGAAGGGCTTTATGATCTTGGCGATGACGATGGATCTTTTCTTTTTTCTGCTGCTAAGCAAGTTCAAGCAGAATTTAAAGATTATGACTGGTCTGAGTTTGTAACTGCTGGCGCAGAGACTTGGACGTATGAACAAGGGCCAGACCTCACTAAGTCTCAACTTGCTACTCGTGAGGCTGCTTGTTCGTTCGTAGAACGCAAAACCGCTTCTCTTCTTGATGTTTCCTTCAGAGCATCAGTAATTGATAACTTTCTTGACAATGTAGAAATTTGTCGTAGAGAAAAAAATTCTAATATTGCAGAGGCTTCTAAACAATCTACTCTTAGAACAGCACGTAAAGAATATGCTGAATCTTATGAATTTGATAGGGCTCTTGGCAATAATTATAATTGGCTTTAATTCTTTATAAGAAAGTAATCAAAATGGATAAAATTTGGGAAGAGTTAGAAAATAATTATTTAAAAAAAACCGCTTTCAATAATAATAATTTTATTTCACCTGATTATATTATGTATGTTTACAGCAAACTTCCCATTCATGAAAAAGGAATTTCTGGAGATTCGTAGTGATTAACCGAAAAATTAAAAATGCTAATGCATATGGATGGGGAACAGAAAATATTCCTTGGAATGATTTGAGCCCAGATCATCCCGATTATGATCCAGATTTAGATAGAAAAAATCCACCAAGAGCATACAAGTTTATGCATTTGCATGAACCTGTTACGTTGCGATTTGGAGGACATTACCACCTTAGCGGTTCTCATAATGGTAATTTTTATGGGCCTTTTCAAGTTGCCCTTTGCCCAACGGCAGAAAAAGCAAAAAGTATAGGAGACAAAAGTTATTCACCACACAAAATCCCAGGACCGGCTGGACAAGGTTGCGAATGTGGTATTTATTCACAACATCTTGATCATCTTTGCAATCGTGCAGAGTTTGAAATGGGAACTTTAGTTAAATTAAATTTGACTGGAAGAGCGCTTTATACACAAAATGGATTCAGATCATCTCACGCAGAAGTATTGGGTGCGTGGACACGAAACCCAATGGACAATGATCAATTAACAAAAGCAAGTTTAGACTTAAGAATTCCGATTAAAAGAGTTCCTAATGAATATAATAATTGGGCTGCTTTTGTTAAAGACACTCCAGAATTGCATGACGATATGTTAAGAACTACTGCAATAAGAAACAAATGGGATAAAGTTATTGCTGGCCCATGCCCTAGTTGTGGAAACGTTGAAACTAAAATGGTAGATAGTGGAAGATATAATAGTTCAAGTAGATACTATAGGGTTGGTAAGTGCCCTGATTGTGAGAATACTTGGGAAACTCAAAATAAGGAAGAATATTAAAATGGGAAAACAGGGACAAGAGGAAACTGAAATAGAGTTTGACATACCTTTGCCTACTTATATTCCAGATACGCTTCCACAAGATTTTCCTGAACACAAAGAAATTCCTGAAGAAGCGCCAGAATCAATTCCAGAACAAACTCCAGAAGAAGAGCCTGTTCCAGAACAAACACCAGAAGAACCAAACCATATGCCTGAAGAAGCACCTGATGAGGAACCTGTTAAAATTCCTGAACCAGAAAAAATTCCTGAAGAAGCACCAGAAGAAGCACCTGTTCATACTCCGGAACATGAACCAGAATATGAACCAAAATATGATCCTTGGAAA
>JGI26470J50227_1000511_pt1 | contig 15822 bp, 13 predicted proteins | sample FreactTroBogLake_FD_50227 | JGI IMG/M metagenome (IMG submission 50227) | reverse complement strand
GTGCTGACGCATCTCGATTCCAACCCAATATCCGGATTGAGCTGGAAACCTGTTGGCGGAAGCTAGACATGATGGTCTTATGCTCCCTTCGTCGATACTTGGATCGCTTGCGCAAGAATTTGAGACTTGCCTGCATTGATCAAAATTCGGGTCGTAATTTGAGTCGGGACGGACTGGACGTCGACACCCCGCTGAACAGGGATAAGGATACCCGTCGAAACTGGGGAATCGATGATAAGAGTGGCCGTCAGGAGGTAATTTCCGTTCGCTAGACGCTCAAAATCGGTATTCGTGGCCGATACATTCAGCGGAATCCAGCCATGGCTCATGGTTACTGATGGGTTAGCCGAATAGGTCGTTCCCGAGCCCCCCACGGTGATGGACTGGTCCAAAAGGACGTTCACGCCACCGTTATCGATGGTCATCGCATTGGTGTGAAGAATCAAGCCGTCTGGGGTAACTGAAGGGACAGGCTTGCCAACGACGATATTGCCGGTGTGACCTTGAAGGTCAGTCACGGTGAAACCCGTAGGTAGTCCCGAAGCATCAAGGCCTGCGAAGGAGAGTGCTGCGACCTTTGCGTCGACCATTGCCTGCTGATCGGCTTTTGGGGTAACCGAAGCAGGAGCAGCTGGAGCCCCAACAACAGGCGCAGCCTTCTGGGCTGGCGCAGCGGGAAGAGCAGAGAACGTTGGCTGTGAAAGACCGTTGATTGTGGTCTCGTGACCGGTCACTGAATTAAAGCCAAGGAAAGCAACAAGAACAATCAAAAGCGAAAGAGCGACCTTGGAAGACTTCTTCGCAAGCTCCGCGGCCTTCTTATAGGAGGTGGAGAGAGCTTCAAGAGCTGTCGTGCCGTTCTCCTCATCAACAACCCACTCGGTCAAGACGCGAACAAAGGAAGCGCGAGCGCGGCCAACAACATGGCGAACGTTCGCTGGGGTGGTTCCAATCGCAGCGGCAATCTCTTCTGTTGAGCGGCCTTCCATTTCCCACATAACAAGCGCGGTGCGCTGATCTGGGGTCAAACGCGAAAGAGCCTCGCGAATGATTGAGGCGTCTTCTGCCGCAACCAAGGTGGCATCAAAAGGAATATGGGCTTCGGCAGAAATCTCGTTGAGGCGCTCTTGGGTGGTATCGGCATCAATCGCGACCAAATTAGGGCGCGAGCCGGTAGCACGGATCTGGTTCAAGCAAAGGTTGTTCACGGTGGTACGCAGATAAGCCAAGGCACGGTCACGTGAATCGAGCTCGGGAGCAGCCAGGATGAACTTGAGGAAGGCTTCCTGCACGATCTCGGCAGCGTCAGCGTCAGAACGGAGAATTCGACGAGCCTGACCTACGAGAGATGAGCGCTGTTCAGCGTATAGAGCGGAGAGATCGGCAACAGACCAGTCAGATACGGCTTGTGTGGCAGCCGATGCTGGGGTCGTCTTCTTGCGAAGTGCCATGTGGGTAATTCTCCGATTAATCGTTTCCTACAGATGGCGACGTCTTGCCCTCTACTATGTAAGACACAAGGGGACGGCAAATGTTGTGCCGAATAAAGAATTTTTTTGTGCGTCGAATGTCCGAATTGTACTTTTTGGTCAAATTAGTTCATGTCATCACTCATCGAGGCTTAAACTTTCAAGAATGGAACCCGCGCCTAAAGCACGATATCTGCCGAGCTTGGACGGATTGCGCGCCCTCGCGATCCTGGGCGTCCTGGCATCACATGGCGGATGGCGCGCGGACGGTTTAGCTGGTGTGACCATATTTTTTGTAATCAGCGGTTTTCTAATCACTCGATTAATTTCATCGGAAATCGCAAACACGCGGCATCTACATTTTCGTAACTTCTATATTCGACGAGTTGCTCGCTTACTACCAGCATTACTGCTTGTTTGCGCCCTCACAATTACATGGTTGCTTTCAACCGGCCAGCCGTGGTCGATTTGGTATTTGGGACTGGTCGGAGCGCTCACGTTCAGCACGGATTTGATTCAACATTTTCTAGGACTAAATCATGTCTCAACTTACTTTCAGTACACGTGGACATTAGCCATTGAAGAGCAGTTTTATCTGCTTTGGCCATTTGCTTTGTTCATTAGCTTTACCAAATTTAAATCAAAAATTAAACTTGGTAGAAACTTCGCAATTTGTCTTTTTGCTGTTTCTTCGATGGCGAGTCTGCTCTTCGCGGGTCAAAAGTCTCCAAAATCTTTTATTTCAGACGCCACCCTAATGGCAATATCGCACTTTGCAGCTCTCATGATTGGTGCAGCAATAGCACTTGTGGAATCAAAAAAATGCGGACCAGAATTACAAAAAAGAATTTTGATCAATGTTCTTGGGATATTTGCCACAATTATTCTTATATTTGGAATCTTTCAAATCAAAACGCCAATCCTCGACAATCAAATTTCCGGAACAAATCTAATTGCATTCTTTGCTGCGATTGTGGTTTTTGTTCTCGCGAATAGCTCTAAAAACTTGATATTGGTTATTTTCGAAAATCCATTCCTCCGGCACATTGGCAAACTCTCGTACACTCTGTATCTGACAAACATGCTAATATTGAATATCTTTGTCAAAATTGTGGGGGCAGTTCCGAAAGAATCCTCACCGATCAGCAAAATTATTTGGGCACTTTCCTTGTATTTAATCTCTCTAACTATCTATTTTTGCCTGGAAATTCCTATGCGCAAGCGAATAAATCTCCTTCAAAAACCAGTTCGAAACATACTGTCATCAAATTAGGACAAATTTCATTCCGTGCTCGTTTAAAATTTTCTGGGTTCCAATATCTGATTTCAAAACCAGGGGAACCAAATTCAAGATAGTTAAATCCCAATACCGAGCTGAGGGACTTAGCTTGTAGTGCGAATAATCCATCTGTACAAATGTATAGTTACATATTGCAGCGGCCCGCACTATAGATTCATTGGTGACATATCCTCCCGCACTATTTAAGCATTCCACTATTTCGAAGCCTGCTTGTGAAATAGATTGTCGAATATCTAAATCTTGAAGATACCGCTTGTTAGCTCCGTACAACAGGCAATTTTTCCCCGAATTATTTTTCTTTGGTAAAAATTGAAAGGCGCCTACATTTCCAATTGGATGTACAAAACTGGGTCCAGCCCAAATGGAGTTCGCAACTGTGAAATAAACGAATTTAGACATCAGCATCCAGATTAAATATTTATTCTTATCTTTAATTGCAGCGATTTGGCCATGGACTTGAATTTCAATTTTCTTTCCAAAAATTCGAAAAATAGCGATTATGGGAATCCACTTTGTCGGAATTCCGACAATTATGGTTCTCGTTCCAGGAGATCCGACTGACTTTAAAAATTGAAGAACAAAATGAAACCTAGACTTCGGATAAATAAATTTCTTTGTTGGGGTAAGTAATTTTCGATAGGGCGAATCAACCGCGCAACTTGCATCTAGAAATACTTTATCTAGGTAGTCGTTCACTAGTAAACCAACGTGGTAGACATGGTGCTCTTCGCCGCGGCACATAAAATCAAATCCCGCCCGAATTAGTTTCTTGTTATCTCCATGCTTAAACGTCGACTCGGTATTTTGGAGCTTCACGGTTCTTACAATATAGAATGCTAAGGTTAATTCATGCTTATTCGACCTTCGCATTTGCAAAAATATTGGGGAATAACGCCAACCGGAGTTTTGCATGTTGGGGCTCATGAGGCCGAAGAAGCGCCGCTGTACAAAATGCAATTGTGGGGTCCTGTAATCTGGATAGAGGCACAACCCAACCTCTGCCGACAACTCGAAAATTCACTATCTGGCTCCGACGATCGCATTATCGAAGCGGCTATTTTTGATGTATCCGGTGTCGAAATGGATTTCCATGTTGCCTCGAATAGCCAATCCTCATCTCTCTTGGATTTTCAGCAACATTCAATTCTTTATCCCGGAGTGCATATGGCCGAAGACTTCAAAGTCACAACCAAAAGACTTGATGAAATATTGACTCTCGAGGAGATGCCCAATTTCATTAATCTTGATATTCAAGGTGCAGAACTTCCCGCATTAAAAAGTCTCGGATCACTGCTAGCGAAGTTAGATTTCATCTATATAGAAGTAAACAAGCGAGAAATCTATAAAAACATACCTCAGCTTTCTGATATTGATTCATTTTTGAGTTCACATGACTTTAGACGAGTAGGAACTCTGTGGGTTCTGAATAAGGGCTGGGGGGACGCAATATATACAAGAAATTCACTCAACAAAAATTACGATTTTTTTTCAAAATTAAAATGGTCAATATTCAAATTGAAGAATTACGCGGCGCAAATATTGTTGCAGATCAAAGTAATTGGAGTTGACCTTAGATCTTTTATTGCTCAAAACTAATCAGATTTGCAGCTCTTGCGCAAAGTAATCGATTGTTTTCCTTAGTCCTTCGACTAGAGACACCTTTGGCTTCCATTCCAAGAGACTCGTAGCTTTTCCAATATCTGGCTCTCGAACCATTGGGTCGTCTTGTGGTAGTTCCTTGTAAATCAATTTGCTATTTGAGTTCGTCAATTCAATAACTGTATTCGCTAGTTCAATCATCGTCATCGGCATGGGATTTCCAAGATTTACCGGAAAATTCGCTTTATCCGCAAAGAAAAGTTTGACTAGCCCGTCAATTAAATCATCAACGTAGCAAAATGAACGCGACTGCGTACCCTCACCATAGATCGTAATGTCCTCATTTCTGAGAGCTTGAAGGATAAAATTGCTTACAACGCGCCCATCGTCTTTTGACATTAGCGGGCCATAGGTGTTGAAAATTCTTGCAATGCGAATATCCACCAAAAAATGTTTGTTGTAGTCAAAAAATAAAGTTTCCGCTGCGCGCTTCCCCTCGTCGTAACATGAGCGAATGCCGAAAGGATTCACATTCCCCCAGTAGCTTTCATTTTGAGGGCTAACCTTCGGATCACCGTAAACTTCAGAAGTGCTAGCTTGAAGGACTCGGGCACCCATTTGCTTAGCTAATTCGAGGGAATTTATTGCCCCCATAACACTTGTTTTTAATGTATCAACGGGATATTTTTGGTAATGAATCGGGGATGCAGGGCATGCTAAATTGAAGATTCCGTCGGCATCTAAATAAAAGGGTACCGTTACGTCATGGTGGATGAATCGATAATTTTTATTTCCTAAAAATTTCTCAACATTCGCTTTTGACCCGGTATAAAGATTGTCTAAGCCTACAACCTCATGCCCGTCTGCTAGCAGCCGTGAAGTCAGGTTAGATCCAAGGAAGCCAGCAGCGCCTGTGATTAAAAATTTCATCGTTCTCTCATTCTGGAATTGCTGAGCTCTTACCCTGGGAGTACGAAAGTTTATACCTTTCTTGGCACAGAGTGTTCAAAATTTCCCAATTTCATTTGATTTTATGAGAAGCTGAGAGGATGCTGCAAGGTCTTAAAATACACATAGTAGACGTCCCCGAGTTTTTGCAACCTCCCAAGTCGCCATTCCGCTATCCGGCGTATGCAGCGGACTGGGGAGTCGAGCAAGATTTTGAAAAGTTTTTATTGGACTCAGACCTCATCGAGAAAAATTCGTCTGAAGCGACCCATCATTATTTACCGATATATTGGACTAGGTATTGGCTCCAGAACGATTACGGTCGCCAAGGACACCAGGAATTGCATCAGTGGCTGAAAACTATCACGCTAGATGAGTCAAAATTATTCACTGTGTGTCAATACGACGATGGCCCCATGATCGACCTAGATTTCAAAAAGGGACTTTTTTTGTCTTCTAGAAAAAGCGTAGACGTGGGTATAGATATTCCGCTTCTCGCAAGCGAGATTCACGCCAAGGGTTATCAAAATCGTAAATACGATTTTGGTTTTATGGGTCGATTAGAAACTCACGATATCCGTACTCAGCTTTTTCAATTATTTCACTCTAATTCGCGTTTTTATTTCAACACAAAAAGTCAAGGGATTCGAGCGTACTCGCGAAATATCCAAAAATCGAAGTTCTCACTTTGTCCGCGTGGGTACGGTGGATCGAGCTTTAGGATTTACGAGTCAATGCAGTTGGGTGTGGCTCCCATAATACTTGGAGATATCGATGTTCGGCCATTCAAAAAACAAATCGACTGGGACAGTTTTTCATACTATTTTTCAAGTTTGGATGAATTCGTCGATTCGTTGCCGTCACTGGATTTAGACAATTGGAGCGAGATGGGAAGAAAAGCAAAGAACGCGTATTTTACTCAGTTGAGATTTCAAAAATGGTGTCAATTGCTTATAAATTCACTGACTTAAGGCGTAACCTTGTGGGATCTGAAGCTTTACCCAAAAAATGATTGAAATGGAGAATTATGCGCGAGGCCGTATCAATAGTCATTCCATACTTCAATGCCTCTGAGTACATAGAAGCCACGCTCGAATCGGCCCTAAGGGCTATGTGCGACCTGGATGAAATCGTCATTACGAACGATGGCTCGACCCAAGCGGATTCGCAACAGCTAAAAGGCATTCTGGCTAAATTTTCCTCCTCTCAAATTCGCCTCATTGAACACAAGAAAAACATGGGTGGCGCGGCAGCTCGAAATACCGGCGTCCGGAATTCAATACATCGCTGGATTTTTAATTTAGATTCAGATAATTTAATACCGGAAAAATTAATCAGTCAACTTATTAGTTATGCCACGTTGCATCAACTAGATGTTTGCGGACCTGGTGAAGTGAGATTCTTCAATTCTTCACCTGAGGCACCAACCCACAGTTGGAGATTCGAGGATGTCGAATTCGATGTTCTAGATCACTTGAGATCGCAATTTGTACCGAGTGCTTCTGGAAATTATTTGTTCACTAGAGACATATTCGACCAGGCTGGAGGCTTTCCAGAGTTTGCTGGCGGACTCGATGCATGGGGATTTGGATTTCGAGTCGTCGCATCGGGGGGGAAAATGAGGATATTGCCAAATTCGTATTACCTACATAGATATGGACACGATTCATACTACGTTCGGGAAAGTCGAAAAATGAAAGAGCTAAATTACCGCGCATCAAGTATCGTCTTAGAGTACTCTTCACAGATTTCAGAAAGAATTCTATTGAAAATGCTAGGTCGACGTTTCAGGGACAGCTGGTTCTCAAATATAGAAAACAACCCGCTACGGATTAATCGTCCAAGGTCTGGTGCTGTTGTCAAGCCATAACGACAACTTTGCTTAAGCTTCGCACTTGCAACCTCGAGTTCCCTCAAACAGTGCCGATTTTGGTTGTGAAGTGGAAAATTTGCGCAAATGAATGGGCAGGAAATTAGCAACCCGTTTTGCGTTTAATCGATGGTGGTCATCGAAATCCTTGGATTTCTCTCTGCGCTTCAAGTCTGAGTTCTCTTCTGCTGAATCAGGCTTTGATTAGCTTTCGAATTTGGAGTTAGGCGCTCCTAGGTTGGGGGTAAACGGCATGTTTGATAGAGGATTCCGTGAACTTCGCCGACGCAGACCGAAGATCTCGGGACCTCGCTTTAGGGTCCGCCCGCGTTGTGACGGCCAAAATTGCGGCCATCTATCGGCTACGTTTCATAGCTGACCACAGTTTTCTAACCCTTGCGTACTATCCAAGTAGCATACCCTTTGTATTCTTTTGAAATATAATGGAGATCCAGCATATTTCTTTCGCAGTATTCCATAACTGCGAGTCTGACATCTCTCCATTCGAAGTCGTCGCCCATTAGAACTCCACCCATTTTTAACTTTCGCCAGGCAATCGGCAGTTCTTTAATAAGGTTCGCATAAGTGTGATCACCATCTAGAAAAATTAGGTCAAATTCCTCGTCTTCGAAATATTCCATGCCTTCAATAGAAGTCTTTCGTATTAGCTCACTGCGCCCCGGATACTCGCGGTTCAATGTGTTTAGTACCGCAAGGTGAAGTCGATCAAACGACGTCTGTGGATCAGCATTAAAGAGACTTTGAACATTCATTTCAAATGCATCATTTAAATCATAACCTGCTCGATATGGGTCGATTCCTACATAGGTTGCATCCGTATTCCTTAATAAACTCAATGCGTGGTAGCCATAAGCGACACCAATCTCCAGAATTGATTTTGCCCCTGAAAGTTGGGCAATGAGCGTCGTGTTTGCATAGTAAATTTCTGGCCATGAACAATAATCGCGATACAAGCGTATGAGTTCTTCATCATTCGTGGCAAACAAGCTTCCAAATGTACTCTTCGTTTGGGTTCGCCTAAAAATTTTCATTGCAACATCCTAGCAACTACCATAAAGATTTCACGTACGCCCCCTTGGATTTGCTGATTTTCTTCAACCGCAACTGCGCCAAGGCAAAACTTCCAGATTCTCATCTGTTCAATCTATGGACGGTCGAATAAAACGTTGTAGACAATGGTGTTGCGCACATCGTTGGATGGGTAGCTAACCTTAAAGTCCATTCGATAGCCCAAATTTACCATTTTTTGAATTTGCAAGGAGTCTATTCCACAAATGAAAATTTGTGAAGGTTGCTTCGATGATGGATCAACGACGGGCTCTGTTGTAGTCAAATTAGAAAAGAATCCTTGCGAAAAATTACCATCAATCGAGCGATACTTTCGATCTGATACAGAGAATAAACTCGCAGCACATTTATTCCTCAAGTCTCTTGATTTAACGGCTTTATCAAGTAACAGCAAAGTATTATCCGTAGACTTTGAATAGTTAGGGCTCGCCATCAATCCATTTAGTTCTGAGGAATGCATGTTGACCCGAATGACTTCAGTATTTTTAGCAAAAATGCATAATTGAATCACGACAAAGCATGCGATGATTTTTGTTAGGGAACGATGATGTTCAGAAGTCGCACCGTAAATTTTGACTAAAGAGAATATTGCGGGAATAACTATTAGGGGTGCCACAAACCATAAGTGAGCGTTATCATGCAACGGATAAAGTTGAACAAACCCAGTTACAGCAAGGGCATTTATTAGCCAAATCTGAAATAGGTCACTAGGTGGGCGCGATAACCTCTGATTTAAGTGCACGAAATTTATATAAGGTAGTCCAATTAGGCAAACCATGCACGACGCCATAAAAGGCAAAAATTGAAAGTTGTTTGACGCATTTTTGATTATGCCCGGTAAAGACTTCAAAGTATCTGTTTTCTGCCCATAATAATTGTGTTGTGAAAGTTCATGTATCCCCCAAAAAAGCGCGATGGTTAGAAGGACGGGAACTAAATTTACTTTCAAGCTCTGATTCCTCGAGTTAATCCACGAGTACGTCGAGATTAATATATACATGAATACAAGGGAAGCGGGGAACCAAATTAAGCTCCCAACAAAAGATAAATTGAGATGTGGATTTTCGAACTTCGTCAAAGGCCAGATGACAACTTGATTAATAAAAGGTCTCAAAATTCCGGTCGCCACTAAAACCAAAAGTAGAACCAATCCCGCTGCTATATTCCACAGAAACCATTGCCGCACAAACCGTTTGTTGATTGATTTCCGAAAGATGACTAGAAAGCAACTAACTACGATAGGAGTAACAACCAAGTGAATGCGGGTCAGTATAGCCAATTGAAATGACAGCACTACCGGCCCAAGAAATAGATAGGAGCCTTTGTAGCTGTCCTTTAAGGATTCGGAATGACTATATAAGAGATAAATACCAAGAAGTGATAGAAAAGTTGTTAATAAGGACGGCCAAGGCATTGCTGTCGAAAGAGTGAACACCCACACAAAGTTAGCTAGAATTGCAATCCTTAGTGAAATTATACGAGAGATAAATTTTTGCAACATGAAACCGCAGGCAATTGTTATTATTCCGTAAAGTAACAGAAGGCTGAGAAGAGAATCATTCACGAACTTCACCCAGATGCCATTTAGAAATGGACCAACTAAGCCATATGGAGAGATGAAGTTTTTTGCAGGGAGCAGACCTTGTTTAACAGCCAAGGCTTGTGCATAGACGAATCCCGAATGGAGGGGGTCGGGATCGAGTCTCACGAAAAATCCAACGATGAGCAATTCGGTCGGGATGACTAAGAACTCAAATATTTCAAACTTCCGCTTGAAAACAAAATTGCCCATTCCATTTCCCTCTCGCTCGGCGACCATGAAGTCATCCTAAATCAATGAATGCTATCAAATCTCGCAACAACGAGAATCGCAAGCCAAGTGGCAACAGATGCCACAATAGTAGGATTTTTAAGAATTTTACTTTGGAAATCGATTGCACTCTTATCAGTTACGCTAGTCTCTAAAAGTTTCAGGTAACTTAATACACTTGTCAGTACGGGTAATGGCGAAAATAAGAAAATGGTTTGACCCCAATGTTTCGTCGAAATTGGTGAAGTTACGAATACTAGATAACAACTAACGAGAACCGAGCTTGTAAAATACGCCAAGTGCTGCAGTTGTCTTCCCTCTATAATCTTTAACTCCATATCTTTCATTGAGTTGCCATTACGTTGCCACCTTTTGCCCGTGACAAGCATGACGGCGAGAAAAAAGCTAAGAGTTGCCCCCCAAAATGAACTAGGCAACTGGTTAAAGGAGATCCCATATAAAAATCTGAGTGGAAAGCCAAACGAGACGAAGACGATGCTCAGAATGAGATCGCTCTTTATCTTGAAAGCGTTATAGATTAAATTAATAAGGAGATATAAGCTCAAAATTGCTGATGATTCTAGATTCGGCGAAAACACCAAATTCAATACAAATCCTGAGATTATCAAGACAATACTGGAGATGAGTACTGCCTTTTTTGATATCCTCCCGGATGGGAGCGGGCGTTTTCTGGTCATTGGATTAACTAGGTCATCGTGGTAATCCATAAGATCGTTCGCGCAATAAATTCCTGAAGAAATTAGACTGAAGACCATAAAACTTATAATTCCGTCTAGAAGAATTTTCTTGCTTACCTGTGTGTTTACGAACACGATTGGTGCTAAAACGAAAAGTTGCTTTGAGTACTGCTTAACCCTCAATTGCTCAAAAAGCATTCTTTTCTTTCAAAAGCTGGACCAACGTTGTTAGTGGTCCTTGTGGGTTCACGCCGGGAGCCGTTGGAAGTATCGAAGCATCCCACACAGAAATTCCAGGATATTTCAATAGCTTAGTAGTTCCTTCAAGATAAAACGGTGATCCAAGAGGCAGGGAACCGAATATGTGCACTGTGCTTAAGTTAATCTTATTTGTGTTATTTACTATCTCACAATTGTCTGAATGCAAGAGTTTGATTAATTGGGTTTTACCCCTTCTCATATTTTCTCTATCCTCCCTTGAATACCTGAAATAGGGAATCTTAATGAGCGGAAAGAGCCCACCTTTTCCTGATGGAATGAAACTAACATAATAGGAATGAAGTTTACTTCCCTTCTTGACAATATTATTGAGCGAAATCGCTAAGAGGCTAGGTGTGCTAACCGCTCCTCCAAATTTGAAGTTCCTATCCTTTGACCAAGATTGAAAAGGATCAATATCGAACAACTCTTTGTCAGCTTCTGATTTGGCTAAGACTCGCACCATCGGATGTAAATTAAATTTAATTTGCCTTCTAGAAATCATCTTCGATTTCAAAAGAATTCTTGGAGTGCCGACTGTCCCCGCACCCAAAAATACTTTTTTGCATCGAATAGATGATTTCACCCCGGAATTCAAATCTTTGTATTGGACTTCATAATCACTATGACGTTTCCTAATTTTTAGTACCTCTATTCCGGTACGTATATTTTCTGGGTACCGCTGCCAAACAATTTTAGAGGCCCCGAAGTGTTCAAAGGAATAATATTCGTCGTACTTTCGCCATCTTCTAACCATTTGGAAGTCTAAGTCGAGCGCCTCGGATCCGTTTCTTATGGTTGAGTGATAGTCGTTTGGAAGTGGCGGAGTCCCAATATGTAGTAATTCATGTGTTCTGGCTTCCGCTCTTTTCCATTCTACGGCCGTCCCACTGCATAGCTGAGACCAGAGTTCAACTTTTTCGTCTGGAAGATCATGGTAAAGGCCCGAATTGATTTCACTTCCACCGCCAATCAGAGATCCTTGTGCGAATGGGGTCAAGGGTCTCGAAATGCAAAGCTCCTGACCTCCCCCATCAAAATCAAGATACATATTGGTTATGGAATGTTTCTGGTTGGTTGGCGTTCTCGCAGACTGGCCTTTTTCAAACACCAAAAAATCATCGAAGTTTCCGATAACTAGAGTGGCGACACCGGGTCCTGATCCAACCACCAAGTTGGAAATAAAATCGGGAATTTCTCGGCTGATTCCTTTTTCTGGGTAATCATTCTCATCAACTAACAATCTCTGGGTTTCGTGAGCCGAATACAATCTATTGATGTTTTCGATTCCGAAACTTAATACCGGAATTCGTGACAGGAATCCTTTTACATGTTCGTTCAGCACCCACACTCTATAAAATACCAATAATGCTTGTCGAAAAGGGGAGTTAGCCGTCCGCAAATGCCTTATCAACTTCTGCCTTGAAATTTCGTTACTCACTTTTCGACCTCACCAAAATTCTACTTAAAAAAGCCAACATTTTATCAAGCACCAGAGTCGGCCACGCCTTTGTATGAGGAGACTCCCCCACCAACGTGGAGCTAGATAAGTAGGTTGCAAGCGCATCTTGAATGCATTGCTGGTTTGAATAGTGATAGTCAAACCCTTCAGGCTTCCAAAATTTATCGAACGCAAAATTTGCATGCAGGGTTCCGTAATGCCATTTTGTTAGAGGACTAATTTTTAGCATATTGGCAATTGAAGCTAGCATCCTAAAAACTTTTCCGTTAATATTAATAATATTCAATTTAATATTAGAATTGATCATTGCTTTTTCTAAATCTACATTTAGTTTCTGATACTCTGGCGCTCCAGCGGGCCAAATGCCTGAAATTTCACCCTCAACTAAGTGAGTGACCAAGGCGCATAAATCCTTAATGTGAACAAATTGAAGGTAATGATTTCCTCCATCGGGTAATGGGATTAGATAACCCAATTTCGCCCAACGGAATAAAATTTCGAAAATTCCATACCTATCTGGACCTATAATCGTTCGAGGGCGAATTATTGAAAGCGTCGACAAATTCTTAAGCTCGTCATTCGCCGCCTTTTCCGCCAGAAGCTTCGATGACCCGTAAGGTTCTATTGGGAAAGGAACCGTATCCTTGGTTATAGGAAAGTCCTTCGGGACACCGTAGGGTGCACTGGAGCTAATCAGGACAAATTGTTGGACTTTGGATTTTGCGGCCTCGCTCGCGATACTTCTAGTTACATCGATGTTTACCTCTTGAAATTTTTTCGCATTGTCAACAAGAGGTACGATTGCAGCCGCATGAATAACAATATCTGGCGTATATTTTTCAAAAATTTGTTTGACGAACGCGGAATCGGTTAAATCCCCATTAATTGTATTTGCTTCACCCCAAATATCCGTTGATACGATTTCAAAGTTTCTTTGCGTGAGGTAACTTTTTAAGTTTGAACCGACATAACCACTGGCACCGGTCAACAAAATCCTTTTTTTCATCTTTCTTCTTTCATATTTAAGTATTTTGAAATTCGATTGGCGTCGGTTGAGGCTAAGCGCAATTATAACAGCTTCATAATGAGATTAACTATCCCGCTAAACAGTCTAAAATTATATCCAATCACAGAGTCTCTCAAAATTACGCTTGATGAAATCAAATAATTTGGAAATCCCCATAGAAACGTATAGGGGATGGAAAATTTATACATTGCCAAAGGAAATCTGATGGAATTAGCTTCTGACGTCGCGATGATAAAAATCGTAATTTGAATTACGATCATGAATATCCATCGGCCATAATCTAAGGCTGAAAAGAAGAGCGGGATTGAGAAAAGCAGGATGGAAGCTACATAAAATTTATTTAGCTTGTCTTTTGTAAACCAAGTAGATGTAAAGATTGGACAAAGTCCAAGTACTAGCACAATCAAGTATAGAAAATTTCTTGGATATTCATTTTTTAGGAGTAAAAATACTTCATGGGAGCTCTTGGGTAGAAATGTAATCGCACCATCACAAATGTGCTTATTGTATTTTAGAAACACTAGGTGATTGCAAATTTTGAGAGATTGTTTTACGTTTCCGCTAAAATGGTACAGAAAGAGAATTTCACTTAAATACAAAAAACTCAATCCTACAGATATAACTTTTAAAAATTTTTGATGAAGATTACTTTTGAATAAAAAATAAAGTATCGTCGGAAAAAAAAGGTAGTTCACTTCCGAAATTAGAATCGATACTAGATAAAAAAATAACAAGGATGTTAAGAGTGCCTTTTCATTTTGAATTTTGCGAAAATGTAAGTAACTTAAACTAACTAGAATAACTATGCCAAATATTTCTTTTCTACCGAATCCACCGATTCCTAGTCCAGGAAATAACAGTCCGGCTGGATTCAATGTCAAGATAATACTTCCCCATGAAAATTTATTTTTAATAAGAAACCACATGAATATAATTAATAGAGGGAGATATAAGGAAATTTGTAATACATATAAAGTAAGCAATGTTGACTTCGGGTTTAGGTGAAGTCCTAATAGCATTTGGCCAATCACTCCTCGTCGAATAAAGCCTGCCGAGTAATTGATTAACCAGTCGCCTTGGCGCCAGCCGTCAGTACCGTTTTTTCCATCACTATAAAGATTAATTGATGCGCGCATGTAGATTTCGACAAGTATGGAGATAGAGAGTAGCCCTCTCAGTTTTATCTGACTTTCGAGAATTGATTTACTTAAATATTTTCGGAGTTCAGACATGTCTCTCCCTGGAAATTTCGCGTCACGAGTGGGCCCTGTCGGGCTCGAACCGACGACCCACGGATTAAAAGTCCGTTGCTCTACCGACTGAGCTAAAGGCCCCACTACGCCAGCTTTCACCGCGCCCGCAAAGTGTAATGCTTTAAGCGCCGTGCGCCGCCCGCTGAAGTCGATCCCTGATCGCTTCGGCCAGGCCAATTCCTTGAGGTTCTATCGCAACAACCTTCGCTAGACCTCGCTCGTCAGCGGCTCTCAAACTTGAATACAGATATGTCGCATATTCATCAACGCTCTTAGGCATAGCCAATCTGACCGCTCCCAGCGGCGTCTCCACGTCAACCATCGCGATAAGACCATCACCGGGTTCCGCAACTCCATTCAAGATCACCTTTGCCTTCGGCGCATAGTGCGACTCGAGAGACCCCGAAACTCGAATCTCGCCCTTCTCAACGGATTCCGCAACTTTCATGCCAGCAACGCCCTCAATCATCTCCACTGTCACTGCGCCCAACCGCAACACCCTTGGCGCATCCTCCGTGCAATCAATAATTGTTGACTCGACTCCAACCTGCGACGGCCCACCATCCAAAACCAAATCATCCGCAGACAAGTAATCAGCCAACTCATCCTCAACCGCACTCGCCGTTGTCGGTGACACCGCACCAAACCGATTCGCACTTGGCGCCGCAACTCCACGCCCACCAATCCGCTCAAACTCCTGCAACAATGCGAGCGCCACTACATGTTCCGGCACACGAATACCCACCGTGTCCTGTCCGCCCGTCACAAAGTCTTTCGCCAATTCACTTCGCTTCACGACCAATGTCATCGGCCCCGGCCAAAACTTTCGCGCTAAAGCAATTGCATATTCCGGCACATCCGATGCCCAATCACCCAACGCATCCAGCGATGAAACGTGCACAATCAACGGATGATCGGCAGGGCGGCCCTTCGCCTTATAAATCTTTGCGACCGCATCCGCGCTCTGCGAATCCGCACCCAACCCATAAACCGTCTCGGTCGGAAAAGCCACCAAATGACCATCCTTCAACGCCTGCGC
>JGI26470J50227_1000510_pt1 | contig 15832 bp, 16 predicted proteins | sample FreactTroBogLake_FD_50227 | JGI IMG/M metagenome (IMG submission 50227) | reverse complement strand
ACCCCTTCTAGCCAGCGCTACGAGCGGACTATGAGCCATCTCGGTTTTGATCCTTCTCACCTCTCTGGCGAAGCAGGACATGCCTGAGGTGGAAAAAGAGCTCACAGTAATGGCTTTTGACTATGGCACTCGCAGAATTGGGGTCGCTATAGGCAACACGCTGACTCAGACTGGGCAGCCTATTCAAATTATTGCTGAAAATGGGGATGATGCACGCTTTGGGCTTATTGAGACCCTAATTCAGGAATGGCGGCCTGATCAACTGGTGGTTGGATTGCCATGTCATCCTGATGGCGTACCACATAAAATGACAGCCAAAGCTAAGCGGTTCGGAAATCAGCTAAATGGCCGCTTTCATCTGCCGGTCAGCTGGGTGGATGAGCGCTATACCTCTGCTGTTTTGGAGGGAAATCCTGAGATGCGGGACAATTTGGATGCTCAGTCTGCGACCTTAATTTTGGAGCAGTATTTTGCAGAACGACGACCTTTGGCTTAAGTTGATTGGAATATAGAAGTACTGGAAAACGAATGAACGCTGAATTGTTATACGGAAAATTACTTGAAGCCTTGCGCAAGAGAGCGAAATTAGGTTCTTTTGAGCTTGCTGGTCTAGCAATGGGTGGAGCATGGATTGCAGAGCGCCTGGCTAAAGATTTAGATTTACCTCACTATGGCGTAATTAATATCGCCTTTCATCGCGATGACTATTCTGAAAAAGGCATGACTACTTTACGCACTGCGAGCACCATGACTACTGATTTGCCTTTCGATGTTAATGGGGCCAATATTATTTTGATTGATGATGTTTTGCTAACAGGCAGAACAGTACGAGCCGCCTTGAATGAACTGTTTGATTTTGGTCGCCCCGCACAAGTTGAATTAATGGTACTTGTAGATCGTGGTAATCGTGAGCTACCAGTTTGCGCAAACTTTGTTGGTGAACAAGCACAGGTTTCTGAAAATCAAATCCTGGTTTTAGAAAAAGATGTAGAAAATAAATTTAGTTTTCAGCTTGAGGAGTTTGAATAATGGGTGCTGGAGGTAATTTAGTGAATCAATTTAATGCCTCCGGAGAGCTAACCCATCTCTTAACCTTAGAGGGCCTTCCTAAAGAGCAGATACTTCATATTCTTGATACTGCTCAGCAGTTTGTGAGCGTCACAGATCCATCTAGAGAGGTAAAGAAAGTTCCCCTCTTGCGTGGTAAGAGTGTCTTTAACCTCTTCTTCGAAAATTCTACCCGTACCAGAACTACTTTTGAGATTGCCGCCAAGCGTTTGTCAGCAGACGTGATTAACTTAGATATCTCTACTTCTTCTACCGCAAAGGGTGAAAGTCTTCTAGACACCATTGATAACCTGGTTGCGATGCAAGCAGATATTTTTGTAGTGCGGCATAGTGTTTCAAGAGCGCCAATCGAAATTGCTAATCATGTGCCAGCCCATGTGCACGTAGTGAATGCGGGGGATGGTAGCCATCAGCATCCAACTCAAGGTTTGTTGGATATGTATACGATGCGGCACTTTAAGCAGAATTTTAAAGGGTTAAAAGTAGCGATTATTGGAGACATTGTGCACAGTCGCGTGGCTAAATCGAATATTCATGCGTTGACAACCTTAGGTTGTGAGGATATTCGCGCAATTGGTCCGGAGAGTTTATTGCCAAGTAATCTCGATATGCTGGGTGTCAAAGTGTTCCATGGCTTTGAAGAGGGATTGAAAGATGTTGATGTGGTCATGACCTTGCGCATTCAAAAAGANCGCATGGAAGCAGGGCAAGTTCCTGAGGGTGACGCTTTCTTTAAGCAGTATGGTTTAACTCCTAAACGTCTGGCCCTTGCTAAATCGGACGCAATTGTGATGCACCCAGGCCCAATGAATCGCGGCGTGGAAATTGACTCATCAGTGGCTGATGGTCCTCAATCAGTNATCTTGAATCAAGTTACTTTTGGTATTGCAGTNCGTATGGCGGTAATGTCGATTGTTGCTGGTAATTAATTTAGCCTACCGGAATCTTACGTGAGTATTTCTATTCCACTAGTAATTGAAAAAAAACGTTGGCTGATTATTTCTCATGCTTTCAATATGGATGGTCGCGCTGCTAGTTTGACTATTACCGATAAGATCCCCTATTTACTAGAGGCCGGCGTAGAACCCATTGTATTTAGTGCAATTACCGGGCTTAAAGATGAGCGTTTCCCTCATCGTCAATTTATTGCTTGGGGCCCATCTGGCTTTCGTTTTGACTTTCGCCATTGGGTTGCTAATAAATATGGGCGAGGCTGGTTTTACAAGCTGACTACTAGAACAGTTTCCATATTGCTGGCACCATTGATAGCAATTGAAAAGCTATGCTTAGGCTATTCGAGTCAATGGTCATGGTCTTTGCCAGCCTTTTTGCACGGTTACCGACTAATTCGAGCAGGCAAGGTAGATGTAGTGCTTTCTGTTGGCAGCGCATGGTCCGCTCACTTGGCGGGTATCTGGCTGAAAAAAGCAACTGGCATTGAATTGATTTCAGAAGTACATGATCCCTTGGTGATTCGTAAAAGTCCAAATGATCAAGGATTTGAGAAGCCAAAAAATCGTGATGCTCGCTTTAGATATTACTTAGAAAACCAACTCACTCGCTTCTCTGATAAAGTTTGGTGGTTTACCGATGGTGCTTTGCATTACGCTAAAGTTCGTAACCCAAANCTCAATACACCTAATAATGCCCACGGTTTTGTGGTCACTCCAGGCGCCCACCCACCCGGAAGTCTTGTCGTCAATCAAGCGCATGAGTACACGGGTAAATTAAACTTATGTCATTTTGGCTCTTTGGCGAATGATCGCTCTTTATCAACAATACTCAGAGCTCTAGTTCCTTTATTTCAAAAGTATCCACAAGCACTGGAACTGATTCGAGTTCATGCGTATGGAGCACCATTAGATTCACTATCAGTAGATGNTATTGACCAATTTAGATTTGGTGATGTGCTTTTGGCGCATGGCCGCTTAGAGATTGACTCTCTCACTGGAAAGTCTGGTCGTCAGTGTGTAGCAGAAAAAATGCAAGAAGCCGATGTATTAATTTTGCTTCACGGTAATGATGAGTGGTGCGCTGAATATATCCCTTCTAAGTTTTATGACTACTTATGGGCGGGTAGGCCTATTTGGGGAATAACCCATCGCAATCCACAGCTTGATCAGATGCTACTGGATCGGGGCGCTTATTTAAGTGCTGAGGGCGATTCTGAAGGTATCTTTATGTCACTAGAGAGAATTTGGTTAGACTGGCAGTCAAAGCACTTAATTGAGCCTATTTGGAAGCCTATTGGCGTAGATCAGGCAGTAAACACCATATTGACTCAAGTCCAAGTACGCTCAAAATAATCACTGGAAAATAGCTTGAAAGATTTCATTCTCTACTGTAAATCCTATTCTCGGGATTTTCTACGTCTCAAACGTCTATTAGAGTCCGTCAATCAATTTAACATTGATCGCTTAGATTTTTATATTTCTACTCCAAAGGCAGATAAAGATTTATTAGAAAAATTGCTGGGTAAGAATNGTTATATTTGGGTTGCGGATGAGGATATTGTTGCTGCGAATCCTAAGGCAGATTTTGCAAAATATCAGGCCATGCCTGGAGGCTTATCCCAGCAAATTATTAAATCAGAATTTTGGCGCTTGGATTTTGCTGAAAATTATTTGTGCTTAGATTCAGATAGTTTTTTTATTCGAAACTTCTATAAGTCTGACTTCTTATCAAGTAGTGGTGTGCCTTATACGGTATTACATCAAAACAAAGAGTTATTCCAGCTTGCCACTAACCGTGGGCATGGAAAGGTCGAGAGAGATCTAAGGCTGGAAGCTGAACGTGTCAAAGCGTTATTTGATCGTAAGGGCCCAAATTTCTATTGTGCCCCAGCCCCTTTTATTTGGTCTGCTAAAGTATGGGAGTCATTGGATAAGGAGTGTTTGCAACCTAATCGCATCAGCTTATGGGACTTCATTAGCCCAGATTACCCGGAAACTTTAATTTATGGAGAAACTCTTCTAAGATATCGCGCTATTCCAATGATTACGATTGAGCCACTGTTTCGCACTTATCACTATGATTGGCAATATTATTTGATGAGGCGACTGGGAGAGACTGAGCAAAAGCTTAAGCAAAACTATCTTGGCATAATTTATCAATCGGCTTGGGAGGCAGAGCTCAACTTAAGGGGTTCCCAAAAGCCAACGTTTTCCCGAGCGCTGAAGAGGGCTAAGCGTTTTATGCGGTATTTGCAAAGCTTTATCTAATGTTTAGCAGCCACTATCGCTTTGCAACCAAATAGAAAATCGGTGAATCCAGTCATGCGTATATCGAAATTTTTAAGAAAGCTTTTGTTTAGAACGGCTCAAGGATTCAGAATATTTTTCTATCGCATGCTTTCTAATGCGATTTTGAAGGGAGAGAGCCCCATCCTTAGACAGCCTTTACAGGCTGTTGGTCGCGGTGTCATTGAGTTTGAGGAAAGGGTAAGCATTGGCTTTTTTCCTTCACCATCTTTCTTCTCATCCTATGCTTATTTAGATGCTAGAAATGAATCTTCTAAAATATCGATAGGGCATGACACTTCTATTAATAATGGATTTGTTGCCATTGCCGAGTATTCTCATATCAAAATTGGTGCAAGAGTATTGATTGGTATAAATGTAGAAATTATTGATAGTGATTTTCATGGCATAAATCTATTGGATAGAAATAAGTCTAAGCCGGAATGGGCCAAACCAGTTGAAGTTGGGGATGATGTTTTTTTGGGCTCCAATGTTCGTATTTGCAAGGGTGTGACTATTGGGAATGGTTCTGTTGTTGCCAATGGGTCTATTGTTATTCAAGATATTCCGGCTAGGGTCGTAGCGGCAGGAAATCCTGCGACCGTACTTCGCACAATCAGTTAAGGCTATTAACTATCGCCAATATTGTTCTTTAACTATTAAAATTAACCTCAATGCCATCAATAATCGTTTTTTCTAAAGACCGCCCTATGCAGTTACATGCGTATTTAGAAAGCTTGTTTTTGTTTTCCGATGTGCATGCGGGTGATGTAACAATTCTCTTCCGTGAAACTCCTGATATTGACTACAACAAAGTAGTGAGCGCATTCCCAAGTGTTCGTTGGATAAAAGAACAGAATTTCCATTCTGATTTGGTAGGTGCAATCAATGCATCTGAAGATTACATTATGTTTGGCTGTGATGATGTGGTTTTTACTGGGGCGTTTAATATTGATTTTGCAAAGAATATTTTAAGTGAAAATAACGATATTTTTGGGTTTAGTTTTAGATTGGGCAATAACATTCAGCCGCAACCCAAAAATTTGTCGGATATTCACGAATATAGAAAATGGTGCTGGTTTGAGGCCAAAGAGCTTCATTACAACTACCCCTGGGAGCTGGATTGTACGCTATATCGAAAATTGGATATCCAGCAAATGCTGNATATATATGGGGCTAATGTTAAGTCTCCAAATTATTTCGAGAGTGACTTTGCTATCAATGTAAAAAAATATATATTTCGACCATATTTAGCCTGCCTGAATGAGAGAAGCAAGGCATTAGTTATTACCGTGAATGCCGTGCAAGATACTCATCAAAATGGATTTGATGATAACAAGCCAACCGATATTCATCGTCTCAATAATTTATACAATAAGAAAAATAATAAGCTAGACATTAAGGCTATTGCTGAGATGGAAAATTCAACTATTCATGTTGGGTCAGAGTATTTTCTTCTCCAGAATTATGATGAAAATTGGGAAAGGGAGAAGCCAAAGCAGGCCAGATCAATAAAATCAAATCCGCTAAAGATGTTTGTAAAAAATATTGGATATTTATTTAAGTACGACTTAAAGAAGATGGCAAAAGAATCCATTAGCCTGGGGGATTTAAATCCCATTCTAGATGGCATAAAGTATGAAATTTTTGATGAGTTAAAAACTCTTAAAAAACCAAAAATTAAAACTTCAGCAGAAACTATTGAAGCGCTAATTAAAGGGAGAGCTTCGTTTTGCCGTTTTGGCGATGGCGAGTTCTCATTGATTAATGGCGAAAATATTGCCTTTCAAAGGGCAGACGCCATGCTGACAAGAAGGTTAATTGAGATTATTCAGTCAGACGCCGAGAATATTCTTATAGGAATTCCTCATTGTTACTATTCTTCAGTAGAAGATTTGAGAGAATTTCCTAAAAATTTTATTCGTACATGGGTTGCGCGTAATAGAGGTCAAATTTCTAGCTTAACCCTTCCTGGTAAGCAGTACTACGATACCGCTTGTACGCAACTTTACGCACTTTATGAAAACTATCATTTCAAAAGCTACTTTGAAAGAATTAAGGAAATTTGGCGTAGCCGGGACATCACAATCATTTGTGGAAAAACTGTCTTCGATGCAATTGAAGTAAATATTTTTGATTGTGCAAAATCTGTAGAGTATCAATATGCACCATCTTTAAATGCTTTTGAACTTTATGATGATTTGCTAATAAAAGCTAAGCAGATTTCTAAAGAAAGATTGGTTATTGCAATCCTTGGGCCCNCTGCAACAGTATTGGCATATGATCTAGCAAGAGACGGTTATCAAGCGATTGATTTTGGTCATATTGCGAAAGATTATGATTTTTATAGTAAAAAAATAAAACACAATAGTGAAACTATTTCTAATTTCTTNAGGCCTGATTGAGGCATTGCCTAATTTTAGAATGAAAAAGCAAGCTCCCCTTACAATTTATATACTTTGTTACAACAGGCCTGATTTTGCAAAGCAATCGATCCTATCTGTGCTTGGCCAAACATGCCAAGAATTTAATCTAATTGTTTCAGACCACTCCAGTAATGATGGAGTTACAGAAATGGTTGGGAAAAATTTCCCTGACGTCACCTATATCCGTAGATCACCTTCATTAAAGCATTTGGAGCACTTCAATCTTTGTATCGATGAGGTGGAGAGTGATTACTATTGCTTATTTCATGATGATGATGTCATGGCATCAAATTTTGTAGAAACAATGCTCAAGTTTATTCATGATCATCCCAACGGAGCTGCATATGCTTCTAATGCATATATAGAAACAGGTGGGAAAATTGAAAAACGCCTCGCTTTTCTCTCTCATAAGAAATATGAGTTATTCGATTCGCCTAAAATATTGGCTGCGCGATACTTTTCTCGAAACCAGTCTGGTATAGCTCCTAATCCCAGCTATATATATAGCAGTCGAATAGCCGGTGAGCAGAGATTTATAGTTGATGGAGGCAAGTACGCTGATGTCTCTTTGCTTTTAGATATTGCTCAGCAAGGTCTAATTATTTGGCTTAATAAGCCGTTAATGACTTACCGCATGCATGGCAGTAACTTAGGTAGTGTTGAGTCACTTCCTGATCGCCTTCGTTTTTTAGCCTATCTTAAGAAATTCAAAAAAATTCTCGGGAAAGAGGTGCTACATGACTATCGATCTTCTTTCATATACAAGAGACTTTTNAGAAATAACGCTAAGGGTATGTCTAGGAGATTTTCTACGGCGAAATCTTATTTAAAAAACTATCACTGCTATCACTACACACGATTAAGTACCTATAAAATTTTAATGCTACGTGTACTGAATAAATGGGGGTCGCATGATCTTCGGTAATTTCATTACTGAAGACGCTCGTGGTAACAACGCTGTATTTGGTGAAATGCAAGCAACCCCAATGGGCTATTACGAGTTAATGCGTGAGGCTTTTCTTGCACATGGCATTGAAATAAATACTCCCGACTTAAATAAAGGTAGAGATGTATCGTTTGATCTAGTTATTGAAGGGCAGATTTATGTTGAAGGTGATAGGCCGAGATATTTGATTGCTATAGAAAATCCTCATCATAATAAATTAAATGCTGATAGGGGTTACTGTAGTCGTTTTTCAAGGGTCTTTACATGGAATCCTAATTTAGATTCTATAGGTAATGTAGTAAGAGTTTTTTCACCTCATCAAATTACCAAAAGAGCTTTTCCATCCTTCGATAAGAGAGATATTTTTTGTTCTGTTATTAATGCAAATAAATCGTTTCGAGAAAATATATCTTCAGATTTGTATCCCGAACGAATAGATGTNATTCGGTGGTACGAGAAAAATGCCCCTGAACTTTTTTCTTTGTATGGTCGTGGATGGGATAGGCCTCCTCCTGCATATGATCTGCTAGGAAAAATTAGGCGATGTATTCCTAGCATGAGGTATAAGATATTTGGATATAAATGCTTCCCAAGCTATAAAGGTGAGATCGTCGAAAAGAATGAAATTTTGCAGCGTAGTAAGTTTTCATACTGCTATGAAAATAATCGGGATATAACAAACTACATTACTGAGAAAATCATCGATAGTTTTATAAATGGTTGCGTCCCCGTATACTGGGGCGCAGATAATGTTCTTTCATATATTCCAGAAGATTGCTTTATAGATAGGCAAAAATTTAATAAAACCAAAGATGTCCATCAGTTTCTATTAAGTATTTCTCTAGAGCAATTTTCTCAATATCAGTCAAATATTGCTAACTTTTTAGAAAGCGATGCCGCAAAAATATTTAGCTTTGAGCACTTTGTTTCAACCGTGGTTTCTGCGATTATTAAGGATACTGGCATTGCTGTTGTTTAAGCGTACATTTATAGGCTAATTCCTAATAAAGCAGGTTAAGATTAATAAATTGATATGAATTACTTTATCCACTCTCTTTCCGATGTTCAGACCAAGAAAATTGGTAAAAATACACGTATTTGGCAGTATGTTGTCATCTTGCCGGACGCGACTATTGGTAGCGATGTCAATATTTGCGCTAACTCTTTAGTTGAGAATGATGTGGTTATCGGTGATCGGGTAACAATTAAATCTGGTGTGCAGATTTGGGATGGCTTACGGATTGAAGATGATGTTTTTGTAGGCCCTAATGCAACTTTTGCAAATGATCAGTTTCCTCGTAGTAAAAATCCACCNCAATCTTTTCTAANTACCGTGATTCAAAAGGGTGCGAGTATTGGGGCTAATGCAACGATATTACCTGGCATTACAGTTGGTTCGGGTGCGCTTGTGGGCGCCGGTTCAGTTGTTACTCGTAACGTGCCAGCAAATGCTATTGTTGTTGGTAATCCTGCCACTATTGTGGGCTATGCCTCTTCAACGAATGCTGCAGCATTGAAGGCTCCGAGCGCAAGCGTAAGCAATAGTGGCTGCGTAGATGTCGGCGTAGGTGACTCTTCCGTTTATGAGCTCCCATTCATACAGGATTTAAGAGGCAATCTATCATTTGCAGAATTTGAAAAAGATTTGCCATTTGTTGCCAAGCGTTGTTTTTGGGTATTTGATGTGCCTTCTAAGGATGTTAGAGGCGAGCATGCCCATAAGGAATGCCACCAATTTCTTGTTTGTGTTGCTGGAAGTATTACGGTAATGCTGGATGATGGCAACAAGCGGGTTGAAGTAAGGCTTGATACCCCATCTCTTGGATTACACATACCTCCTGGTGTCTGGGGTGTTCAATATAAGTATTCAAGTAATGCAGTTTTAGTAGTGCTGGCATCGCATACTTATGATCCTGATGATTACATTCGCGATTATGCTGAATTTTTGGCGTATAAAAATTCAGAATTATGAAGGATGTCATTCCATTCCTTGATCTAAAGATGATCAATCTTCGACAGCGGGATGAATTTCATCATGCCTTAGACAAAGTGCTTGATAGCGGCTGGCTTATTCTTGGTGAGGAGTGTAAAGAATTTGAGCAAGAGTTTGCGGCATACTGTGGGGTTAAGCATTGCATCGGTGTTGGTAACGGGCTGGAGGCATTACATCTCGTGTTGCGTGCTTGGAATATTGGCCTTGGTGATGAAGTTATTGTTCCTTCAAATACCTATATTGCTACTTGGTTGGCCGTAACTTATACAGGTGCTACGCCTGTTCCGGTAGAACCAGATGCGCAAACCTATAATTTAGACCCAAAACTACTTGAGGCAGCAATAACGCCTCGAACAAAGGCAATCATTCCGGTTCATCTTTATGGTCAGGTGGCTGATATATCTACTATATCTGCTATTGCTCAGAAGCACAGTATTAAAGTGCTTGAAGATGCAGCTCAATCTCATGGCGCAGAATATATGGGTAAGAAAGCTGGCGCGCTTGGCGATGCTGCAGGATTTAGTTTTTACCCAGGAAAGAACCTTGGTGCTCTTGGCGATGGTGGAGCGATTACTACCAACGATTCTGCATTGGCCGAGAAGCTTAGAACTTTGCGTAATTATGGGTCACAGCTCAAATACCATAACGAAATCGTTGGCTTTAATTCTCGCCTCGATGAAATACAGGCTGCCTTCTTGCGTGCCAAATTACCACTTCTTGATGCGGATAATAGACATCGCGCAGAAATAGCAGAGATTTATCAATCTGAGCTAAGTGGAATTATTGAACTGACTTTGCCATTCATTTCAATGGATGGAAAATCAGCGTGGCATCTTTATGCCATTAGGCATCCTCAAAGGGATCGTTTAGCCGAACACTTGACTAAGCATGGAATCGCTACGATGATTCATTACCCGATTCCTCCTCATCTACAGCCAGCTTATTCCTCACTTGGAAAGAAGAGTGGTGATTTTCCGATTGCGGAGCAAATTCATTCTGAGATTCTGAGCTTGCCAATAGGTCCTACTATGCCAATTGAGTATGCGCAAAAGGTGGTCGCTAGCATTCGGCGGTTTTGCCATTGATAGGAAGAGACATTTTTGACTGGTAATTATTTGGGCTTTGATGAGCGGGGCAAGGAAACACGTGAGTATGTGCCTTTTCATGAGATGCTTAAAAAGCAAGGCTATATTAATTTCACGTTGGTGAATTGTGGGAAGCCAGCTGAAAAAAACCCCAGCCTGCAATAAAAAAAGTTTGTACTTCTATTTCGCTCGGTACGATAAAAGTTTTTAGGAATTGCAATTTTGGCAAGAGGCCTTTTAATAAGTACTTCGAAATGCTTAAAAATTAATAATGAGAAAGCTCGTAATATGATCTTAGTTACAGGGGGCGCTGGATTTATTGGAGCCAATTTTGTTTTAAATTGGCTCTCGTCATCAGACGCAGAGGGTGTGGTCAATTTAGATAAATTAACCTATGCGGGTAATTTAGAAAATCTAAAACAGCTTGTAAATGATTCGCGACACATTTTTATGCGCGGTGACATTGGTGATAAGGAGTTGATTACAAAGTTATTGACTACATATCGCCCGCATGCCATCGTCAATTTTGCAGCAGAGAGTCATGTGGATCGCTCTATTCATGGTCCTGCAGAGTTTATTCAAACTAATATTGTGGGTACTTTTAATTTATTAGAATGCGCTAGAGAGTATTGGGGCTCTCTAGAGAATGTTGAAAAAGAGAGGTTTCGTTTCCACCATGTTTCCACTGATGAGGTTTATGGATCCTTATCTCCTGCTGACCCCCCTTTTAAAGAAACCAATCCTTACCAACCGAATAGCCCTTATTCTGCCTCCAAGGCAGCGTCAGACCATTTAGTGCGCTCCTGGTTTCATACCTATGGCTTTCCAGTAGTGACTACAAATTGCTCGAATAACTATGGCCCTTATCACTTTCCAGAGAAATTAATTCCATTAGTTATTCTGAATGCCCTTGATGGGAAACTATTGCCCATTTACGGTGACGGGCAACAAGTACGCGATTGGCTTTATGTGGGCGATCATTGCTCCGCTATTCGCGAAGTACTAGCCAATGGTAGATTGGGTGAGACCTACAACATTGGTGGTTGGAATGAAAAAGCTAATCTCGACGTGGTTAAAGCTATCTGCTCTATTCTGGATCAGTTAAAGCCACGTATTGATGGCAAGGCGTATGCAGATCAAATTACTTTTGTGAAGGATAGACCTGGTCACGATCGAAGGTATGCAATTGATGCAAGCAAGGTGGAGCGTGAATTGGGTTGGAGGCCTATAGAGACATTTGAAACGGGCATCCAGAAGACAGTTCAGTGGTACTTAGATAACCCTCAGTGGGTTGAGGGTGTTGTTAGTGGCTCCTATCGCGACTGGCTACAAAAGCAATATAGCTAAATGAAGATTTTAGTAACCGGTAAGGATGGTAGGCTTGGCAAGGCATTTCAAAAAGAGTTCCTAAGTCTTTTTCAGGGCAGACATTCTGAAGTAGATATTCGCTATATCGGTCGTCAAGAATGCAATCTTGCCGATTTAGACTTACTTGAAAAATTACTTCATGAATTTCAGCCCAAAGTCATTATTAATACGGCTGCCTATACGGCGGTGGACAACGCAGAGCAAGAACATGATCCTGCTTTTACTATCAATGCAGTGGTGCCAGAGTTTTTGGCCAAATATGTAGTGACTTACAACGCAATCCTAATGCATTACTCAACGGATTATGTATTTGACGGTGAGGGATCGGATTTTTATTCGGAAGATCGCGTCGTTCGTCCTCTAGGCGTCTATGGCAAGAGCAAAGCTGACGGAGAGCGCTTGATTGCTGACGCATTCTCTATGTCTAATAATCCAAATGCACGTTATGCGATTTTTAGAGCCAGTTGGATGTACGGAGAGGGTGGCAACTTTATTCGCACTATTTTGCGTTTGGCAAAAAATAATCCTGAATTAAAAGTGATTACTGATCAATTTGGGGTGCCTACAAGTGCAGAGTGGTTGGCGGCCCTGAGTATTGATTTCTTATTCGACTTATCTTTGGGAAAAAACATGGTACTTAGAGATTTCCCCTCTGGTATTTACCATGCAGTCCCTGCTGGCGAAACTACATGGCATGGCTTAGCCTCTACAGTAGTTGAAGTGGCCAAACTATCCGGAAATCTTATGCTGAAAGTGGCTAATATTCAGGCGATTCCAGCTATCGAGTATCCTTTGCCGGCCCTGCGTCCTATGAATTCAAGATTGTCTACCCAAAAGTTGCAAACAACACTCGAGAATCTTGGCCATGTGTCAAAATTCCCGATGTGGGATGAGCTGGTGCGGACTTATGTTGCCGATCTGGTAAAAAATCAGTTTATTTGAGGGTGTAATTATGGTGAATCGTAAAGGCATTATTTTGGCAGGCGGCTCCGGAACGCGCTTATATCCAGTGACGCAGGCAGTATCAAAGCAGCTGATGCCAGTGTATGACAAGCCAATGGTGTATTACCCATTAACCACATTAATGTTGGCTGGTATTCGTGACATTCTGTTGATTTCAACCCCGCATGACACGCCTCGTTTTTCTGAGTTGCTGGGGGATGGTTCGCAGTGGGGTCTGAATATTCAATACTGTGTGCAGCCAACGCCAGATGGACTTCCGCAAGCCTTTATTTTGGGAAAAAATTTCATAGGAAATAATCCTAGCGCCTTAGTATTGGGGGATAACATTTTTTATGGACACGAGTTAGTAAATCAATTGAATCGAGCAGATCAAATAAAAGAGGGCGCAACTGTTTTTGCTTATCACGTAACCGATCCAGAGCGCTACGGAGTTGTCGAATTTGATAAAGACTATAAAGCCATATCAATTGAAGAAAAACCTCTAAAACCTCGCAGTAATTATGCAATTACTGGGCTTTATTTTTATGATAATCAGGTTTGCGATATAGCTGATTCCATTAAACCAAGTGCACGCGGTGAGCTTGAAATTACCGACCTAATTCAGGCATATTTTGATAAGAAAGAACTTAGTGTTGAGATTATGGGCAGAGGCTTTGCTTGGTTAGATACCGGCACTCATGACTCTTTATTGGATGCTGCCGGATTTATTGCGACATTACAAAAGCGCCAAGGACTAATGGTGGCTTGCCCCGAGGAAATTGCTTATCGCCAGGGATGGATTAGCGCAGAGATGGTGGAGATGGTGGCCAGAAAATTAAGCAAGAATAGCTACGGTCAATACCTCAGTCGAATTTTGCATGAGCTGAATGCGGGGACTCACCCCATTTCTTTATCAGCAAAGAAGGCGATTTAATGACATCTCATCTGAAATTGGTGAAGATATCAACAGCTATTCGAGGGGTATTTGTTTTAGAGCCAAAAATATTTAGTGATGAGCGTGGTTGGTTTACAGAGTCATTTAACGCTCAAGACTTTGCTAGTGCCATTGATGAGGATTATGAGTTTGTTCAAGATAATCATTCATTTTCGAAGCAGTGGACATTGCGAGGCATTCATTACCAGACTGATAAATCACAAGGCAAATTGGTGAGGGTAATTAAGGGTTCCATTTTTGATGTTGTGGTCGATCTTCGTCAGGATTCTCCTACATATGGCAATTGGGATGGAATGGAGTTAAGTGCAAATAGCCTTAAACAAATATGGATACCCCCTGGATTAGCTCATGGATTTTTGGTGCTAACGCCTACGGCAGAGGTTTTGTATAAAACAACAGACTATTACGATCCACAAAGTGAAGTTTGTTTGGCCTGGAATGATCCTACTATCGGTATTCAGTGGCCCTTTCCTGAGGGTGTTTCTCCTGATATGAATGCTAAAGATTTGGCGGGATTATCTTGGCATCAGGCGCCAAAGTTCTGATGAGCTTACAAAACGTATCTCCGAAAATTCTATTGGTGAAGTTATCTTCATTGGGTGATATTCTGCATAACTTGCCGATTGTCTGGGATTTGCGCGCCCGCCTACCAGAAGTTCAAATCGATTGGGTGGTTGAAGAGGGCTATATTCAACTATTACACCCCTTACTCTCTAAAGATGGATTTAGAGGAATTGATCGTATCATTCCATTTGGATTGCGGCGCTGGAAAAAGAATCTTTTTAAATCGCAAACTTGGAAAGAATTTTTTGCTTTCAGAAAAGCGCTTCAGGAAGTTTCCTATGATGTGCTTATTGAAACTCAGGGGCTTCTAAAGTCAGCTTTAGTTTGCGCTTTGGTTCGTAAATCCTCACATGCAGTTGTTGCTGGGTTAGCTAATGCAACAGAGTTTTCTGGGTATGAACCTATCGCCCGCGCTTTCTATAACCAATGCGTGCAAGTCCCTAAGCAATGCCATGCGATTGATCGTTCGCGCTGGGTAATGAGTTCAGCTCTAGATTGGCCATTGCTTGATCGCCAAGCAAGCCCAGCTCACTTTTATCCAGAGTCTTATGTTACTCAATTGGGGTCTAGTGAAATATCCAGCGATCTAAGGATATTAAAAAAGCCATACATTCTTTGCTTTCACTCCACTGCGCGTATAGCCAAAAGGTGGAGTAATGAGCATTGGATCTCTTTGGGCGAGTCTTTATCGAGCAAAGGTTATCAAATAGTATTTCCTTGGGGTAATTCAACTGAGAAGAAAATCAGCGTTCAGCTAGCTAGTCAAATTGAAGACGCAATCGTCCCCGAAGCTTTTTCAATTCAGGAAGCTTTTCCAATAATTGCAAACGCTGAATTAATAGTTGGCGTTGACACTGGACTAACACATCTTGCTGCTGTACTAGGTAAGTCAACAATAGAGATTTATTGCGACTCACCCCGTTGGAAGACCGAGGGCTATTGGTCAGATCACATTGTGAACCTAGGAGATATTCAAGCTCCACCAACTGTTGATGCAGTACTTAGTGCTTCACTAAAGCTACTGGCGCAATAAAGTATTTACCGCGATCAGATCTTCATCTGTGAGCGCAGATGCATGAGCTTTTAATTTAATGGCATTGAGAATGGTACTGTAACGCGCTTGTTGAAGTTGTGATCGGGTGGTAATGACAGTATCGAGCGCAATCAACACATCAAGATTGATCAAGGTTCCGACCTGGAAACCGAGTTTGCTAGATTCCAATGCCGATGTTGAAGAGCGCTCTGC
>JGI26470J50227_1000509_pt1 | contig 15840 bp, 14 predicted proteins | sample FreactTroBogLake_FD_50227 | JGI IMG/M metagenome (IMG submission 50227) | reverse complement strand
GCCAAGAATTACAGATAGCTAGGCTTGAAATGAAGATCAACAAGATGGTGGCGGGTGAAGGATTTGAACCTTCGAAGGCAGAGCCGGGGGATTTACAGTCCGCCGACACCTTCTTTACTCACCACGAGATCCCCTACTTTACGCGTAAAAAGACCTGCGGGATGGTAAATCCGAAGACTTATGTATGCAAATAGTATGCATTGAAAATCGGGGTATCGGTGGCGGGGCCACTGCAACCCTCCTTCGATCCATCATCGCAATCGCTTCCGTAGTTATCTAAGAAACGACGGCAGAAGCCGTCCTTAGATAGATGGAGAAGGCAATGGAAGTAGAAGTAAAGGCAAAGAAGAACCGTAAGGCCAATGGCCATGGATATACCTACAAGATCAAGGGCGGTAACTCCTATCGGACAGTGATCCGAGTCAATGGCCAGATCGTGACAGGCACGGCTAAGACCCAACAGGAATCTCGACGCAAAGCCAAAGAGAAGGTCCAAGAACTCCCTCTTGCAGCTCGCAGTAAGAGCTTGCGCCGTGAAGCGATCACCCTTAAGAGTTTTCTCAGTAATTGGCTTGAGCATGAACACAAAGCAGAGATCGAAGCGACAACGTGGCGTAGATATGAGAGCCTTGCACGCACCTGGATCTATCCCGCACTCGGTGAGATGCAACTTCGTCTCCTCACCCGCAGCGAGATTAAAAAATTTCTTTCGAATATGAAGGCAGCCGGACAGAGCCCCCGATCTCAGCAACAAGCTCGTGCCCTTCTCTGCGTTGCATTCAATAGCGCGGTAGAGCACGGATTAATCGCAACAAATCCCGCTCGTGAAGTCTCTCAAATCCCTCTCGAGAAGAAGCCCATTACCCCATTGACCGAGGGGGAAGTCAGAAAACTTCTTGCGAAGGCAAAGGACACCTACATGGAAGCACGGCTTCACATCGCTGTGATCGGAGGTCTTCGTCAAGGTGAAGCTCTCGGACTGCGCTGGTGCAATCTCAATGAAGCCACTGGAATGCTCACCATCGACAAACAAATCCAGAAAATTAATGGTGTCCATGTCTTTGTTGATCTTAAAACTTCCGCATCAGTCAGAAGCATTGCCCTGCCCTCTGAGACCCGAGTCGCACTCGCAAAACATCGTGTGATTATTGAAGAGATGAAGAGCGCTGCAGGTGAGGATTGGTGTGATAACGACCTAATTTTCCCAAACTCGATGGGTAATCCGCTCGATTCAAAAGTTGACTACAAGCGATGGCATGCCGCTTTAGACGCGGCATCTATTACTCGTCGTAGCCTTCACAATGCTCGCCATACTGCGGGGACTTTGCTCTATGCAAATAATGTTGGCATAGAAACCATTCGACGTATTCTTGGGCATTCGTCTGTTCTAATAACTTCCAATACCTATGTACACAGTTCTGAAAAGCCTCTACGCAAGGCCGCAGAGTCTTTGAATTTCCTTCTACGAGAATGAAGAAATGGATTCGCTGAATTAAGTAAGGTATGTCTTCGTCTCTATGAACAGCGGCAAGTGAGATTGCTGCCAGTTACTTTCATGCCACAAGATGGGCACAGCTCATTACCCGGAAGAAGCGCTTCTGGCTTCCCTATTGGACGTACGGTTAAATTCCCATATTCACTCGGATGTGGATCGATGGAACAAATTTCTGTAGCTGTGCGAATTGTTTTTCGTTGCGGAATACTGAATCGACGTTTTTTTATCGCGGCAAATGTCGATTCAGTTTCCGCTACAGAAACATTCTTGAGAAGCACTGTTCCTTCTCTAATTTTCTTAAGTCGCGACCTAATTGCACCCACACTTCTAGAATGAAGCTTGGCTAATTCCTGAGTGCTCTTTCCAAGTTGATGCGCCGCCCACAAACGAGCGTCCTCGTCTTCACTCCAGGCATCATAAGCTGACTCGTGCTTTTCTTTCTGCACTTCAATGTTGGTTTTAACTTGACTAGAAGATCTCCATTTGAGCGTTCCCACAAACTTCTCGCGGCGGCTTTCATTTCTTTCATAAGTTGCCTTTGTCTCAGCAAGTAAAACTAGGTGCGTAACGGAGGGATCATCGAGACGTACCAACGCTTCATTTTGAATTTGTCTGATACGTTCTCTCGATAACTTAAAGTCTTTTGCTATATAACTCAGACTTTGAATTCGATGATAGCCGTGACCAATTCGTCTGAACAGAATTTCACATTGTCTTTCGTCCAAAATGTCTTTCATTCGTGAAACCTGTTCAGAAGTTAAAATCTGTGCTTCGTCACCGACTGTCATTTGAAATACCTTACTTTTGGAGGCTTAACTTAAAGTCGACCGCGTATAGATAAAATTGAATGCCATCGACCATTGAAAGAGCATTACGGATGCTCAAGTCATCTTGGTGCGCAACGATTGCACCTCTCACGGTCTTACCATCCTGGCAGTATTCCTTGTTTATGAATCCCATATAACGCAGGAGCTGGCCAACTACTCGATCACTTGCCCTGCCTCTCTTGAGTTCCAGCACTAAGTACTCCGATTGGTCCTTACTTATTGCCAAGATATCGATCCGACCTGTATCAGCTGGGAACTGTTGGCCAACTTGTTCACCATCCACAGTCAAAATGTCATAGTTTTTGGCAAATTCCGTGAATTGCCAATTGGCTACTAAAAAGTCCTCGAGGATGCTCTCGAGCGCAAAGTGAGTGGCACTCTCGACATCCGTATCGGAAACAGTAATCGATGGCCTTCCAACACTTTTTCCGATAAGTACGTCAAGTTCTTCGGCGTATGGGTTGAGATCAATACATGTTAAAGGTCGCTTACATGCCTTGAGTAATCCCTCTGACATCGCATCCGGTGATATCCGAACACCGGACCACTTAACACTTCTCTGATGGGGGAAGTACGAACTGGAATCGAATCTGTAATCGCCCGTAACTTCCGCATACGTATAGTCGCCCTCGCCAGTAGGAGAGATAACTATTCCCCCAATTGGGATCCCTTTTGAAACTGTCCAAATAGAACCGCAGTTGAGGCCTATCGCGATTGCGCTCTTGTCCGGATGACCTTCCCTGTACAACTTTGAAAGGTCGCGCTTAGATTCTGACCAAGTGGGTTTTAAGTAATCAGTAAGATCAACTAAAAACCCAAAGTCGGTACCGACAATCTCGTCTCGGAAGCAGTCTTTGGCAGAAGAACTCTGTCCCCCGAGCATGACACGCAAGTAGTAGGTCATTTTCTTTTCAACTTTCTTCTAGTCAGATGCTCTCTTCTGATGCTTCGTACTTCTCAATCTGTAAATCCATCAACTCAGCAATCGCATCAATTGCATCTAATGTTGTGGCAAACCACTCTGTTCCCGCCTTAGTCCGGCGAGCTGCACTTCTTTCATGGCCCACACGTTCCAAAGTTGAGTGGAACTTTTTTTCGATCACATCAAGGTTCATATTCTCTTTGTGGTAAATGCGGAGCAGCTTTGGATCCTCTGGCATAGAAGTCTGTCGATTTTGTTCCACTATGCGTTGCCAAACGGAGTTCTTAGTTGATCCTATTTTGACCCAATACAACTCCTGGTCTTCGATGGTTCCGAAATGTAGATAGGTTGGAAAGCTATAAACGTAGATACCATTTTGAATGCCAACTGCCTGGCGTGCCAGAGCATCAGACTGTCTATCAATCTTGTCTACATCGTGGAGAACAGCAGTCATACTGTTGGTGTTCTCTTCTAGCGAGAGCTTGAGGTGGCTAAGGTAATCCTTGAGTGGCGCGCTCATCGTGGGATTGTTCTTCATGATGCGTCCAACGGCCCAAGCAGATTGACGCGACATAGAGGCACCGCTCGGGACCTTGCTATCCAGTAGGGCACGTATCATTGCTAAGTTGTTGTAGATCACGCCTCGATTAGTAGCGCTAGTGCCGGCCACGAGTTCTTTCGCATCGACAACTCCATCTTTGTAAAGAGTGAAAATCTCACCGAGTAGGTACTCGTCGGCAAGCATGTAACCCTCGAGCTCCTTGCGAAGTGACTGATCCAACATGACTTTTCTTCTTTCTTCGATGGGAACTAGAGATTCGAGAAGCGTTCGAAGAACGCCTTCAGTTTGTCGATTACGAACGCTTTTTGTAGAGCATGTTCGAAGCCTGGACTGAACATGTTCTTTGGTGGAAGGAGCTTGATTACTGCGGTTCCAGCAGTCTTCAGCTCACCATCAGCGAATGCCTTGTTAATGAACTCCTCGGTCGCCTCTGGATTGAGGTTCTCTTCCTTGATGATCTCGCCTAGTTCAACCTTCTTTTGCTCAGCGATGAACTTTCGCCAATCACCTTCGACATCCGAGTCATTGTTGATGGAATCAACGAACTTCTCGATGAGGTCCTTCTTGCTTCGAAGTGAGTAGCTCGAGAGAACTGTCTTGCTGATTTTCGCTTTGATTTCCTTATTCTCGCTCGCCGACGCTCCTTGAAGTCCGCGAATCAAGATAAGGATGAAGTCAACGTTGATCTCGACTTGCTTCACGAGTTCGATTTCAAAGACAAGATCTTCGACGATTGACTCCTTGTCAGCGTCTTCTACCTTCTTTAGCCCTTGGTAGATCTCGAGGTAGGTGCTTTGGTAGTCCTGGAAAGTGCGTTCTGGGAGAAGTTCATTGCCGTTGAAATCATCGAACGACTTGAGGATGTTCTGAAGGCGAAGAATCTTGTTATAGAGATTGATGAAATCTCGCTGCTCGGTTTCAGAAGCAGGAAGTTCGCCGGGATTGAACTTTGATGTCAGTTCCGAAACCAGTGATGAGTATTCGTCGTAGTACTCGCGGAATGGCTTCAGGATGACAATTCCGCCAGCATCTTTATTTCCAAATAGGGAAATAGAGTCGTTGGTTGCCTGCTCGAGATCTCGGAAGCAGACGATGTTTCCGTAGGTTTTCACCGAGTTAAGAATGCGATTGGTGCGAGAGTAAGCCTGGAGCAGTCCATGAAGGCGAAGATTCTTATCAACCCACAGGGTGTTGAGTGTGGTTGAGTCGAATCCAGTAAGGAACATATTCACAACGATCACAAGATCGATCTCACGCTTTTTGAGCTTTTCGGAGAGGTCTTTGTAGTAGGCCTGGAAACCCTCCGGTGAAGTATCGAAGTTCATCGAATAAATGGTGTTGTAGTCCTTGATTGCTGCTTCTAGGAAGTCACGTGATGAGACATCAAGGTTGGCTGCTTCGAACTCTTCCTCGGGGAGTAGGCCACCATCATCATCTTCATTTGGCGCATAGCTGTAAATGATTCCGATCTTCAGCTGAGCGTCGCTTGGCTTGTCCTTCTGGAGCTCCTTGAAAGTTGCGTAGTAGCGCTTCGCCGCTTCGATAGCTGCGGTAGCCATGAGTGAGTTGAAGCCTGAAACTCGCTTGTTCTTGAGAGTGTAGGTGTCATTACGTCGAGTCTTCTGATCGAAGTGCTCAAGAATGTACTGAGCAATCTTGGTAATGCGCTCCGGTGCGAGTAGTGCTTTTTCTGTATCAATCGCACTGACTTCACGATCGACTAGGGAATCTGACTTCTTGACGGTGTTCACGTAGTCAACACGGAAAGGCAGGACATTCTTATCTGTAATCGCATCGACAATTGTGTAGGTATGGAGTTTTACTCCGAATGCCTGCTCGGTCGTACGAAGATTCGGGTTGTTTCCACTTGAAGAGTTAGCAGCGAATATGGGTGTGCCAGTAAAGCCGAAGAGGTTGTAGTTTGAAAATGCCTTCTTGATAGCAACATGCATGTCACCAAACTGGGAACGGTGGCACTCGTCAAAAATCAGCACAACTCGCTTGTCATGAACTGAGTGGTTTGGATTCAAGCTGATGAACTTAGACAACTTCTGGATAGTCGTGATGATGATCTTCGCACTCGGATCCTCAAGACGCTCTTGGAGCTGCTTCGTTGAGTTACTCGCGTTCGCAGCACCCTCTTGGAATCTGTTGTACTCCTTCATTGTCTGATAATCGAGATCCTTGCGATCAACAACGAAAAGCACCTTATCCACTGATGGCATCTTCGACGCAATCTGCGCTGTCTTGAAGCTAGTAAGTGTCTTTCCAGAACCCGTTGTGTGCCACACGTATCCGCCGGCATCGATCGTTCCAAGAGTCTTCTGGTTCTCGCTCATCACGATTTTTTGGAGAACGCGCTCAGTCGCCACAATCTGATAAGGACGCATAGTGAGCAGCATTTGGTCAGAAGTAAATACGCAATACTTCGTGAGGATGTTGAGAAGACTGTGCTTGGCAAAAAAAGTCTTACCGAATGACATTAGGTCGTAGATCGGTTTGTTGTTGGCATCAGCCCACCAGCTCGTGAACTCGTAGCTGTTCGAAGTTTTCTTTATGCGCGTGTTTCCACTTGCTTCCTTGATGTGCTGATCGCGCACAGTGTTGCTGTAGTACTTCGTATAAGTGCCATTGCTTATGACGAAAATTTGTATGTACTGGTAAAGACCAGAGCCAGCCCAGAAACTATCATGCTGGTATCGGTTGATCTGATTGAAGGCTTCACGTATATCAACCCCCCGACGCTTGAGCTCAATATGAACTAGTGGGAGACCGTTCACCAGCACTGTCACGTCATAACGATTCTTTCGAGCGCCTTCTACTTCGTACTGGTTGAGTACTTGAACGCTGTTGTTGTGGATGTACCGCTTATCTATTAGATAGACATTCTTGCTTTCACCATTATCGCGCTTGAGGACGCGGATGTGATCCTCCTGAAATCGACGAGTTTTCTCGATTATGCCGTCCTTCTCGCTAGATATGCTCTCAGAGAAGAACCGCTCCCATTCGATATCGCTGAACTCAATTTTATTTAGCTTCTCTAGCTGGATCTTGAGATTTGAAATGAGAGCAGCCTCATCCGTGACCGGTAGATACTCGTAGGCTTGGTCTTTGAGAAGATCAATGAACGCAAGTTCAAGTTCGGATTCGCTCTCGTATGCCTTTGCCTTGTTTGTTTTGGGATCAAGCTCTGCTACAACGGTGTTCTCGGAAGTGATTGCGATTGGTTCTATGTTCTGAAAGCTCATTTGAGTTCCAGTTCTTTGAAAGTTAGAAGACGTGTGCGGTAGTACTCATACTGACTGCGACGAGCCTGTATCTCACCTGGAAGACCCTCTGAGAGCCCATGAACAAGTGAATCGAACTTGTCTAGTGTGGCAACAATCTCGCGTTGCTTCGCAATCGATGGAATCTCGAGTTCTATATTTCCCATAGTTCCAGCCATTAGCTTTGGGTTTCCCATTCCCGCACTTACGTACTTTGGTGCCTCTCTAGACAAAACATAAAACAGGTACCGAGTCAATACACGTTGACTATCAATGACTTGAAGTAGTCCACAGACGTTTGTGATTGTGAATTGTTCATTCTGATGAAAAAATATAGAACCAGCATTCGCACCATCTGTAGTCCAAGTCAAAGACTCGAAATCATAAGCAAAAGTATCAATGTACCCAAAAATCCCATTGTTAAGCGTTTGTGAAGAGTAAACCGGGAACTTCCCAGGATGCTCCCGAAGGTAGTCTTTCGAGATAACCGTGCCACGAGAGATGCGGCAGATTTCGGATACTCGGACCTTCTCTGTCTCGCCGTTGTTGAAATCAAACATCGTTCTTGAGAGATTCTCGTATTGTATTTTTCTTGCTTCTAGCTCTGCTTCTAGCTCTGCTTCTAGCTCTGCTTCTAGCTCCGCAAACACATCCAGAATTCCAGCAACTTCTAGTTGAATTTCAAGCGGTGGAACTGGAAATTTCAATGACTCCCACTTCGGCTTAGTCAACCCATATCTAGTCATGCCTGTTGAAAGTCGAATGATCTGCTCTTGAATCAACTTAGATGCGAATAGATGCACTAAAAATGTAGGATTCATTTGGCCAAAATCATTCAGTCTGATCCTCATGATGTGGTAGCTATAAACCGCATTTGGAATATCTGATACTAATTCTGCAGCATTTGCTAAATCATCTCGAGTCTCAGAGCTGGGAGTAATGAAGACATCACCCTTGATCAAATTACATTCGACTATCTTCTTCGGTGATGCGGATGTAATGGCAGAAAGCGATTCCTGAGAGATCTTATTTTCTCGACATATATCCATATAATTTAACAGGGCAACTTCAGTTTCTCCTGGAATGATTTTTTTATCGACGCCAGTATTTGACAAGGTCGCAATGTCCCCAAGTCTCTTGAATTCGACACCTTGAGGACAATATTCCTTTATTAAGTCGTCAACTCTGCTCATTGAGATTGGTCCTCGAGGCTCGAAATAATTCTGTCTATTTCTCTGCGTATCTCCGACTGTCGGGCAACAATTTCTATAATTGACTTATTCAATTCCTTAATGTCGACTACCGCTTGAGTATCTTCCGCTACTACATAACTAGTAACAGAAAGGGAATAGTCCTTCTCTGCAACCTCCACGTGCTCGACAAGACGTGAAAAAAATTCCTGATCTATTCGGTCAGTGTACTTTGCGAGAACTTTGTCGATATCTTCAGGGCGAAGCTTGTTCTTATTTCCAAAGCGAGCGAACTCACGCTCGGCATTGATGAAGAGCACCTTGTTGTCTTTCTTGGATTTCTTGAGAACCAAGATGCACGTCTGAATTCCTGTTCCAAAAAAGAGATCTGGTGGAAGCTGAATCACGGAGTCTACGTAGTTGTTATCTACAAGGTACTTACGAATCTTCTGTTCCGCTCCACCGCGGTACATAACCCCCGGGAACTCGACAATTGCCGCTGTCCCGTTTGTAGCTAGCCAGTTGAGGATGTGCATCGTGAAAGCAAGGTCTGCTTTGCTCTTCGGAGCCAACACGCCGGCTGGTGAGTAGCGAGGATCGTTGATCATCAGAGGGTTTTCGTCACCATCCCATCTGATTGAATATGGAGGGTTAGATACGATAGCTTCAAATGGTTGATCATCCCAGTGTGTTGGATCGGTGAGAGTGTCACCATGAGCGATATCAAACTTCTCGTAATTAATGTCATGAAGAAACATGTTGATTCGGCAGAGGTTGTATGTGGTGATATTGATTTCTTGTCCGTAGAAACCATCTGTCACATTATCTTTGCCTAGCACCTTTGCGAACTGAAGTAGGAGTGATCCAGAGCCACAGGCAGGGTCATAGACTCGGTTTACCTTTTTCTTTCCGACGACAGTGATCTTGGCAAGAAGCTCCGAAACTTCTTGAGGCGTGAAGAACTCGCCACCCGACTTTCCAGCGCTTGATGCGTACATGGTCATCAGATATTCATAAGCATCACCAAATGCGTCAATGGAGTTATCTGCGTAGTTGCCAAGCTGGAGTTCGCCTACTGACTCAAGTAGTTTTACCAAGAGCTCGTTTCGCTTTGTGACAGTTCCACCGATTTTGTTGCTATTGACGTCCATGTCGTCGAAGAGACCTTTGATGTCGAGTTCACTGGGAGAGCCAACAGCGGAACTTTCGATGTTGCGGAAAACGCGAGACATGGTTTCGTTGAGGTTTGGATCGTTCTTAGCAACCGCGCGTACGTTTACAAACAGTTCACTTGGGAGGATAAAGAATCCCTTTTCTAGAACAGTCTCCTTGCGGCCGAATTCGGCATCTTTGTCGCTGAGCTTGGAGTAATCAAAGTTCTTGATTCCGGCTTTGACTTGGTGCTCGTTGAGGTAATTTGTGAGGTTCTCAGAGATGAAGCGGTAGAAAAGTGTGCCTAGGACGTACTGCTTGAAGTCCCAACCGTCAACGCTGCCACGGAGGTCATTGGCAATCTTCCAAATAGTCTTATGCAGTTCTGCCTTTTCGTTACTAGCCATTCCTGAGGACTCCCTGTTTCTCGCGACAAAAACCTGATTCAGGATGAATCCCGGCTACGTGGCTAACGTTACTTGAGTGCTGTGACAATAAAAATACTCTAGCGGTCATTTTCCCCACTTTTAGCCTAGTGTTTGTCTCTACCTTACTGATAATTGAACAAGATCCTTTTTTCTAGGTTGCGGATCCAACCAACCAACCAATTTCTTCTCTAATTCTTTCAGCCCAAGCTTTAGCATTCTTTCCGTCAGTGTTAAGTAATTGCTCCCGGACATCATTTGCGACCAAATAAGTTGTAAGGCGAATTATCTGCCGAATTTGATCCATGTCGCGAGAACGATCCCATGCATCTTGCAAACTTAGTCCGCTTGGTGAAGAACCGATATGTGCAACTATGTTTCTTGTTTCTATTAAATCACTTATCCATTTGCCATTTCTGAAGAGAGTATCGTCACTTTGCGGCAATGTCCCCTTAAGTTTGATGATCAGAGAATTAAACGCACTTCGTAGATCATTTGTGGAATAAATTGCGTTCACGATTCCGGTAAGGCGTAAAGCAATACTTGTGGCATCAATTTCTTCGCTACCATTCTCCCAGTCGTGTGCTAATGCGTGCTTTATAAGATTCGTAAATGCCAAATGCAAGTTTGTGTCTGAATTCTTTGTGTTCAGCATCACGGGATAATTTCTTTCTATTCCTCCGATGGGAACGCACGCAACCCAGCAATTAATTGAAACGGGTATTTCTCTTGCAAACTCATTTGCTGCAGTTATCTCGGAATACTTGGTTTGGATCTCATCATTCAATTGCAACCAAGTGTTGTTACCTCTCAATGGAGCAACTAGCCAACTAATTAGGTCTAGTAGTTCGACCCCGTACTCCAATTTGTGATCGGGATAGCTTTTAGTTACTTCTACATATTTGGCCGAGATAGATGTAAGCCAAGATACATCCAAGTCAATTTCAGCCAAACGAGAGTCTAATATTTCCTTTACCTGCCCAGTTTGAACATTTCCCAGAACCTCAAGTATTCCCGTAAACGATCCAGGAGTTAGGTGATTATTCAGCTCCATAGAATCGTGTCCAGTTGGTTACGAATCATTAAAAGATTGATCGGAGATTTATCTCCCGTATCCCAATCCGAGGGAACTGCCAGATTCATCAAATCGCTCTTACTTAAATGTCCAACAATTCCTCTGGAGAGTAAGTAATTTAAATCTAGTTGGACCGAAGCTGATGCAAATATCGAAAGAAGCTTCTCCGCCATAACTCCTGGTTTTGGCCGGATTGCCACAACACCCGTACCTAAGATTGAATCAATGTCATTCAAGTAGAAATATGCTTTCTTAGCACTTGTTGCAATAATTAAGTCGCCACTCTTGGCCAAGGTTGATGTCGAATCGCTAAGAAGTTCCTGTCTTAAGTCCGATTTTCTTCCGTGTAAAACATATTTTGGAGTAACAAACGGCATATATTTTCTTTCGCCATCAGTGACTCTATTACGATTCGTTTTTCCCACAATAACGGTATCAATTAATTCCTCGAGTTTATTTCCACTATTTTCTGTTGGTTGCACTTTTGAACTGATAGCTCTAAACCAGTCATCCCCAAGATCTAGTTTTTTTATGCTCACCCAAGATGAAGGAGTATCGATAGAGTTACTTATTTTATGTTGAATTTGTTTGACCAGTGCTTCGATATCATTAAGTAGGCTATGACTTACTTTAATTATAGGTAACATAAAATCTTTAAGAAACTCTTTTGTCAAAAAAGCTTGGCTAATATCAGAGGCGTTTATTGAATCAAAAAACTCGACAAGCGAATTTCTGCCAGGGGTTGAGTTCAAAATTGCCCAGAGTAGAAGTCCATCAGAATGATTAAATGGCCTAAGCAAAATAAATTGATTTGAGAAAACCAGGCCTTGTAATGCTTCATCCACATACAAGGCCCCCGCTCTTGCGATGAGCAAGTCCCCAATCTTTATATCCTCAGTAGCCCAATCAAAATAGTGCTGTGTGAGGAATTTGTTACTCGCTTCGACTGAAGCAGAGNGAGTTACAACATCAGCAGGGCTAACACANCCAATTCTTTCTACCGAATATCCATTAGCCAGGCGAGAGCCAGCGAGAGTGCCGATAGGAGCAAGCTCCGCTTCAGTATTCCAATGATTGACTCTAGGGTTTGGGCTGGCAAATTGCCTCATATCCCAGTTGTTCAAATCTTGTAATGAAATCAGATTGAAGTCGCTCATTCCGAACTACCTCTTAATATTTCATTTACCGCAAGATTTAGTTCTTGATCTTCACTCGACTGTGTAAGCCAATCTTCTTTTAAAGTGCCCACAACAGTATTGCCCGGTGCGGAATTACGTACGACAAGCGCAACTGGTGAAATAGCTGTGACTTTGTTTAGTACAGGAGGAAGTCCCAGTAGAGCAATGACGTGATAATTCTGAGAAAGCCAATCNCGAAGTGCTTGACCTTCTTTGCTCCAAGTCCAACCTGGNGGAGAAATCATCGCTGCGACTCCATTAGGTTTTAGGCTGGANACAGCGAGCGCAATTGCAGCAATATCTCCATTCTTAGTCGAACCAAATGGAGTTTNTATTGGTTCATTCAGACGCATCCCCAAAGGGGGAACCGTGACAACTAGATCTGCCGAAATGCTTGGCAACANGAATGAATTTCCAAGTTCCATTGTTACATGCGACTTTGAGGCGGAATTTAATACTTCAGCTAATTCAACAACACTATTATTAATTTCACGCCCTGTAATCTGAATCTGCTCATCAGATGTAAGGCCAAAACGTATCCATGCTTCACGAGCAGTTGAACCTGAACCTGCAAATGGGTCGTAGAAGGTTTTCACTTTTGGCAAACTTCCGACAAGATTAAATAAGAAGTCCACGACTTCGGTTGGTGTACCAAATTGCGCATCTTTACCGGACATCTGCATGAGAATTTGTTGAAGCGCTTTCACGAATGCTTGACGGTCTAGCGGCATGGTTGCATTTCCTGAAAGGGCTATAGCGTCGCCCAGGTTTGTGGAACTATCTAAGATGGTCCGTATAGCGGAGATAATTCCTTCCTGAATGCTCAGTTGACCGCGAGTAGCATCCATCGCCTTCCAGAGTTCAGGCTTGATCATTGGTCCTATGGCAAATGAGTTTGTGATTTTCTTTGTTAGAGCCTTAACTGGATTGGGCTGAGGACCTTCCTCGACTGATCGGAAGTCTTCACTCACTCGCCACCAAGTTTCACCGTCAAAAATGAAACTGTTTCGAGTGTCCATCATTGTCTGCGCTGAGCTCAATTGCTGGAGTGCGAGTTCAATGTTTTCAGGAGTTACAGCTTCAAGGACCTCCACGGCCACCAACGGAACAATGTTTCCCTGGGTTCCCGCTCCCCAGCCGAAGATGTTTACCCGTCCTTTATTGCCACGAGACATCCATGTTTGGGAGTCGACTGAGTACCCAAGCTCGACCAGAACTTGAACAGTTTGATCGATGAGCTTCTTCATCTCAGTCATAATTCCTCCTTTTGGAAAACTGCGTAACTTAACAGACAGGACCCAGCAGAGCAAATCCACCTTTCCTTCGCTCAAGCGTAACCGGAAGCACTGACATCGAATAGCGGGTTGCGATACTTCTTCCTCCTACCGAAGAGCATTCCTGGTTTTGGCATTAATGGCTCTAGCTTTTGCCTCCATAAGATCTCGTTCTTCCTGACTCTTAGGTACTGGTAAAAACTTATAACCGCCGGATCGACTTCCGGCACTTTGCCCAGGAACTTTAGGCTTTCTTGGCTTAGCTGGGCCTTGCGTTTTCCTAGATTTGAAGTTTCCAAACTGCTGTTCATTTAACATACGGGCTACTGCCTTTCTAATTTTTTTGATATCCGTGCGCCTGACCAGGTGATCAGGACTTTGTTATCCAATAGATAGATATTCTTGTCTAGTTAAGACGTTTGAACCCCAACCGCTTTTGCTGTGATCATATGCAAAATTAGATTTTGCATATTCCAAGGGGTGTCAAAATTTCTTATTAGTACATAACTTCGGGACCTCTGCGATTTATGTAATCTTTCACTTGCTGGGCAGTGAATCGCCGATTGCGACCTACGATGATCGAATCAATTTGATTGCTCTTTAACAAGTTATAAACGGTAGCTCGAGAGACATGCAGATAGTTGGCGACTTCGCTCGGTGTGTAGAGAGTAGGCATTTCCATTTTGACTCCATTCGATTTGTACATCTAAGAGTCGCATCAATTGTTGATTTTGAAAGGTTAAAGTCTAAAATTCTCCCGCCAGACAATCCGGGTTCCTCGGTCGTGCCCTTCCGCCTTAAAAGGCGGGCGGTGAGGCGGGATGGGGAGATCGAGCAGCCGAGCGCTTTTCAGTGAGGCTCACCCAACCCTGAATTGGTTTTGCCAAAATCGAAATGGTTACCGCGCAATTACCGGTGTGAGGCTCCATAACTTGTTCGTTCTCGCCACTACCTTGCAACGATAACCGTCCTCAGTCTTACCAGGAGTGATGGTTATGTAACCTTCCTTTTCCAAATCAATAATGGCCTTCGTTATCGCTTTCTCTTTTCCTCTCACAGATGCCTCTAACAAAGTTTTTGCCATCCCCGAATGCCCCTCCAGGGCAATCATTACTCGATCTTGAATTTCTTTTTCTTGCACTGAGGCTCCAGCGATTTGGCCAAAGTCTTCGAATCCCATTCTGTGTATAACAGCTCTACTGGGCTCGGTGGTTATCTCAAGATACCCATACTCCCGATCTCCTCCCAGGTACCGACCGAAGTAGACATCGTGCCGGTCCTTAGTCACCGTTAGTTTTAACATTTGGGAAGAATGCTCGTAATTAACGTGAATGCAGATATCTGATTGTGACTTCTTGTTTTGAGTACCCAGTGGATAATCAATATTTCCTGGGTTTTTCGCAATGTGATCGATCACAATCAGTGTATGTCCTGCTTCGATCAAAGGTGAGAATACTTTGTGAAATATTTCTGCGACATCTTGATCGGAATTCGTATCTTTTCCAAAAATAGAGGAAAGTTCACCGAAAGCATCAAACACCACAACTGTGGGGGCAAACTTTGACACCTCTTTTACTTTTGTAATTAGATCCGATTTATCTAAATTAAATAGAAAGTATTGACTCTGCTCTTTGAGATAACCCATTTTTCGTATTCTGTGAGACATCGCTCTTAATCCCATTTCTAAACTGAAGTAAACCCCGCCTGCCTCAAGACAAGCAGTTAACCCAATGAAGCTCTTCCCTGTTTCCGATGGGCCGTAGATCCAATGAACGAGCCCTGGTGCGAACAATTTCTCCCCAGCACTGTCATTCAAAAACTCCGGCTCGATGTTTGGACCTTCGTAATCCATAGGATTGACGAAACCTGTCGAGTCATCAGCCGCTAAGAAATTTGCCATGGCTAACCTCTAGACCCCGTAACCATTTTCTACATATACAGACTGAAATGAAGTAATTTGGCGAGGACTACTAATGCCAAAAACGTTGTCAAGAAACCGCTCTCCTGATGCCGTTAGGTGATAATCGGCAACAGAAGATCCTCTGCGTCTTATAGATTCTGAGGTACCAAATTCTTCAATAAATCCGTACGACAGGAGCTCCTCGATCGTACGGTCTAACGCGAAATAGCCCTCTAAGAAGAATTCAGCCATATTCTCAACGCTAAATACCTGTATCCCAGAGAGCAGGACTAAGACCCCGAGTGAGCGAGCAGTAATTCGCTTCTCAGTGTCTTTAGGGTCAACAGGAATCTCTTGAGTGCATTCGCGCTCCATTTTGCATTTATCCATTTGTTACTTCTCCTTAGTATTTGATAGATACACAGGTAGATCGCCCGGCTGTTTTGTGTACCGACGGACAAACCAACCTGGGATTCGAATTTGTCCCCCTAGGCGGACGATCGGAATTTCACCCTTCCATACCAGCCGATAGACCGTGCTCGGACTTATTCCAGCAAGCGTGCTGAACTCTTTT
>JGI26470J50227_1000507_pt1 | contig 15862 bp, 28 predicted proteins | sample FreactTroBogLake_FD_50227 | JGI IMG/M metagenome (IMG submission 50227) | reverse complement strand
CCCTGCCGGTAGCCCTGCCGCACTGGAAAACGCCTGGCGCAAGGCTTTAAATGCCCTTGATAGAACCTTGGAGGAACTGTATGCAGACGAAACCTGAACTTTGGGAATTACTCATGGGCTGGCTTGACCTGTTCGTGGTGGCCTTGATATTTGTATTCATGCTGTACGTGATAGCCGAATACGTTGTTTGAACCCGAAGCCTGACCGGATGACAGGTGATTTAAAAGGAACTTGATATGAGTTTAGAAAAAGCGTTGGAAGCGAACACGGATGCCGTGCGCGAACTGATCGGGATGATCCGCGAGGCCGTGCGCACGGCCACCAACATCCCCGATGGCTTTACAAGCACCCCCCAGAAAATTTCCGAAACCAAAGCGGAAAAAACAAAACAGGCCCAACAAAATCCTGCGGCCGAGAAGGCGGGCGGTGAGGTCCCTTTGTCCCAAGCTGCGCAGGCGGTTGCGTCTGGCCCCGCTACTGTGCCGGCAGAGTCCCCCGTTGCGCCAAAGCCGACGGCAAGCGCACCGAGCCCCACTGCCGAGTCTGTGGCGGACGCTGCGCCAGCCTCGACTGTTGCGACTAAGCTGGTGTACGAGAAGGACGTGGGTCCACGCATCACCGCGCTGGCCAAGAGCGATCGCCGCGGCGACGTGGTGGCAGCCCTGTCGGCCTTCGGGGTCAAGCGCGGCACGGAGCTGACTGAAGAGCAGTGGGCGCCGTTCCTGGAGATGCTGGCATGACCGGTTTTTACGAGCGCCTGCAAAGGGTTATCAGCAAAGGCATACCGCCAACGCTGAAAGGTCTGGGTTTCAAGCAGCACTACAACCCGGAACGCAACCGTGAGGGGGCGCTGAAGGCTCTCATGGGGCACCGGCAGTATCGTAAACACGTGCGTATGCTCCGCCAGATGCCCCCTTCCGCGTACCCTGGCTATGGAGGCGTGAAATGACAGTCGCCGACATCCAAAGGCTGCTGGAGGCCCTGGAGAGCATCGCCGCGAGCCTGGAGGCGCTGTCCCACCTGGCTGAAGAAGCATCGGAGGAAACATGATCCACGCAAAACTCTATCCCCCCAGTGGGGCCAATGGCTGGATGTTCTGCGCCGGGTGGACCGGCGGCTCAGGCGACAACCAGTACAGCATGGACGGTACGGCCGCGCACTTCTTGGGCTCCTCGTGCCTGAAGTCCGGCTTTCGCAACGCGGTGAGCTTCTTGGGCCAGACGATCTACCTGTACGACGGGTACGAGACCTGGACCATGGAGGGCAAGTACAAGGCCGCCATCAAGGTGGACACCGAGATGTGCCGCAATGTCCAGGGTTACATCGACTACGTTCGCAAGGTGCAGCAGGAGACCCAGGGTGAACTGCACATCGAGGTTGAGGTGCCGCTGATCGACGTGACGGGTGAGGAGGCTAACGGTCACGTTGACGCGCTGATCGTGACACCTCGCCACACGTACGTGGTGGACTACAAGAACGGTCACGCGCCGGTCGCCATCAAGGACAACTTGCAACTTCAGATCTACGCCCTGGGCGCGTCTGACGAGCACAGCCTGTCCTACGAGTTCGAGGAGCACACCCTGGTGATCTACCAACCCCAGGACGGTGGCGCGAAGGAGTGGACCATAACCACGCGGCAACTGGAGGACTTTCGTCTGCGGGTGGCCACGGCCGTCAAGTACAACCAGGACCATCCAGACAGTAGGACCCCGGGCGAGGCCCAGTGCAAGTATTGCAGCCGCAAGGCCACCTGCGAGGCGCTGAGCGACGTTGTGAAGGGCGCCATGGGCATCCATGACTTCGACGACATTGGCGAGGCTGTGGTGACCGCTGAGACTGACGACACCGCTCTGTCCAAGGCCATGTCAGCCGCCAAGCTGATTGAGGACTGGCTGAGCGCGGTGCGCGCCGAGGTCGAGAAGCGTCTGCTGGCGGGCACACCGGTGGCTGGGTGGAAGTTGGTGCAGGGCAAGAAGGGCAACCGTGCCTGGACCGATGCTGAGGCCGCGGAGAAGTACCTGAAGGACACCGTACGGGTCAAGATCGAAGACATGTACGACCTGAAGCTGATCAGCCCCACAAAGGCCGAGAAGCTGACCACGCCCGCTGCAGAGGGCGAGAAGCCCATCCTCGGCCCACGTCAGTGGGCCAAGGTGAAAGAGTTAATTGGACAGTCAGAAGGCCAGCCATCGGTGGCACCTGCATCTGACAAGCGCCCGGCGATTCTCGTCGCGCCGCGCGCTGAAGACTTTGACGATCTATCCTGAAAGTGAAAAATGAACCATATTGAATCTCCGCGTACGGATGACTCCGCAATCGAGCAGGAAATCAAGGCCAAGGGCAAGACCGCTGCGCGCGTGACGCCGCGGGCCATCGAGGACAACATCATCGACGAGATGTACTTCACGGCCTATGAAGCGTCTGTCGGCCTGGACATATTACCGTCCGACCGCCCGGTGCTGGCCCTCTCCGCGCATCAACTACTGACCTTCTGCGTCCTGACGCTGGGCAATGGCTTTACCGTGACCGGCGAATCGGCGTGCGCATCGCCCGAGAACTTCGATGCGGAGATAGGTCGCAAGATCGCCCGCGCCAACGCGGTGCAGAAGATCTGGCCGTTGATGGGCTACGAACTGCGCAGCAAGCTGGCAAGCGCTTAACAATTTCCCAGCCTACTGAAAGTGAAAAATGGCTAAATACCAAATCAAGAATGCACGTCTGGCTTTCCCGGACCTGTTCGAACCTTCTCAGTTCAACGAGCAGTCCAAGCCCTCGTACAAGGCCCAGTTCCTGGTGCCCGCCGTTGGCGACGACGCGATGGTGCGCGCTGACGTGAGCACCGAGCCGGGCACCACCAAGTGGGGCGACTGGAAGCCGGCCAAGCTGGGCATCGACGTGGCTATCCAGGAGACGGCGAAGGCGAAGTGGGGCGCCAAGGCCCCGGCCATCATCGCCAGCATTGAGGGCAACCCGATGAAAATCTGCTGGATCGACGGCAAGAAGCGCCCATACGACGGGTACGACGGTAACTGGTCCCTGTCGGCCGCGCGCTGGGAAGAGAAGGGCCGCCCGCTGGTGGTGGACGCCAACCGCACGCCTTTGGCCGCGCGCGACGGCAAGCCGTATGGTGGCTGCTACGTCAACGCAGTGGTCACGTTCTGGGCGCAGGACAACAAGGACGGCAAGGCCGTACGCTGCGAACTGGTGAGCGTGCAGTTCGCCAAGGACGGAGACTCGTTCGGTGGTGGTGGCACCCGCGGGTCCGAGGACGACTTCGATGACGTGTCCGAAGGCGCTGGAGCCGACGACCTGTCTTAACCAAACGGGGGGTGAATTCAATTCACACCCCTGGAGAGCACAATGGCCGCCAAATACGTGAACACCAAGACCAACCCAACGTGTCAGAAGATCCTATCGTTGCTGGGCACCAAGCCCACGCACACTCTCAAGGAGTTGATAGCGCTGGTGGGCAAATCCGAGAGCATGGTGGACATATGCCTGCTGGAGTTGCGCAACGAAGGCCTGATCCACAACGGCGAGTGGCGCATCAGCCGCAAGGACCCGCATTGGCGCGCCATGTACGTGCTCGGCCCGGGTGTACCACCACCCAAGCCGCCGTACCAACGCAGGCCCGTTGTGTGGACGGACGCCCACCGCAAGGCCCGCATATCGCGAATGAACCGTCAGAAGACCGGCGAGCCGCTGGTGAAGGTGCCCAAGGAGGCTGTAGGCATGTGGGCGGGGCTGCTATGAGCGGCGGCACACCAGGCATTGCCCCGGCCGTACTTCGGGTCCTGGAGCGACACGGCGAGTTGTCCCAGATGCAGGTGACGGAACTGGGCGCGTTCAACGCATCCACCGTTCGGCACGTGTTGCCAAGACTGCGCAAGAAGCGTCTGGTGCACGTCGTGCGCTGGGAGATCCTGCACAAAACCTGGGCGCCCATCTACGCCGCAGGCCCTGGCGAGAACGCCATCAAGGTACCACTCGCCAAGTCCGTGAAGAACAAGCGCTACACGGACAAGCAGAAACACAAACAACCGATCATCACATCCGGCCCTTGGGCTGGGCTAGGAGCATGAAATGAACAAACCGCACAAACACGCCGAAGCCATCCACGCCTGGGCCGATGGCGCTGAGATTGAATATCTTATTTGGGGCGACACCCATTGGTACGGTTGCTCAGACCCAGCGTGGGACGAGGACATTCGGTACCGGGTGAAGCCGACCACGATCAAGATCGGCGACATCGAGATGCCCGAGCCGCTGCGCGTGATGCCGCCGGAAGGCACCGATGTTTACTGGCCGTCATTCGGTCCAGCGACTGGTGGTCTCTACTTCGAAAGCTGCGAGGTTGGCTACTACCCGCGCATGCTGCACCACTTGCTGGGGATCGGCATGCTGCACGCGAGCGCCGAAGCGTGCCACCAGCATTGCCTCGCACTGATCGAACTGAGCAAAGGAGACTGACATGGGAACACCACACAAGCACTCCGAGATCATCAAGGCTTGGGCCGATGGCGCGGATATTGAATACAAAGAGGACGGCCATTGGTTCCTTATAGATAAACCGACATGGCAGGGGGCCACTGAGTATCGCGTCCGGATAACACCAGCTCCAAAGCGCGAGCCGCTGACGGTGCATGTGTACAGCTATGACAACGGAACAATTTGGCTTTCAAGCCAGGGGGACCTTGTTAAGTGCGGGGACTACCTCGGCGAGTTCGTTTTGACCCCCAAGGAGCAGACATGACTACCGACCGCGAATTGCTTGAACTTGCTGCGAAGGCGGCTGGCTACACCATTGAATTTTGGGGAAGTCCAGACTACTACTCTGAGCGCGAAGGGGAAGTTGCGCAGGTTGCCGGGCTGGGGGAATGGAACCCACTCACCGACGACGGCGATGCGCTGCGGCTGGCCGTGAAGCTGCAATTACGCACCATGCCGCAAGAGAAGTGCGTCTATGTCGAAAGCAACCCGGACACGCTGCTCGGTTTTGCGGGTGTTTCAGTGCTAGAAATGTATGGCGCAGACCCTTGCGCCGCAACATGCCGAGCTATTACCCGAGCAGCCGCCGAGATTGGCAAGCAAATGAAGGAGCAGACACCATGATCTGGTTTTGGGTATTTATGTTTGTTTGCCTGGCTCTGGCTTGGGGAGGTGAAGCATGAGCGAAGAAGCTCCCGAACTGATCACGGTCTACCTGTACCGCCATGCCGATGGGCGCACCCAGGTGCGTTGCACCGACACAGGGGACAAGGATTTGGTAATCGACATCCTTGAAGAAGGGTTGTTGGCAATGACTGACGGAACTGAGGTAATCACATCGTGAGCGAAGTCATACAGGCCGAGTTCCACACTAGGCACAGGCAGCTAGACAGCATGCTGGTTGAGATAAAGGACGTGATTTATGCCTATGCGGGGCAAATACCAGTCGCTGCCGTGCTCGGGGTTCTACGAATTATTGAACACGATCTCATCCGAGACAACTGTACAAAGGTGCAATCATGAGCGAAGTCGAAAAGATTATGGATATAGCCGAGGGCTTTGCTGACATCTATAGCGAAGCCATCCATGAGCACTACAAACATAGTAGGAGCCGTGATGGGCTAGCCCCAATGCGGGAAGAGCTACACGCAGCAGTAGAGGCGCTTGTCGCCGAGCGTGATGACTGGAAACGTGCAATTATGGAACGGCGGAACAGTATTGCGAAGGTTCTCGATGAAAAGGCCGATGAGCGCCGGGAGCGCGAAGCAGACCGCCAGCGTTTTCCTGATCCTGCGTTTAACGAGTGGCTAGATGAAGGCATCAGTGATGCGGGTCATACCGTATGGGACGCAACAGAAAACATCGCAGATGCATGGGCTGGCTGGAATAACCGCGGGTCTTACCGCAAGTCCCAGGCGCAGCCTCAAGAGCGTGAATGTGAGTGCTGTAACGGCACCGGGGCAATTAACGAAAGACTGGGCGGAGAATGGAACTCCAATCCCGCAGCGAAGTGCCCGGAGTGTGACGGTGCTGGCGTAAGGGGAGCAAAGGCCCAGGTGCAGCAGGAACAGTGCAACGTACGCCGACTCATGCGCAAAATAAATGGTGAATTTATCCCTGCCAGCGAGTTTTTCACCGGAGAGCCGCCGAGCGACTGGGTTGCTCTGGTCAACACCTACCCTGGCGAATGGGGTATTCAGCGCAGAGTAACAGGCCAGCAGATTGCCGATGGATTGAATAAGGCGCTGGCCGGGGCAAAGGCCCAGGTGCAGCAGGAGCCAAATTGCTGGCGCATTGTGTTCGGCAGCGGTAGAGTTGATTACACGGGTGTACCTGTTAGCCAGTTCCGAAAAACTATGTGGGACACGGCTGGAAGTACATACGAGATAACCCCGCTCTACGCCGCACCAGTCGGAATGGACAAGCTGCGAGGGGCTGCGCAGGAGGTAGCGAAGGGTTACGTGCAGGTTGGTTCTGTTGATCCGATTGCGATGTGTCACTTGCTGAACGTACTGGGGGCCATGAAATGAGTAATCTGGAAGATCTTATCAAGCGCTACGCGGAAGCTTGCATCGGCGCGACGCTTGCCGGAATTGGATTCCCGTTTGAACACATCGACGCAATAACCGATGATGTCATGACATTTATGCCGCAGCTAGAAAGCACAAGGCTTCTATTTGAAGCACTGGAGAAGTTGGAATGACCCTCTTGTATTGCGACATCGAAACACACAGTCCCACCCCTATCAAGTCCGGTACGCACCGGTACGCGGAGAAGGCTGAGGTCTTGCTGTGGACCTACGCCATCGACGATGGCCCGGTGTACTGCTGGGACGTGGCCAGTGGTGCAGCGATGCCCATGAAGTTGGCCAGCAACCTGTACAACCCTCAAGTGATGACCGTCTGGCACAACGGGGGTATGTTCGACACCGTGGTGCTGAAATACGCGCTCGGAATAGACATCCCCATGCGCCGTGTGCACGACACGATGGTGCAGGCGCTGTGCCACAGCCTGCCCGGGGCTCTGGGCGCCCTGTGCGAGGTGTTGAAGGTGCCAGTGGACCAGTCGAAGGACAAGGCCGGCCGCATGCTCATACGCCGGTTCTGCACGCCCCAGAAGGTGGGCAAGGTGCTGCGGTACACCCAGCGCAACGACCCCGAAGGCTGGGCCAAGCTCATCGAGTACGCGAAGATGGACATTGAGGCGATGCGCGAGGTGTACAAGCGGCTTCCCACCTGGAACTACAAGGGGTTCGAGCGTTCCCTTTGGGAACTCGACCAGAAGATCAACCGTCGCGGCGTGTGCATCGACATGGAGTTGGTGCAGGGTGCCTTGGCCGCGGTGGAGAAGGCACAGACGGGCTTGGCGGCCGACGTGGTGGACATGACCAACGACGAGGTGCAGACGGCCGGCCAGCGCGACAAGATGCTTGAGCACATCCTGAGCGAGTACGGCATTGCGCTGCCGGACATGCGCGCCAGCACCCTGGAGCGACGGATCAACGACCCGGACGTGCCCCAGGCCCTGAAGGACTTGCTCAACGTGCGGCTGCAGGCCTCGTCCACCAGCACAGCGAAGTACAAGGCTCTGGATAATTCGGTGAACTCCGACGGGCGCTTGAGGGGTACCCTGCAGTTCTGCGGAGCGTCCCGGACTGGCCGGTGGGCAGGCAGACTCTTCCAACCCCAAAATTTAACCCGTCCAACGATCAGCAAGAAGTTGATCCCCCTGGGGATTGAGTCCCTGAAGGCAAACTGCACCGAGTTGGTGTTTGATGATGTGATGGCGGTGGCCAGTTCTTGCCTGCGTGCTTGCATCATTCCTTCAAAGGGTAAGAAGTTGGTGGTGTCGGACTTGTCCAACATCGAAGGCCGTGTGCAGGCCTGGATTTCCAACGAAGACTGGAAGCTGCAAGCGTTCAAGGATTTTGACAACGGTACCGGACATGACCTGTACGCGCTGTCTTATGCGAAGTCGTTCGGTGTCTCCCCTGAAAGCGTCATGGAGGACAAGGAGCGTGGCGGAGACCAGCGTCAGATCGGGAAAACGATGGAACTGGCCCTGGGGTTTGGTGGTGGGGTTGGCGCATTCGTCACTTTCGCCACTGCATTCAACATCGACCTTGAGGTGCTGAAGGACAAAATTCTGGAGAACGCGCCTGGGTGGACGATAGACGAAGCGTCGGGGTTCTACGATTGGGTCATCAAAAAGAACTCACCTACCTTTGGGCTCAGCCGTGATGCTTATGTCGCCTGCGATGCTCTAAAACGTGCCTGGCGCGCGGCACACCCCAACATCATCGCGTTCTGGTCGCACTTGAAGACGACGATCGAGGACGCTATCAACACACCGGGGGTGACCTTCGAGTGCGGGCGGTTGAAGATCCGGCGCGACGGAACTTGGCTCCGTGTTGGACTGCCTTCTGGCCGGGCGCTGTGCTACCCGTCTATCTTGATAGAGGACGGCCAAGTGTCGTACATGGGCATGAACCAATACTCCCGCAAATGGCAACGAATTCGCACGTATTTCGGGAAGAGCTATGAGAACATCGTTCAAGGCATCGCGCGTGATGTGATGGCGGCGAACATGCCCCTGGCGGAAGATGCTGGATTCGAGATAGGGTTCAGTTCACACGATGAGTTGGTGACAGAAGCACCAGACGACCCGAAATTCAGCGTCAGCTATCTGAGCCAACTGTTGGCCACGGTGCAGAAGTGGGGGGCAGGACTGCCATTGAAGGCTGCCGGTTACGAGTCGAAATACTACAGAAAGGATTGATATGAGCGACACATTCGACCACTACGGCGACGCGATGGGCTTCATGCTGGACGCGGAGCGCGGTGGGTACCATTCGGACTATGAACCTTGGTACCCGGGCGTCTACGCCGCGCCGCACGTCAACTTGCGATGCAACAACTGCGGCATGGCCGGCTTCCGCTGGCACCACACCGGCGCGCGGTGGGCGCTGCTGGGCAAAGACAACAGTATCCACGTCTGCAACAAGCCCAACGCAGACGACTTCGAGGATCTGTCATGAGAGAGTCAACTAGGTATCGTAAGGATTGATATGCCGAAAGATTTATCAGCGCCATTCCCCTACTTCGGCGGCAAGTCCCGCGCTGTGGACGTGGTGTGGGGTGCCCTGGGGGACGTAGACAACTACGTCGAGCCGTTCGCGGGATCCGCGGCGATGCTACTCGCGGCGCCAGCCGGTAAGCGTGTTGAGACGATAAACGACTTCGACGGTTTTGTGGCCAACTTCTGGCGCGCCATAGCCACGGATGCCGAGAGCGTAGCGGAGCATGCTAACTGGCCCGTGAACGAGGTTGACCTGTTCGCACGACATTCCTGGCTAGTAAGGCAGTCAGAGGGCCTACTTGATAGGTTGCACGGCGATCCGGATTACTACGACGCGAAAATAGCAGGCTGGTGGTGCTGGGGCGCCTGCGGTTGGATCGGCGCTGGGTGGTGCACCGGCAAAGGCCCGTGGATCCATGACGGGCAGACAATCGTTGACCGGCGCAAACTCCCGCACCTGGGCAACGCAGGCCAGGGCATCAACCGCCAACTCCCGCACCTGAGCGCAGGCCGGGGCATCAACCGCAAACTCCCGCACCTGAGCGCAGGCCGGGGAACGTACATCCGTGAGTGGTTCGCCACGCTGCAAGCCCGCTTGCGAGATGTCCGGGTGGCGTGCGGGGATTGGTCCCGCGTGGTGAAGGACTCCGTTACCGTACAGCACGGCGCAACAGGCCTGTTTTTGGATCCCCCATACACAAGGGGTAACATGGACTACGGCGCTGGTGGCATGGGCCTGGGTATCGCTGACGCTGTGCGCGACTGGTGCGCGGAGAACGGCGGCAACCCTAAACTTCGGATCGTGTTGTGCGGGCATGCGGGGGAGCATGACGCGCTGCTGTTGCGCGGCTGGTCTGTGAAGACGTGGAAAGCGCGCAAGGGTTATGCGAGCACTAAGGAGGCCTTGGCGAACACCGCGGCGGAAACGGTATGGTGCAGCCCGTTCTGCCTACCTTTGGAGGATCTGTCATGAGAGAGTCAACAATAGAAGCCCACCTCGTCAAGCGCGTGAAAGCGCTCGGTGGCGAGGTGCGCAAGGTCAAGTTCATTGGTCGCAACGGGGCACCGGATAGACTGGTGATGCTGCCGCCCATGAAGAACTTCGCCGCGCCTGTGGTCTACCACTACGCCCGCACCATGTGGGTCGAAATCAAAGCCACCGGCAAGAAGGCCGAGCCCCACCAGGTACGCGAGCACGAGCGCATGCGCAAGATGGGCCAGGCGGTGTACGTTATTGACTCTATCGAGGGCGTTGACGCGCTTTTGAGATGACCCTTCTAGCCCCCCGCCCCTACCAGGTGATGATCCGCGATCACGTTCTGGACACTCCCCGTTGCGCCATATTCGCCGGCATGGGCAGCGGCAAGTCGTCGAGCACCCTGCTGGCGCTGGATGCCTTGTCGCTGTCCGAGGGCCACCCCGTGCTGATCCTGGCGCCCTTGCGGGTGGCGACATCCACCTGGCCGGAAGAGGTAGTGAAGTGGGACCAGTTCAAGGGTCTCTCGGTAGTTCCCATCGTCGGCAGTGAGAAGCAACGCAAGGCGGCGATAGCGATTGACGCCCATATTTACACCACCAACTACGAGCAGTTGCCCTGGCTGGTGTCCTACTGGGGGGACCGCTGGCCCTACCGCACCGTAATCAGTGATGAGCTAACTCGCCTGAAAAGTATGCGTACCCGCCAAGGGGGCAGGCGGCCGGCTGCCTTAGCCCAAGTGGCCCACACCAAGATCAAGCGTTTCGTCGGCCTGACAGGTACGCCGGCATCGAACGGCTTGGCTGACCTTTGGGGTCAAATGTGGTTCGTTGATCGGGGTCAACGACTGGGCAAATCATACGCCGCCTACATGCAGCGTTGGTTCGTCAAAGGCTATGACGGATTTTCATATCGTGCACTGCCGCACGCACAGGCCGAAATACAGGACTTGCTGAAGGACGTGTGCCTGACGATCGACGCAAAGGACTGGTTCGACCTGAAAGAGCCCATCCTGAACAACGTGTACGTGAACCTGCCCATCAAGGCCCGGCAGCACTACAAGGAGATGGAGAAGGCCATGTTCACCGACTTCGGCCAGCACCAGAAAGAGGCGTTCGGGGCTGCCGCACGGACGATGGCATGCCTACAGATCGCGTCCGGTACCGTGCGGGTGGAGGAGGGCGAGGCCTGGCATGAGGTCCACGATGTGAAAGTTCAGGCCCTTGAGAGTATCGTGGAGGAGGCCAACGGTGCGCCGGTGCTTTGCGCGTACCACTTCCGGGCTGATCTTGATAGACTGCTGAAGGCGTTCCCGAAAGGGCGGCATCTTGACAAAAACCCTCAGACTATCAAGGATTGGAACAAGGGCAAGATCCCTATACTGTTTGCCCACCCTGCCTCTGCCGGCCACGGGCTGAACCTGCAGGACGGCGGCAACATCCTGGTGTACTTCACCTCGAACTGGAACTTGGAAGAGCACATGCAGATCCTTGAGCGCGTAGGCCCCACCCGCCAGCTACAGGCCGGCCACGATCGCCCGGTGTTCGTCCACCGGATCATCGCGCGTGACACGATAGACGAGTTGGTGCTTGAACGCTTGGAGACGAAGAGGGAAGTCCAGACGATCCTTCTCGATGCAATGAAGTCCAAGGGATTGCAACTCTAGCAAATTGCTAGTAGAATGCACACATGAAAGAACTTAGCGCGTACGAGAGAAAGGCCTGGGCTGACTACCTGGACCTGAACGAGCAGTACCTGTACCAGTGCCTGACTGGTCGCAGGGACATGAACCCGATAGAGGCTCGTCGAGTGGAAGAGATGAGCAATGGCTTTATCACTCGTCGGATGTTGTGCCAGAAGACTTGGCTTGGCATCTGGCCTGAACTGGTTGAAGTGAAATGAACTCCTGGCACCTGCCCCCAAGCGTGCGTTTTAGTTACGTTTTCCGCACGATGGCAGGTGTTGTTTAGCCCCGGGCATCCGGCAAGATGCTCGGGGCATTTTTTGGACCTAAGAACATGAGCGAGAAAAATTGCACGACCTGCGAAGGTATGAACTGTGACTTCTGCCGGGATTACTCGCACTGGGAGCCGATGCAACACCCTGTCACTTCGCCCGCGCCATCTCAGTCAGCCCTTCAAGTCCAGCAGGGTGGCGACCATTACAAGAAGTTGAAGATCCAGCCCATTGAGTACATCCACGCGAACGGCATTCCGTTCGCTGAGGGCAACGTGATCAAGTACGTCACGCGCTGGCGCGACAAGGGCGGCATCAAGGATCTTGAGAAGGCCAAGCACTTCATCGANCTGCTGATTGAACTCGAAACGCGGCAGCCGTGATGCTTGCCCCAACCATGAAGGACACCTGCGTGCTGTCCGTGGGGGTGACGCCCTCTGAACTGGCGCGCGAGAAGCGATGGTCACCGTGGAAGGCCATCTGGTCGGACAAGCGCAAGAAGTTCGACAAGGTGCCCACCAGCCTGGACGGCCGTGGCCTGTCCACTGCCAAGCCGGAGTATTGGTACACCCTGGAAGCCGCACTGGCCGCGTACCACGGCAACCGAGTACGGTTTGCCGGTGTGGGGTTCGTTCTGACAGGGGCCAGCGACATCATCGGCGTGGACCTCGACCATTGCGTGGTCGGCGGAGTGATCGCGCCGTGGGCGCTGGCTGTCATGGCGCAGTTGGCCACCTACGCGGAGTTTTCCCCTTCGGCTACAGGGGTGCGGATGTTCGCCCTGGGGCATTTGGATGCGGACTGGACCAACCATACAGTCGGCATCGAGGTCTACAGCGGCAACGAGCCCCGGTTTCTCACCCTCACCGGCAACCAGGTGCCCGGCACCCCGCCGTACATGAGTCGGCCCGATGTTACCGTCCTGGACGCCCTCACCGCACAGTACGCCAAGCCCCGCAGTACCGCGCAGGTGATCGACCTGGGGATGCCCGAGGTGCTCGACGAGTTGGCGCTGCCCGATCTGGCCAGCATCACCCTCCCCCCGGTTGTGCGGGACTTCATGGCCGAGGGCAAGTGCGATAGGGACAGGTCATCCGTTGTCGCGCGTGCTGCCATCGAGTTGTATGCCCAGGGGCTTAACGACGCTGAGGTGCTGAGCCTGCTGGTCAACAACCAGTACGTCATGGAGGTGGCGCTTGACCACCGGCGCCAGGATCCCGACGCGGCGATGCTCTACCTGTGGCGCTGGCACTGCGTGGTAGGCAAGCCCAAGGCCGGGAATAAGGTGCTGACGGCATCGGACTTCGACGACGTATCGGAGCCTACGACCGCCCAGCAACCAGAGGCTGCCGCCGCGCGGCCCCCAAAGCGTGAACGGTTCGAGTTCCTGAAGGCCAGTGATTACGTCAAGGGCAAGCAACTGTCCTGGCTGGTGAAGCGTGTCATCCCGCGCGCTGAGGTTGGCGTGGTGTATGGGGCCTCCAAGGCTGGCAAGTCGTTCTTCGTCATGGACCTGTGCGTGGCGATCGTGCTCGGCCACGACTGGCGAGGCCACAAGGTCAAGAAGGGCCGGGTGGCGTACATCTGCGCGGAAGGTGCCTCCGGCTTCAAGCTGCGACTGCTGGCCCAGGCGGAGTACGCTGGCGTGGACATCGCCGACATTGACAACTTCATGGTGCTCGGTGACGGGCCGAACTTGCTGGAAAAGGCGGACATATCGGACTTGCTGAAGCAACTGGCGAAGATACCGGATCTGCAATTGATCGTGGTTGACACCATGGCCCAGGTGACACCCGGGGCCAACGAGAACTCGGCCGAGGACATGGGCCGCGCGCTGGCCCACTGCAAGGTGCTGCACAAGAAGACTGACGCCACGGTCTGCCTGATCGGCCACTCCGGCAAAGACGCCACCAAGGGCATTCGCGGTTGGTCCGGCATCCTTGGTGCTCTGGACTTCGAGATATGCGTATCACGTGAGGGTGACGTACGCCAGGCGGAAGTGACGAAGATGAAAGACGGCCCGGGTGAAGGGGACACCTACGGCTTCGCCCTTGAGGTGCAGAACTTAGGGCTCGACGAGGACGGCGATATGGTCACGACCTGCATCGTTCGGGAGTCCGACCAAGTGGCATCGAAGAAAGGCACCCGGGACAGCCCGCGCGAGGGCCGGAACATCACTGCGGTGCGCAGGGCCTTGGCCGCGCTCACAGAGCCACCGACAGAAGAACTGCTGGTGGCCGCCGCCGTGAGCCAGATGACAGCCCCGCCTGACGGCAAGAAGGATCTGCGCCGCGACGGCGCGCGCAACGCGGTACGCGAGATGATCAAGGACAAACGACTGATCTTGGAAGACGGAAGGATAAAGCTATGACCACCCTGAACACCGAGAAGACCGTAGCGATAGACAAAGACTATCACTGGCGCAAGATTGATAGGTTTACCCCGCGAGGCGTCAAGTTGCAACTGATCAACGAGAACGCCGGGGTGGCGTCGTATGGGGTACTTGAGTCCGACCCCTGGTTCTGGACGCACTTCTGTCCTGTGCCGACCTTCAAGAGGGACGAGAAATGGAGGAGTATAGATGGCCGAGTATAGATGGCCGAGAGGGGGCGCGCCCCGTAAGCCCCTAAGGGCATTCCGAGAACTAGCAGACGAATTCGGAATCACGATGAAGCAGTTGGGTGGGCTTATGTCTCAGCACGATGGCCCAAAGCCGAGGCTGAGGAACACCAATAGTTGGTACGACCCGGCCGAGATGCGCGCCTGGTGGAAAGGCATAAAGCGTGACTGAAGAAACCCCGCAACAGCGCTACGAGCGATTGGCCAAGAGTTTCGACTTCAACATGAAGATCAAACTGCTGGGCCAGTCGTTCCGCAACGCCTACGAGAGCCGTGATCGGGAAATGCTCGAACGAGCATTGAAGGACTTAGCAGGGTTGAACCATATCGTTACCCGAGACACTTGAGGCTTGCGCAGGTGCTTGCACGGGGGCTTGTACCGACATCTGCGGCGGTGTCGCCTTCAAAGCATCGAACAGCGGCGCGACTTCCCCGAACGGGCGGCCCCAAAGGTAGGTCACCATGCTGTCGAAAAGTTTCTTGTCTACGGTGTACGTGTCCATGCTCAATTGTTCCAGTAGGGGATTTTGTATGTGGTGCCCGTGATGCTGAATTCGAGGTACCCGGCAGGCACGCCAGGCAGGGCTGAAGCCGATCCGGCTGTTGCTGAGCTGGCGGACAGCCCGGTACCGAACGCTATCTTGTCGGTGAAGATGGCCCCACCGGTATCGGTGAAGCTAGCCACGGCAACTCCGCCCACACTGTAGACAAGCCCCGGCACGGCCCCGTTCACCCAGGATAGTTGGCGGGTATTGGCCGTATTGAAGCTGATCGGCGTGCCGTCCTTCATGCGCATGCCGACGGTTTGTGTCTGGCCGCTCATGTCGATGCCGTAGATCGAGGTGCCCGTCATCAAGACGCTGGCAACCCCGCTCACAGGCGCGATGTTCACCCCCGTGGTCATGTTGCCGTACATGTACAAGGCGTTGGTGTACGTGCAGTTGCTGGTGGTGCCAAGCCCCGGACCGATTCGCACGCCGCAGTAGATAGCCGGGGTCGCGCCGCCTGGCTGGGCGTAGCCCACGGCGTCGATGATGACCCGCTGATTGCCGGAGTCACCCCCGGCCGCGTACATCCAGGCTTGGATGGTAGCCAGAGGGCTGCTCGGGTTGACGGTGAGCGTAACGTCCTGAGCCACCACGTTCACGCCCCCGGTGCCCCCGGTGGAGTTCTGCACGCCCGTGAAGGTGGCGGCGTAGTTCAGGTTGGTGGACGACGTGGCGGTAGCGTAATTCTCAAGCAGTC